>OGZT01002297.1_pt1 | contig 10970 bp, 10 predicted proteins | sample 1576891 | NCBI WGS metagenome assembly OGZT01 (sample SAMEA3541521, study PRJEB24748) | human gut metagenome | biome: human gut; feature: human-associated habitat; material: faeces | place: China | collected 2012 | reverse complement strand
TGGGCGAGCTGTGCCTGAAGTACCATGTGACGGTGCTGTCCGACGAGATCCACAGCGATCTTGTTTACAGCGGCCACAAGCACATTCCCTTTGCCAGCATTTCCAAAGAGTTTGAGCAGAACACGATCTCCTTTATGAACCCCAGCAAGACCTTCAACCTGCCGGGCTTCCGCACCGCAGCCTTCATCGCCGCGAATCCGGTTCTGAAGAACGCAGTGCACGACATGGTTGTGAACAACAAGGCCATCGGCGAGAACATCTGCGGAACCGTGGCGTTCTGCACCGCATACGAGCAGTGCGCGTACTACGCGGATCAGATGGTTGCATACCTGGAGGAAAACCGCAATCTTGTGGAAGAGACGTTAAAGGACGTGGACGGCATCGACGTGATCCATGCGGAGGGTACATATCTTCTGTGGCTGGACTGCAGAAAGCTGAATATGAGCCAGGAGGAGCTGGACCGCTTCTTCGTGGAGACGGTAAAACTGGGTCTGAACAGCGGCAAGAGCTTTGGTCCCGAGGGCGCCGGATTCCTGCGCATGAACATCGCATGTCCGCGCAGCACGGTCAAAGAGGCCATGAACCGCATTGTAACAGCAGTAAAAGCTTTATAATTTTTCAATATAAGGAGAGAGACATATGAAAAAGAGAATGGTAGCATTGTTATGCGCAGGTCTGGTAGCGGCTTCCTTAGCTGGATGTTCCAGCAAAAAAGCGGACACTCCCGCCGACACCCAGGCGGCCGGCACTCAGGCTGCAGGCTCTGAAGCTGCAGGTTCCGAGGCGGCAACCGAGGCGGCTAAGGCCAACACCGACTTCCCGAAGAAGAACATCAAGATCATCGTTCCTTACGACGCAGGCGGCGGCGTGGATATCACCACCCGTATTCTGACGGAGGCTGCCGGAAAAGATTACTTTAACGGCCACTCCCTGATCGTTGAGAACATGGCGGGCGGCGGCGCCGTAATCGGACAGACCGCAGTTGCTAACGCGGATCCCGACGGTTACACCCTGCTGGCTTACACCAGCGCGGTTGTAAACAACCCCCTGTTAAAGGACGTAACCTTTACCCTGGACAGCTTCAAGACCCTGGGCATGGTTTGCTTCGATCCCGAGATCCTGGTAGTGCCCCCGAACTCCCCGTACAAGACCTGGGATGAGTTCGTTGCCTATGCGAAGGAGAACACCGTTAAGGTTGCAACTCCCGGACATTCCACTTCTCACCACATCGCAGCGATCCAGCTGGCGAAGGAGTATGGCCTGAAGTTTGAGTATCTGCACAACGACAGCGCTTCCGTACAGATGCAGCAGCTGATGGGCGGCCACTGTGACGCAGCTATGATGGCGGCGGGCGAGACCGTAAGCCAGATCGGCGACGGAACCATCATCGGACTGGCTGTAGGCGCTGATGAGGTCGGATTAATCAGTAAGGAGCGTTATGAGGGCGTTCTTGAAAAGGAACGGCTGATTGCAGAGGAAATTGAGCGTGTAAAGTCCGTCAATATCGGAACGGGCGCACAGGTGCAGGAACTGATGCAGCAGTACGGCAGTACGGAATTAAAGACCGGTGCGACACTTGCAGAGCTGATTAAGCGTCCGGAGCTTTCTTATCAGGCACTGGCGCCGCTTGACCCACACAGACCGCAGCTGCGGGAAGATATTGCGGAACAGGTCAATATCAACCTGAAATACGAAGGCTATATTGAAAGACAGTTACGTCAGGTAGAACATTTTAAAAAGCTGGAAAAGAGAATTATCCCGGAAACGATGGACTATACGGCAATTAACGGACTGCGTGTGGAGGCAATGCAGAAGCTTGAAAAATTCCGTCCACATTCAATCGGACAGGCATCCAGAATTTCAGGTGTATCTCCGGCGGATATTTCGGTTCTTCTGGTTTATATGGAGCAGTTCAGAAGAAGAAAGTAATCATTTTTCCTCAGAAAATAAGGAGAATTATCAATATGAATTTTACAGAGCAGTTAAATGAAGTAGGCATTGTGTTAAATGATACGCAGAGAAGCCAGTTTGACAAATATTTTGAAATTTTGGTGGAATGGAATGGTTTTATGAATCTGACAGGCATTACGGAATATGAAGAAGTGCTTGTTAAGCATTTTTTAGACAGCCTTGCCGTTGGAAAATACCGTGAAAAGTTTGCGGGAAATCCTGAGCTTTCTATTATAGATGTAGGAACGGGCGCCGGATTTCCGGGACTTCCGTTAAAAATCGCTTATCCGCAGGCAAAAGTGGTGCTTCTGGATTCGTTAAATAAGCGTGTAAAATTCTTAGATGAAGTGATTACGCAGCTGGGACTTACGGGTATTAAGGCGGTACATGCGCGCGCAGAGGAAGGTGCAAGAAATGCAGCTTACCGGGAGCAGTTTGACATTAGTGTGTCGCGGGCTGTGGCTAACTTATCGACACTTGTGGAATACTGCCTGCCGTTTGTAAAAGCCGGTGGATATTTCATTGCGTATAAGTCCGGGGATATTGATGCGGAAGCAGAGGGCGCAAAAAGGGCGGTGTCCCTGCTTGGCGGAAGAATTGAAAGCGTGGAAAAGATGACACTGCCGGGAACGGACATTGAGCGGTCGTTTGTCTTTGTAAAAAAGGAGAAGCCGACACCGAAGAAATATCCGAGAAAAGCAGGACTACCCTCAAAAGAGCCGTTGGGGTAAACGTACAGAAAAAAATGTGCAATTATAAGTGTAGATAGAAGTATAAAGATAAGCTGGCAGATAAAGAATGAAATCAGCCGTAGTGTATGTAAAAGAACATATGCCACGGCTGGTTTTTAAGTGAATATAACGGTAAATGTCTGTAAGATGTATCTGTGCGGTACGATAACAGTGTTACCAATCTGTTATCGTACCGCACAGGCAGTATACAGATTAAATCTGGTTAATATAGATGTTTAAGGTGTTGACGAATTCCTCCGGCTGTTCAATCTGCGGAAGAACCTTTGCATTTGGAATCAGATAGGCTTCAATCGCAGGATTTAAGTCGGTATATTCTTTAATAACGGCACGCATGTCGGTGTTTTTATCGCCGGATACGATATAAATGCAGTTATCAAGCTGGCTGACAGCACGTGATATGGAGGCCGTTGTATAATGGCACTGCGTACTGGCAAAGAGGTATTTGGCAGAAGCGCCGCCTAAATGCGCTGTTTCATGGTAAGCCTTGCAGGTTTCACGCGGAATCATATTCTGGTATGCAAACAGCTCGTTTGTAAATTTGCGGTTGATTTCGTGGCGGTTTACAAAAATATTGTAAAGCATTGTGCCAAGAACCGGCGTATTTAAAAGCATTTTACGGATATTGCTGTGCTTCCCCGGATTAATCATGGCATGGCGGATGCCTTCAGGGCTTACAAGAACAATCTTATCAAAAAGATATGGATTGTTGTAAGCTGCCATAATGGTAAGCGGTGCAGACTGTCCGGTGGCAGCTACGCTTACACGGCGTGCAATTACATTTACAATAAAATCATTGAGCAGCTGGGTATACATATAGGCGGTGTAGGTAATATTCGGTTTGTCAGAATAGCCGCAGCCCAGCAGGTCAATGGTGTATACGGTGTGTTTTTTGGCGAGCGCTTTTACAACACGCTTCCATTCATAAGACGAACTTTCCGGTTTTAAATCGTGAATTAAAAGGAGCGGTGACCCCTTACCACAGACGGTGTAGGCAACATTTCCCAATCTCCATTTGTATTTTAAAATTGACTTGTTTTCGGTAATCTTATCTGAAACAGCAGCCTGAAAAATGCACTGGTTTATAATATGTGCGGTTGTAAAAGCTGCGGTCCCCATTCCGGCAGCAAGACCTAATTTTTTCCATTTATTCATAGCTATCTCCATTCCGCTGCATAGCAGCAATCGTTATAAAATAACGGGTAACCCGTCCCAATATTATTATCTCCTATTATAATGGAAAAAGGCTGAACTATCAATGATAAATGCACGAACACAAAAGAAATGAAAAAAACATTTTCAGGGATTAAAATAATCTAGTAGAAAAGTACTTTAAATATTCCACAAAATAGAGTATTATATATAGTAAAAGCATTAATACGTGATAAAATATAATATATATTAAATATAAAAAATATTCATGTACTATAAGGGGACAACGATGGATGAAATACAAAAATATCTGACGGAAGAATTACAGTCTGCAAAAGAAGAAAAAGAGAACCTGGAAGAGCAGATTCATAAGATTGAAATTGAGACAGAGCTGATTTGTCAGGCAATAGATAAAATTGTAATGAATCAGGATGCAACAAGCCTGGTATTTATGTCAGAGGAAGAATTTCAGGGATTTGACGGGACAGAGATAAAAAAGCTGAGTCAGAAAAAGACAGCTCTTGCAGAAGAAAAGCTACGGCTTCAGCAGACTGTTTCCCAGACAGCACGCCGGATTGCAAAGCTGGAGCGGCTGCTGAAACAAAGCACTGGAAAGTTGAAAGAAGATTCGACCGGGGCTAAAAAGGTTTATAATACATATGAAGTAATATATATGCAGGAGGCTGACCGTCAGAGAATTGCCAGAGATATTCATGATACCGTTGTCCAGGGGCTGACTGCTTTAATACATAAAAATGAATTTGTGGGAAAGATTTTTGAAACAGATAAGCAGCGGGCACAGTTGGAATTGAAAAAGAATAATAACGTTATCCGGGATTCCATTAACGAATTGCGCAATATTATATTTGATCTTCGACCCATGTCTTTAGATGATCTTGGATTTGAAAAAACATTTTATACAGCAATTGAAAAAATAAAAGGAACAACACAGATGGTTGTGAAAGCTGATTATCTGTGCGATACTGATTCAATGAATCCGATTATCGGAATTACGGTTATCCGGATAATACAGGAATTATGCAGCAATTCTATTAAATATTCAAAGGGAACAAAAATCCAGGTTACGATAAAGCAGGATAAGCAGAATGAACTGCTCATTTTGTATTCAGATAATGGAGAAGGATATGATTTGAACAAACCGACGGATTGTACAAAAAACAATACCGGATTTGGATTGAATATGATGCGGGAGAGGATTGCACTGTTACAGGGAAAAATGGAAGTGTGTTACAAAGACGGAGAACTTTCTTATACAATCCGGATTCCTTTAGATACACAGAAAATATGAAACTGGGAGGAATTATAAATGTCTGTTAATATATTATTAGCTGATGACCATTTGATGGTGCGGGAAGGATTAAAACAAGTATTGGAATTAGATCATGATATTGATGTAATCAGTGAGGCAAGCGATGGATATGAATGCCTGAATCTGATTAATAAGACACACCCGGATGTAGTGCTGCTTGATATTAATATGCCAAACCTTGACGGCTTACAGGTGTTGTCGATTATGAAACAGCAGAAAATGAAAAGTAAGGTGATTATGCTTACGATTCATAAGGATGTAGATTATCTGATTGAGGCATTGGATGCCGGATGTGACGGTTACGTTTTAAAAGATTCAGATTCGGAAACATTGAAAAAAGCAATTTTTGATGTATATAATGGAGAAACATTTATTGAACCAAGCTTAACAGTATTGCTTAATTCAAGTCTGGCAGAGCGTGATGTAATGAAAGACAAACTCAGTGAACTGACAAAACGTGAAGTTGAAGTTTTGAAATTAATTGCAAGTGGAATGTTTAATAAAGAAATTGCATCTACTCTTTGTATCAGTGAACGGACAGTTAAAAATCATGTATCAAATATCTTTAAAAAGATAGAGGTATCAGACAGAACACAGGCAGCTGTATTTGCAATAAAAAATAATCTGGTTGATATTAAATAGCTCTCGTAAAAACAGCTTTTATAAAAGAAAATAATTGCTATTGTGTGATTGCAAATATATCGATAGATAAATGATAAATAAAATTATGGAGAATGGTATAAAGGAAATGAGTCTTTGTACCATTTTTTATTTTGCAGAAAAACAGATATGCAATATTTATATCTGAGAAAATATTTCTAAAAAAAATGCAACGGTTATACAATGGTTTGGTTTTTGCAGGTGCTTTAAATTTTGAATGAAACAGACAGTAAATTAAAATTACATTAAGCAATAAGCAAAATCTAATAAAAAAGTGTTTCACGTGAAACATTGTAGTTTTTTTATAGAAATCAAGTGAAAATAAAGAAAAAAATGAAATTAAATAAAATGGGAAAATTCTATAGATATCTAATATAAAAAATGCTATAATATTTACGGTGTGTCTGGGTCAAAAGTTATTCATGTACATATGAGCATGATAAGACTTTTTGGATTTTTGACCTTAACATTTTTATGTTGGACGGCTAAAGTGTTTCACGTGAAACATTGATTAAGAATGCCGTCGGGATTGGAGAATAAATGGGGAGAATTATAGCAATTGCAAACCAAAAGGGCGGCGTTGGAAAGACGACAACAGCAATTAACTTGTCCGCCTGCCTGGCAGAAGCAAAACAGAGAGTATTAGTCATTGATATTGATCCGCAGGGAAATACCACAAGCGGTCTTGGAATTGATAAAGAAGAAAAAGAAAATACAATCTATGAAGTTATGCTGGGTGAAATTTCGATTGAACAGGCTATCTGTAAGGAAGCATTTGATTGTCTGGACGTAATCCCTTCTAATGTCAACCTTGCAGGTGCGGAAATCGACCTTATTGATATAGAAGACCGCGAGTATATTTTAAAGAAAAGTATTGCTCAGATCCGGAAAAACTATGATTATATTATATTGGACTGTCCGCCGTCTTTAAGTATGCTGACAGTCAACGCAATGACTGCAGCAGACACAGTACTTGTGCCGATTCAGTGCGAATACTATGCATTGGAAGGATTAACACAGCTGATACATACAATTCATCTGGTTCAGAAAAAATTAAATCCAAATCTGGAACTGGAGGGTGTTGTCTTTACAATGTATGATTCCAGAACCAATCTTTCATTACAGGTTGTGGAAAATGTAAAAGATAATTTAAAACAAAACATCTATAAGACAATTATTCCAAGAAATATCCGGTTAGCCGAAGCACCGAGCCACGGACTGCCAATCAATATTTATGATACAAAGTCCAGTGGCGCAGAAAGTTACCGCTTATTGGCACAGGAAGTAATGAACAATAGAAATGAGGGAAAATAAATGGCAGTAGCGAAGAAAAGCAAAGCATCTTCAAAAGGGCTTGGAAAAGGATTGGGAAATCTTATCCGGGAATCGGAAGAAGATGAAAATGTAGTAGTAAAGGAAGTAGTCAAAGAAGTTGTTGTAAAAGAACCGGGTGAAATGAAAGTTCGTCTGTCACAGATTGAACCAAACCGGGAACAGCCAAGAAAAGTATTTGATGAAGATGCGCTGATTGAATTGTCGGAATCGATTAAACAGTATGGCGTCTTACAGCCGCTTCTGGTTCAGAAAAAGGACAAGTATTATGAAATTATTGCCGGTGAAAGAAGATGGCGTGCAGCAAAGCTAGCAGGAGTCAAAGAAGTACCGGTTATTATAAAAGACTACTCTACGCAGGAAGTCATGGAGATTGCGTTGATTGAAAATATTCAGCGTGAAGACTTAAATCCAATAGAAGAAGCGCAGGCATATCAGCGTTTAATCAAAGATTACCGGTTAAAGCAGGATGAAGTCGCGGAAAAGGTATCAAAGTCCCGTGCGGCAATTACGAATTCGCTGCGTCTGTTAAAGCTTGATGAACGTGTACAGGAAATGGTTATGGAAGGCAAATTAAGCAATGGTCATGCCAGAGCCATTATCGGTATAGAAGACGGCGACCAGCAGTATCAGGTAGCACAGAAAATTTTTGACGAGCAGATGAGTGTCCGTGAAACGGAAAAATTGATGAAAAATCTGAACCGTCCTGAAAAACCGGAAAAACAAAAGCCACAGAATGATTTTGTGTACCGGGATATTGAGGAAAAGATGAATAAGATTATGGGTACAAAAGTCGTTATTAAAAACCGGGAACACGATAAGGGTAAAATTGAAATTGAATATTATTCACAGGCAGAGCTGGAAAGAATCTATGATTTGCTGAAACAGATAAAAAATGAATAATTCAATATTTTTTACACTTATACTATAAATATAGGAGCAAACGATTATGATAAATTTTTTTGATTTATTTTCAGTGGATACCCTGTATATTGTCTTGGGACTTGCCGGGGTAAGCCTGATTACGCTGATTCTTGCAATTGTTGCGCTTTGTAAGGCAGCAAAGTTAAAAAAGAAATACCGTTCCTTTATGGAAGGTGCAGATGGAAAGTCGATTGAGAGTCTGATTCATGAACATCTCGATGAGATTGAAAGTATCCGGACAGTCGGTGAGAAAAACAGTGCGGCAGTGAAAGATATTTACGAAAAAATGCAGTATACATTTCAGAAGGTGGGCATTGTGAAGTATGATGCGTTTCATGAAATGGGTGGAAAGTTAAGCTTTGCATTATGTATGCTGGATAAAGTCAATAACGGATATATTATTAATGTAATGCACAGCAATAACGGCTGTTTTGCTTACATTAAAGAGGTTGTTGACGGAAAGTCGTACATTGAGCTGGGCGATGAGGAAAACCAGGCATTACAGCAGGCTGTGGCAGGACGCATGGGTGATGCTGATCTGGGCAGAAAAATCAATGATGCGATTCAAAAAGATGTTTCCGTAGATTAATTATGGGGAAAATTATATAAAAGACTGGAAATGAATAAAAAAACGTTGTATGATGGCAATGAATTGAAAAATTGAAATGGAGATTATGGAAAATGTTAGATTTAAAATTTGTAAGAGAAAATCCGGAAATTGTAAAGCAGAATATTAGAAATAAGTTTCAGGATAGAAAGCTTCCGCTGGTAGATGAAGTGATTGAACTGGACGAGCAGGCAAGAGCAACCCAGACAGAAGCCGATGAGTTAAGAGCAAACCGTAACAAGCTTTCAAAGCAGATTGGTGCATTAATGGCACAGGGCAAGAAAGAAGAAGCGGAAGAAGTAAAGGCAAAGGTCAATGCCGATGCAGAACGTTTAAAGGAACTGGAAGCAAAGGAAAGTGAATTAAACGCAAGAGTAAAGGAAATTATGATGACTATTCCGAACATCATTGACCCAAGCGTTCCTATCGGAAAAGACGACAGTGAAAATGTTGAAATTGAAAAGTTCGGTGAACCGGTTGTGCCGGATTATGAAATCCCATATCACACAGATATAATGGAGAAGTTTAACGGTATCGACTTAGAAGCTGCCGGAAAGGTTGCCGGTAACGGTTTCTATTATCTGATGGGAGATATTGCAAGACTTCATTCAGCTGTTATTTCTTATGCAAGGGATTTTATGATTGACAGAGGATTTACTTACTGTATTCCGCCGTTTATGATCCGCAGCAACGTTGTTACAGGCGTTATGAGCTTTGATGAAATGGATGCCATGATGTACAAGATTGAAGGCGAAGATTTATATCTGATTGGAACAAGCGAACATTCCATGATTGGTAAGTTTATTGATACCATTACACCGGAATCTGAACTGCCAAAGACTTTAACAAGTTATTCACCATGCTTTAGAAAAGAAAAGGGTGCGCATGGTATTGAAGAACGTGGTGTATACAGAATCCATCAGTTTGAAAAGCAGGAAATGATTGTTGTGTGTAAGCCGGAAGAAAGCAAGATGTGGTTTGACAAGCTGTGGCAGAATACCGTAGATTTATTCCGTTCACTGGATATTCCTGTAAGAACACTGGAATGCTGCTCTGGCGACCTTGCAGATTTAAAGGTGAAGTCTATTGACGTAGAAGCATGGTCACCTCGTCAGAAGAAGTATTTTGAAGTTGGTTCATGCTCTAACTTAGGAGATGCACAGGCAAGACGTTTAAAAATCAGAGTACAGGATGAAAATAAGAAGAAGTACTTTGCACATACATTAAACAATACAGTTGTTGCACCACCTAGAATGTTAATCGCATTTCTGGAAAACAACCTTCAGGCAGACGGAAGCGTAAAGATTCCAAAGGTACTTCAGCCATATATGGGTGGAAAGACAGAAATCCGATAAGTACCGTATGTAACCGTGCAGGGGAAAATGCTTAGAAAAGGCATTAAAATGCCTGCGGAATGGAGGTCCGTGTGAGTAAAAAACTATTAGCAGTCATAGATATGCAGAATGACTTTATTACCGGTGCTTTAGGCAATGCACAATGCCGGGCGGTAGTTTCTAATGTCGTTAAAAAGGTAAATCACACCGATGCAGATATTGTGTATACATTGGATACACATGGAGAGGATTATCCGGACACACAGGAAGGCAGAAAGCTTCCTGTGAAACATTGTATAAAAGGAACACCGGGCTGGGAACTGATTCCTGAATTAGAACACATTCAGGAGAAGACACATTTTGAAAAAAATACGTTTGGTTCAACAGGACTGGCAGAATGGATTCGCAAACAGGGATATACAGAAGTGGAGCTTATCGGTGTCTGTACAGATATCTGTGTTATCAGCAATGCAATGACGATAAAGGCATTTAACCCTGAAGTAGAAATCAGTGTAGATGCCGGATGCTGTGCAGGAGTTACACCACAGTCCCATAAGACAGCACTTGATGCAATGAAGGACTGTCAGATACGGATTGAGGAATAGATGCTTAAAAATAATGACAAGATGTTGACCTCTGATAGACAATGAATATCATGAGCCGGATAAGACAGCGCAGTCTTATCCGGCTCTGTTTTTTACTGCCGGTGTGTGTGTTTAATGCCGAATAATAAAAATTTTATGTAAAAGATATGTAATCCACAATGATTTCAGTATTTGTTAAAAGACAAAATGGTTATAATAAAACAAATGGGAAGTAGTGTGAAAAATAACGCTGATGCGCTTATTTTTCACACAGCACTTTGTGACGCCTGCGGCACAAAGTCGCTTTTTATCGCAGAGCCAAATAAGATTTGGCTCGCGATTCCTCCG
>OGZT01002294.1_pt1 | contig 10985 bp, 9 predicted proteins | sample 1576891 | NCBI WGS metagenome assembly OGZT01 (sample SAMEA3541521, study PRJEB24748) | human gut metagenome | biome: human gut; feature: human-associated habitat; material: faeces | place: China | collected 2012 | reverse complement strand
CGTGAGCTAGTAATTCATCAATAACATTATTATAGTAGGCAATTCCTTTTTCATTTATCTTAGTTTCACCATCTGGTTGGATTCTTGCCCAGCATAAAGAAAAACGATAAAAGTTAAGACCTAATTCTTCCATCATAGCAATATCTTCTTTGTAACGATGATAAAAATCAATCCCATGATCCCATTTAGGTTCTCCATTTTCCCTTTTATGTAAATCATACTTAATCCTTTTCCATCTTCATAAGCTGCTCCTTCAGTTTGAAAACTAGTAACTGAACCGCCCCAAAAGAAATTATCTGGTAATTTATTCATAATCTTCTCCATGTTCTCTACAACATTAATATGTAGTTATATTATTAATAATTTTGGATAAAGCGAGGGTTATACCCCTCTTATTTAATTTTCTTCAATTTGGTTATTTAGTGATTTTTCTGACATTTTTAAAAATGGTAAATAAATCATTACCCCAATAACAATCAATATAATATGGAAAACAGCCGCTCTAATATCTCCATTAGTTGACAAAAATGCTGATATTACTGGAGGAGTTGTCCATGGAATTTGAACAACACATTTTTCAATCAAACCTAATGATGTAACAATATAAGCTAAAATAAAATTTATTTGTGTTACTAATACAAACGGTATAATCATAATTGGGTTCATTACAATTGGAAATCCAAAGATAACTGGTTCATTAATATTGAAAATTCCTGGTGCCACACCTAAACTTGCAATCATTTTATGATCTCTACGTTTAGAGAATGCAAATACTGCAATAATTAAACAAATTGTACAACCAGTTCCACCGATTAAACCATAAACTTGTTTAAACGAATCATTAATAATATTTTGAGCTGGCAATCCTGCTTGAACGGCATCCATATTTTCTGTAATTGCTAGTAATAAACCAGGTCCAATAACTGTATCTACAATTGCTGAAGGGTGAATACCTATTGCAAACAATAAATTGAAAATAGCCATTGCAATCAAGAATCCTGGTAAACTAGTAGTTAATCCTTTAATTGGCTGTTGAATAATATTTACAACTAATTCATTAAATGATTGTCCAAAGAAACAATCTAATACAAATGACAATACTGCATAGAATACCACTACCAACATAAATGGAATCATATTATCAAAAGACTTTGCCACCATAGGTGGTACTGACTCTGGCATTTTAATTCTTAAAGCTTTAATTTTTGAAATTACTAAGAATAGCTCAGTGGCTGTAATTCCAACAACTAAGCCAGTAAACATCCCAGATACACCTGTGTATGTTTGAGCTAATATATTAGCTATTCCTACTGCTTCGCTTCCTCCAAGTGGTGTTACACTAGTTGTCAAAGGAACTAAAGTCACAAAACTACATAGTGCAACAAATCCTGGAATCAATGGTTCTTCAGCACCCTTATTTTTTGATAAACAGTAAGCAACACCAACTGTTGAAGCAACTGCCCAAATACCTAATGTTCCATTTGTTACATGTGTTCCAACTTCTTGTGCTTTAACTAAGGTATTTGTATTTATAATACTTGATAACACTCCATTTGGATCCAAAATCAAACTATTTAACAATACCATAATGCCAGCTAAAATAGCTAATGGCATTGTTAAGGCAACAGAATCACGCATTGATCTTAGATGTATTTGATTAGCAAGTTTTGAACTTTTCTCAACAAACTTATCAATAAAATTATTCATATTATTCTCTCCTTTTAATGTATTTTAAAGTTTAAACATCCTAATTCACTCAACTGTTTTTTCCACAGTTCTTTTAATTCTTCTGATGTATTTTCTTGATAAAAGTAACTATCTAGATTGATGTTTTCAGCTTTTGCTTTCCCTAAATTATGATATGGAAGAATCTCTATACTAGATACATACTTAGAATAATGACTTATTGCTTGAAAATGGTCCATATTATCATTAATTTTATGGATGATTGGACACCTTAAAATTATATGTCTTTTATTATCGATTAAATATTTTAAATTATCTAAGATTAAGGAAGAATTTGTTTTAAGATAATCATAATATTTTTCTTGATCACTTAATTTATAATCATACAGCCAGTAATCAACATATTCCTCTATTTTTTTTATATACTCTAACGGCACTGCACCACTTGTCTCAACACATAAGCTTATTTTCTCGTCTTTACAAAATTTTGCTAATTCATATGCAGCATCAATCTGTAAAAGTGCTTCTCCTCCTGAAAGAGTCACACCGCCATTTGTCTTATGATAATATTTCATATCTTTCAAAATAATCCTTTTAATTTCATCAGTCTCAACTATCTTACCATATGTTTTTTTTCTACCATCCTCTTCATACTCCTGTATATCAAAACGATATGTTTCAGGATTATGGCACCATATACATCTTAAACAACACCCTTTAAAAAATATAACTGTCCTGATACCTGGACCATCATTTAATGAACATCTGTCAATATTAACAATTGTACAAGTTTTCAAATTAATATACCATCCTACTTACGATTTCTTTTTGGACCAAGGGTGATAAATCAATAAATCTAGCACTGAATCCCCCAACTCTAACGATTAAATTAGGATATTTTTCTGGATGTATCATCGCGTCTTTTAATTCTTCTTGGTTAATAACACTTATCATAATTTGTGAGCCACCAGATGAAAAGTAAATTTTTAATAACTCTTTAACCATATCTTTATGTTGATTCATCAAATCATGACTTAATTTTAGATTATAGACAGCACCTGCCATATTATTGACATCTAAGCTACTCACTGTATTCAATACAGCAGTTACACCATTTTTTTCAGCACCATTTTGAGGAGTTAATGCATTTGCTAACGGTTCATAAGCTTTTCTTCCATCAAAAGTTGCTGCTGTTCTATATCCCAATCGTGAATTTGCATCATTATTTATAATAACTATCAAATATGAAGATAATCCATATTTTTCTGATTTAGATTTTGTTGTGACTGCAACATACTGATTTAATTCATTAATCATTTCATCTACTTCAGGATTATCATTACCATACTTGATAACATTAAGGCATTTTTCTCTAATCTCTTCATATCCAATAAAGTTATTTCTAATTGCATCAACCATATCTTTATAACGAATTTCTTTATCATCAAAGACTAATTTTTTTATGGCATATAAACTATCTCCGCTATTCACATTACCATAGGTTTCCAAAGTTCCACCTAGATAGTCAATCCCACCATTTAATAAGCTTTTACCTCTATCAATACAGTTATCATAAAGAATAGAATTAAATAAGTATCCACAATGATTATTCATATAATCATATTCAAATTTCTCTTGTTTAGCTAACAAATCAATTTGATAATCTAACTCTTGTTTATATACATCATATAATTCTTCAAATGTATTAGGTTCTTTAGTTAAATAATGCTTTACTATTTTTTTATTAGTAATCATACATTTTCCATCATTAACCAACCCCTCTAATACCTTAGCTAAATTAATGATTCCATTAGGTGAACCAATGCTTTTATGATCCAAAACATATTCACCACAACCAAGAGGAACATAATCAACCGCTTCTTTATATGATACATTCATTGATTCTTTGACATTTTTAATATTAACCGTGTCATTGTATAATAATGGATAACTACAACCACTTTCTATACAATCAATCGCATTATCAAAAATACTATCAGGCATATCTTTTGACCACCTAAGTGTTAATTGTGGTTCAGTTAAATGTAAATCTTTCATAACTTTAAGAGCTATACTGCATATCTTGTTTGCTTTTTCAAGATCATGACGACCCTCTCCACCTAAAATAATACGACCATTGTAAATCGTATTTCGTTGTCTAATTACCTTGAAATATTCTGCAATATTCTTATATGCATCTTGTTCATCATCTAAAAAACGTGCTAATTGATTATCCATTCTTCCATAGTTTCTAATTTCACTAACGCCTACATAAATCCACATTAATTGAATCGCTTCTTTCATATTTTGTGGTCTATGTTCAAGTAATTCATTTAACGTATAAGCCAATTCAGGATTAATGTCCATGGCATCATCACGATACAGTTTTATTAATTCTTTTAAGTAAATAAGCGATTTCTTACAAGCTCTTAAAAAACTATTGAGTGGTTGAGAATCAATTTCATGAATCAATCCATCTATTCCTAAATCAAATAATTTTTCAAAATCAAGATAAGCTCCTCCTAATCTATATAAAGGATACGCTGTATAATAATCATTTTCAAAATCATCATATGGCATTAATTCTTTTATATCATTTGGATAATATCTTCTAAGACGTTCTTTATCATTCTCATCAGCCCAAAACGTATACAATTCTTCTAATTCTTCTTTTTCAACATCATGTGTACCTTCGATTAATTTTGCTAATCGTTCTAATTTGCAATTGTAAATAAAGTTAGTATTTCTTGATCCAAAACCACAAATTGCACTAGGAAAACATGATAAGAAATAATCATCGCTCGTTATTTTTGTACGATTTTCCTTGTGCATAAAGAAATGGCATTCTACTTCCCGATTGTATTTATCATGACTATTTTCTTTATACAATCTCGTAAACTCTTTTAAATATTGAATTTCATTCATTTGTCTACCTCCTTTTCATATAAAGAGTATCATAACAAGGTATATCATACTTAACATATATTCGCTTTTTAAACTTTATTAAACAAAGCATTCATTTTATCTTATTTTTCTAACTTTATTTTTAATTTTATTTAAATCAAAATTATAATATAATAAAAATAATGGAGGTGCTTTATGCAAGAACTAAGTCTAGAAATCATCAATAACAGCAAAGATATTCACTGGCAACACCGAAAAAGAAAAAAATCTGAAGTAGGAAAACATTATCAGACATATTATGAAATAACATTAATTATTGATGGTGAAATCAAAAATGATACAACATCAACATCTAATATTATTAAAAGAAATGACATTATTTTAATGAAAAAAAATATTTTTCATGAACTTGTTACTATTAATGAAAATATTTCCTTAAAATATATCAATTTAGCTTTTTCTGACAAAATTATGAATAGAGTTCAGACTATATTTGGAGGTTTTCATTTAATTAATGATACTGTAATAGGACACTTATCTGATGAAAAATCTAGAAAACTAATTAATTACTATAATGATATCAATCTCAACGATTCTTATTATGAGTTAAATAAAGATATAGAATTGTTCTTATATCAAATGATAAAAGAATTAATCTATCATCAATCAAAAGATACGAATATATATCCAAATTGGTTTAAATCATTATTATTAGAAATACAAGATTTAAATAAAATTAAAGAAACAAAAGATATTTTTATCATCTCACCATATTCTAAACAATATACAATTAAAAAATTTCATGAATATTTAAATATGACTCCTAGCCAATATTTAAATAAAAAAAAAATAGATAAGGCAATAGAACTCCTTTTATCTACTGAATTATCAATTCTAAATATAGCTTTTGAATGTGGATTTAATAATATTGAATATTTTGATAAAATATTCAAAAAAACAATGGGCCTTACACCGCTAAGATACAGACAAACTCAAAGTAAACTCTTAAAAGAAATAGAAACTTAATTCTACTGCATTATTTAGAAATTATATATAAATTTACTGATTACTCAAATTGTACCGATTCTAAAAATTGGACCAAAAATGATATGTGTCTAGAATTCTTGATACATATCATTTGCTGGTCCAACTTAGAAGATTTACTTAATTTGAGCAAGATTTATTTCTTCAACTTTTAAACTTATCGTAAATACAATATTACATTATTTACCTAGTTTTAAACTTTCTAACTCATTTAAATCATATGGAGTTTCTTGATAAACGTAATAATTTAACCAATTACTAAATAATAAATAAGCATGAGAACGCCATTTTACTAAAATTTCATTGTGCATATCATCATTTTTATAATAATTTTTAGGCATAGTAGCTTGATCAGAAATTGCCAGATCACGATTATATTCTTTATCTAATGTATCAGGATCATACTCAGGATGACCAGTTACAAAAAAACGTGAGCCATCTTTTTCTGCAATCAAATAAACCCCTGCTTCATCGCTAGCAGCTAAAATATCAAGACTAGAAATCGTTGCTATATCTTCTGCCATAATTGTTGTATAACGTGAATGAGGAGCATAAAATTGATAATCAAAGCCTCTAAGTATCTTTCGCTTCATTTTATCAACATTAGTATGATGAAAATAAACACCTGTCAGTTTTTCTTTTAATTCATGTTTCTCAATACCATAAAAATAATGCAATGCTGCTTGAGAAGCCCAACAAATAAAAAATGAGCTAAATACATGAGTTTTTGACCATTCTAAAATCTTTTCCATCTCTAACCAGTAATCAACATCTTCAAACCTAAGTTTTTCCACCGGTGCTCCAGTAATAATCAAACCATCATATTTATTATCTTTTATTTCCTCAAATGTCTTATAAAAAGCTAATAAATGTTCTTGAGGTGTGTTTTTAGATTCATGACTGGCCATATGAATCCAGTCTACCTCGATTTGAAGTGGTGTATTCGACAGCATCCTTAAAAGCTGTGTTTCAGTTACTACTTTAGTCGGCATAATATTTAAAATTAATAATTGCAATGGCCTAATTTGTTGAGCTAAAGCACGATTTTCATCCATCACAAAGATATTTTCTTCTTTTAATATTTTACTTGCTGGTAAATCATTTGGTATTTTAATAGGCATATTTAAACCTCCCTAATAATGATTAGTTTACCACATCTATTCTAATAATTTAAGTAAAAATAATAAATCCATTGAATTTCTTCAATGGATTAAAATGAAATAAGCTCATTAAATATTTGAATAATATAGGCATCTGACATTCCTGATAAATAATCTAAAATGCTTTTAATAATTGCTTTATCATCATTAATAAAATCATAAATAACTTTATTTTGATAAAGCGAATCACGTTTTGCTCCATTCATCACACTATATTTTTCAAGCCAATGGATAAATCCATTGATTGCATGGGGAAATTGATCTTTATCCTTAGAAATTTCATCAATAATATTAGTATTACTATCTCGAGCCATTAAATCGTATTTAATAAAGAAATCAAAAATAGAATTTAAAATCAATTTAACATAATTAGTATGAATTTGTACTCTATCAATTAAATATATATTTTGATAATTAAACTTCATAATTGTTTTCATTATTTCAAAAGCTTCTTTTGATAATGAAATTCCATCGCTTGGATTACTATGACTGCATACATCTTGAATAAAATAATTAACGACAGTTCCATTATTGATTGCTGTAAAATGATATTCACTAGTAATATTATTGAGCGAAGCTTTCAAGACTTCAACTTTATTCTCTTTTAGTACCTTGAGACGTAAAGCGTCTTCAATATCACGTGCTAAATAGGCAATCTTATCTGCCATTTTTACAACACATCCTTCCCAAGTATAAGGACTGTATTGTCCTGGGCTAGTATAATTTTGTAAATCAATATACTCATCTCGCTTTTTAATACTCATTTGATTCATTTCTCCACAATGAGAAATAATTCCATCACGAATAGCATATGTCAAATTTAAATTATGGCGATGATGTTCATTATCTTCTAATGTTTCTATTTCATCAATGAGATGAAGACTATTGCGCTCATGCCAAAAAGAATCGAGCCCATGTATTTTAGCAAGCTCGTTAATAATACGTTCACCACCATGACCAAATGGGGCATGTCCTAAATCATGGCCTACTGCTATTGCTTTAGTTAATTCAGTATTCAAACCTAAGTAATTTGCAATTGTATAACTTACAGATTCAACTAAGTTAACATGTTCACTACGTGTACAAACATGATCATCCTTAACTGCAAAAAACACCTGTGTCTTATGTTTTAAACGTCGGTATGCCTGAGAAAAGATAATTCTCGTATAATCACGACCAAACTCACTACGTAGATCATTACTTCTTTGATACAATGGTTCAAGTCTTGATATTGCTTTTGAGTAGTTTGGATTTGTTTCATTCATCGCTACTTCTTTAAATAAATTTTTTGTCATATTTAGTACCCCCATATAATAATTATACGTTATTTATCTTACGTAAACAAATTAAACACATTTCTTTAAAGGTAAAAAAAAGGTTTTAAAAAAGGAAAGATTTATAAATCTTTCCTTTTATTATTTAGTTAATAAACTAGCAGCTGCTTTATCAACAATTACAACAACATCATTATGATCTTGAAGTGCACTTGCTGGTACGTCTGTAGTTTTTTCACCTTCAACCAATACTTTGATTGGTTGAGCTTTATTTTCACCACACGCAACTAATAATACTTTTTTAGCTTGTAAAATATTTGAAATTCCCATAGTAATCGCATGAGTAGGTACTTCATCAATTTTCCCATCAAAGAATAAACGGGCATTATCTTGACGTGTACTTTCTTTTAATTCAATCATATGAGTTACTGAATCAAAAGAAGTTCCTGGTTCATTAAAACCAATATGTCCATTTGAACCAATTCCTAACAATTGGATATCGATAGGATTTTCAGCTAATAATTTATTGTAATCATCACAACTTACTTGAATATCTCCAGCACCATTTGGTACATGTACATTTTCAGGATTAATGTCAATTCCAGAGAATAAATGTTTATTCATAAAATAATGATAACTTTGTGGATGAGTAGCTTCTAATCCAAAATATTCATCTAAGTTAAATGATTTGATATCTTTATAAGAAGTCCCGTTCTTCTTGTGATCTTCGATCATCAATTCATACATTCTGATTGGTGTAGATCCCGTAGCCAATCCCAAATTAGCAGTTGGATTGTTTTTAACAACTTCTAACATAACTTTTGCAGCTTCAATGCTTGCTTCTTCATAATTTTCAACTATAATTAATTTCATTTTGTGTCCCTCCACTTATATGATACTATTTTTACCTTAAAACTTCAAGTTAAAGGCCGGAAATATCAATCATTTTTCAAAACTCGAAAAAAACGAGTCATGTATTTTTTGTCAAAGTCTATTAATTTGTAAGTCCCTTTTGAAAGCCCTTTTTTCATAACGCGAAAATACCTAGTCACAGTTCGATATTTCTTTATTTTTTGCTAAAAATAAGGTAAAATAGGAATGTATATGGAGGTGTTTTTAATATGATAAAAGGTATTGGGGCATCTAGTGGTATCGCGATTGCTAAAGCATACAAACTAGTAATGCCGGATTTAACAGTGACAAAAGTAACAGTAGAAGATGCTGAGGCAGAAATCAAAAAATTTGACGATGCAATGTCACAAACTGCAAAAGAATTAGAATCAATTAAGGAAGCTGCTGCTAAAAATTTATCTGCAGAAGAAGCTGCTGTATTTGATGCTCATGCATTAGTATTACAAGATCCTGAATTAAAAACTCAAGTAGAGGATAAAATCAGAAATGAAAAGATTAACGCTGATGCTGCTCTAGATGAAGTTGCTAATACTTTTATTGCAATGTTTGAAAGTATGGATGATGATTATTTTAGAGAAAGAGCGGCTGATATCAAAGACGTATCTCGTCGTTTATTAGCTAACTTACTAGGTAAGTCATTGCCAAATCCTGCTTTAATCGATGAAGAAGTTGTTATTATTGCTGATGACTTAACTCCATCTGATACTGCGCAATTAAATAAAAACTTAGTTAGAGGATTTGCTACTAATATTGGTGGTAGAACTTCTCACTCAGCAATCATGGCGCGTTCATTAGAAATTCCTGCGGTTGTTTCTTGTAAAACAATAACTGATGAAACTAATGATGCTGATATGGTTGTTTTAGATGGTGAAGCTGGTATTGTAATTATTAATCCTAGTGATGATGAAATTAAAGAATATCAAGCTAAACGTGAAGCATTCATCGCATACAAGGAAGAATTAAAGAAAATGAAAAATGAAAAATCTGTTACTCTAGATGATCATCACGTCGAACTAGTTGCTAATATTGGATCTCCAAAAGACATCCAAGGTGTACTAGACAATGGCGGTGAAGGAGTTGGGTTATTCAGAACTGAATTCTTATATATGGAATCTGCTCAATTACCAACTGAAGAAGAACAATTCAATGTTTATAAAGAGGTTCTTGAAGGATTAGAAGGAAAACCTGCTGTTGTTCGTACTTTAGATATTGGTGGAGATAAAGAAATCGAAGCAATTGATTTACCTAAAGAGATGAATCCATTCTTAGGAGTTAGAGCGGTTCGTTTATGTTTCCAAAGAGAAGACATCTTTAGAGTTCAATTAAGAGCATTACTTAGAGCTTCAGTATATGGTGATTTAAGAATTATGTTCCCAATGATTGCTACTTTAGATGAATTTAGAAAAGCTAAAGGAATCTTAATGGAAGAAAAAGAAAAATTAATTAGTGAAGGAATCGAAGTATCTGATACATTACAAGTAGGTATCATGATTGAAATTCCAGCTGCAGCAGTGTTAGCTGATCAATTTGCCAAAGAAGTTGATTTCTTCTCAATTGGTACAAACGATTTAGTTCAATACACATTTGCTGCTGATAGAATGTCATCTGGGGTTTCTTATTTATATCAACCATTCCACCCATCAATCTTACGTTTAGTTAAACATGTAATTGATTCAGCCCATGCCGAAGGTAAATGGACAGGTATGTGTGGAGAAATGGCTGGAGAAGCAATTGCTGCACCACTACTAATCGGTTTAGGACTAGATGAATTCTCTATGTCTGCTACATCTATTCTTTCTCAAAGAAAGTTAATCAGATCAATGAAAAAATCTGAAATGAATGAATTAGCTGCTAAAGCTATTAACTGTGGAACTATGGAAGAAGTAGTTGCATTAGTTAAAGAAGCAGTTGAAATATAAAACATAAAAATCGAAGGTCAAATAAAGTGACCTTCTTTTTTTCTAAATATTCCCATCTTAGAATTTATTATTAAAGCCGGATATAA
>OGZT01002290.1_pt1 | contig 11001 bp, 8 predicted proteins | sample 1576891 | NCBI WGS metagenome assembly OGZT01 (sample SAMEA3541521, study PRJEB24748) | human gut metagenome | biome: human gut; feature: human-associated habitat; material: faeces | place: China | collected 2012 | reverse complement strand
ACAATTCTTATTGTACCTCAAATATGCATACAAGGTAGTTGTATTGGGTGTAGATAATTTAAATGTAAGTTCTCTTCCTGTATCCGGTATTTTCTATAATATAATATCACTACCGTTTCTGATTCTCGGCATATACAAAGGATATAAAGAAAAAAGTGTGGTCAACGATATTTTTCTGATCTGGTTGATATCCTGTCTTCCAATGCTCCTGATCGTAGAACCGACAATTAACCACTGGAACCTATTGTGGTTTCCAGTCATTTATTTTACAGGATACGGAATATTCAAATTTATCGAAATAGGACAGACTAATTTTGTCATTGTCGGCTCTATCTATTCCATTTCGTTTCTATTATTCCTTCGCAATTATTTTGATCGGGAAGTATACAAACCGTTCAATTCTTATACTTTCGAGAAAGAGATTAAATTCACGAAAGATCACCATTTCAACAAAATATTCTATCCTAAAGATTTCACGCACAGTTATACGCTTTTCTATGCACCGGTCAGCCCTTATATATTCGCTAGGACATTCGTTTCGGACGGACGCATGCTATCCACCGGATTGTCGTACGACAATATATCTTTCGGACTTCCCGATATACAACCGATAAGTAAAACGGCATATGTCATCTCTAATCAGCAGTTACCATCTATAGATTTAAACCTATTCCGTATTCAAAAGGGAGAATATTATAGTGTATTATGGAATGACTGAAGTTTTCTTTTTACAAGTAAAAAATGATTTAGGTTGCAGACCTATTTATTACTTTGGCAAGTACAATAGCCGGAGCGCGTTATAACATTAAAATAGATCATTAAATACTTTCATTTACCCAACATGGCAGTAGAACATATTCAAATAGTATTTTTCGTAATTTCCCTCATCTTCATTATCTGGGAAATATTCAAGATAAAAGGAATTTCCGATTCTCAAGATAAAAGGAATTTATACCTGAGCCTGCTGTTTCTTTTAATAGGAGTATTGGTTCGTATAGTTAACCTCGACTATATGGCAGGAGTAAATCCCGACGAAGCAATGGCCGGATACGAGTCATGGTGTCTTGCCAACTACGGAGTAGACAGCCATATGGTATCTTATCCGGTATACATGAAAGTCTGGGGCAGTGGTATGAGTGCATTGTACATATACATGGCTATGCCCTTTGTCAAAATATTCGGGCTGTCGGAAGAAGTGTTTCGCTTGCCGATGTCCTTCTTAGGTGCATTTGCAGTAATGTTCTTCTATTGGACATTACGCAAGACTCAAAAAGATACTTTACTTGTTTGCGTCCTTTCTTCATTCATAGCCATTACTCCCTGGCACATAATGAAAAGCAGATACGGGCTGGATGCAATGGTAGCTCCCGACCTGATATTGATAGGGGTATGCTGTTTTATGCTTGGCTATACATTTTACAGCGGATGGAAACAAACGGCAGCTTACTGTACAGGATTTGCTATACTTGCTATTTCGGCATACGGATACGCAGTATCGTGGGTTGTTTTGCCTATCCTGGTTATTCTTATAATATTGTTCTTATACAAACAGAAGGCAATCACGCCGAAACAAATCGGTACAGGTATAGCGTTGATGTTTATTATAGCATGGCCTTTGATGTATTTCGCAGGAATACTATACTTAGGTTTCGATGAAATGAAAGTCGGAGCAATGACTATTCCCAAACTAGATTTTAACCGGGCAAATGATGCAGGAACCTTTATCCTTGCATCTGATAATATACTCTCCGAGATAAAGAACAGTATTCCGGTTATTTCTAAATTGTTTCTTTTAGGAACAGACGGCATAAGCAACGAAATAGCCATGCCTTATTTCGGGATCTATTATAATATTGTAGCTCTGCCTTTTCTTGCTTACGGGATCTGGTATTTTCTAAAAGAAAAGAGATCCGAAATGTATTTGCTGTTTATCATGTTCGCATCGTCTTGTATTCTGTTGGTACTCGTAGGGGCAAGCCTTGTACACTGGAACCTGTTATGGCTACCCTTGGCAATTTTTACGGGTTACGGAATTTATTATTTCGCTAAGTCTTTCGCACCTTGTAAAGGCTTGTTTTTGTCGATGTTCTCGATCCTTTTCCTTCTCTTTTTGATAAATTATTTCAATTTCAAGACTTTCAAACCGGGCTTTACATACTATGCTCGTATGATTAAAGAAAGTACGCTTTTCGTAAAAGATAAGAAATTCGATAGGATTTATTATCCTCATGACATTGTGCATAGTATTGTTCTATTTTACAACCCGATAAATCCCCGCACATTCGATACGACCGTAAAAAGAGAAGGCGTATCCATACAATTGGCAAACGAATATGCAAATGTGACTTTCGGGCTTCCTGCTGATATTGTACCTAAAAAAGGCACAGCCTATATCGTCTCCAACAAGATGGTTCCCTCGATAAATCTTGAAGGTTTTAAAACAAATACCGATAGCAATTACACCGTTCTCTGGAGCGAGTAAGGTCTTAATACACATTACATGCATATCAATGGTAAGAATATTATTTTGACAGGAGCTTCATCCGGAATAGGATTAGAAGTATTAAAACAACTATCACGTTATGAGGGTGTAAAAATTATAGCCGTAGCACGAAACACCTCTCCTATACCCGAAAAAGAGGGAGTCATATATCCATATTCATGCGATGTAAGCAATAAAGAAGGTGTTGACAAATTGTTTTTGTTTACTGAAACCATCTTCGATAAAGTTGATTTGTTTATCGCCAATGCCGGATTTGCTTATATCGAGAAATTATCGTCTCCCGACTGGGATCATATAGAGCAGATATTCTCTTTGAATACCATCTCTCCTATATATTCCCTCGAAAAACAAATCGAATTTAATAAGACAGGATCAAGTTTTTTTGTCAGTATTTCATCGGCTGTATCTACTGTTGCACTGCCTTATTATTCGTTGTACTGCTCCACAAAAGCTGCAATCAGGCAGTTTATGAAGACATATCGCTTCGAGCAGTCTCAAGGTGTTCATACGATGACCGTTTATCCTGTAGCAACCCGTACCGAGTTTTTCAAAAAAGCCCATAATAATACCTCTCCTCCACTCCCTTTCCCGACCCAAAGCCCGATAACGGTAGCAAAAGCGATAATGAGAGGAATAGAAAAAGATAAAACATCGGTATCACCATCGGCTGTGTTCCGTCTGTTTAATTATGCGGGGAATATCTTTCCTCCGATATTCAGCATATATTCGTTACTGGAAAAGAGGAAATTAGAAAAGAGCGACACAATATAATCCAGTGTTAGTATCTTTGTACAAATCCTAAAGTATCAAAATAGACATCTTGCAAAAAACAGATAACTCATATAAACGGATTATCAAATCGACCGGAATTTTCGGAGGATCCCAACTGATAACAATTCTTATCGGGATCATCCGCAACAAAGTCATAGCCATACTCCTCGGAACAGTCGGAGCCGGACTTATCAGTGTTTACCAATCGATTCTCGATGTTATCAAATCCATATCCGGTTTCGGTATTGAAACCAGCGGAGTACGGGATGTTTCGCAATCCGCCGAAAACGAGGACAAAACCGAGCTATACAGAACAATATCAACCATAGACACATGGTCTTTGATTCTGGCTTTACTTAGTACGGTTATCTGTATTGCCTGTGCTTATCCTGTGAGTATATGGTTATTTGATGACACAACACATACCTATCAGATAGGGGCGTTATCCATCAGTTTATTCTTTATGGTACTCGCCGCAGGACAAACGGTAGTACTGCAAGGACTGCGACAGATATCATATCTGGTAAAATCATCTATTATATGGAATATTGCCGGACTGATTGTGGCTATACCGATGTATGCATATTTTGATCTTAATGGGGTGATTCCCGTATTTATAGCCGTAAGTATAGGGATGTATTGCAGTGCGTATTACTATCGGCGAAAACTGAAAATACCCAAAGTACAATTATCATTCAGTGAAATAAGAACAAGAGGAACAGGAATGCTCCGTCTGGGTTTTTTTGTTGCTCTGGCTGCAATACCAACCACGGCAAGCCTGTTTGTTATCAGGGCTTTTTTGGTTAACAACTCCGGATTGGAAGCGGTTGGATTGTTTCAGGCAGCATCTACAATTACCAATGTTTATCTTTCTCTTATACTGAAATCAATGGGAGCCGATTTTTATCCCCGCTTATGCGGTGTCATCAAAGACAACAGCTCATCATCCCGATTGATCAATGAGCAAACGCATATTGTATTGATACTATGTGCCCCTGCCATACTGGCCTTGCTCTTGTTTTCGAAATTGCTGCTTATTACTCTCTACAGTTACGATTTTATCGGAGCATCGGATGTCCTCAACTGGCAGATAGCCGGCACATTTCTGAAAGTTGTTTCATGGCCCTTAGGATTTATCCTTCTCGCTAAAGGAAAGGGGGCTGTATATTTTTTTACCGAAATGCTATATCTGACAGTATATCTGGGGAGTGCATATCTGATATATCCTCATTTAGGTTTTGAGTCAATCGGTATAGCCTATTTTATCGGATATATCGTATATCTTCCTGTTGTATATATAGCTGGGCGAAAACTGATTGCTTTCGGATGGATAAAAGAAAATTCGCTGCTGGGAATACTCAGTCTTATTATTATCGGTATTGGATTTGCATCTGCTCAATATTACAGCGAATACAGTGTAATAATACTTGTACCTCTATTAATTGTATCTATCATAATATCAGCATTTAGATTCAATAAAATATTACCGCTTAAATCCTTGCCAAACCTGTTAAGAAAGAAAAAGTAATACCGAGCACCAAAGAGTACGAACTTAAAAAAATGAAATTTACGAACAAAGATCACTCTTTACAAGGCATTACAACCTTTGATTAGATAAAACATTGTATTTTTGTCCGAAATAGCAAGTAAGTGACATATGTTCAGACGATACATCTCAGATTCAAATAAATATATTATCCGCATACTTTCCGCATGCGGTATTGCGGCATTTATTACGGCATGCGCCAGTATAGGCTCACCTTCGGGAGGAGACTATGACCTAGATCCGCCCAAAGTCGTACAAGTCACCCCAAATTTCAATGAAACAAATGTAAAGAAAGGCAAAGTCGAAATCATATTTGATGAACTTGTCCAGCTCGAAAAGCCGGAAGAGAAAATAATAATAACTCCTCCCCAAAAGAATTATCCGAATATCAGAGCAATAAACAACAGAGTGCTTGTTGACCTGAAAGATACTCTACAGGAGAATACAACATATACTATTGATTTTACGGATGCAATAGTCGATAATAACGAAAAAAATGTACTCGAAAATTTCGCCGTTTCTTTTTCGACAGGAGATGTTGTCGATAGCCTCGCTATTTCGGGTAAAGTTCTAACAGCCGATAATCTCGAACCTGTATCAGCTATTTATGTAGGTATACATTCCGACTTATCGGATACTGCTTTTACAAAAAAACCTTTCCTTCGTATTTCACGAACTAATGAATTGGGCAGATTCACGATCAAGGGGATCTCTCCGGGTAAATATAAAATATATGCGCTGAATGATATCAACCGCGATTATATGTACAACGATCCGGGGGAAGCAATAGCCTTTCTTAGCGACCTGATCGTCCCATCAAGTGAGGCTGCAAGCCGTCAGGACAGTATATTCGACATAAAACATATATTCGACACAATAAAGACTGTCAATTACACACGATTCTTACCGGACAATATTGTATTGAGATCATTCACCTCAACATTTAAACGTCAGTATCTGCAAAAGGTAGACCGGCCATCGAGTAATATTCTGAATATTTTCTTCGGATCGGCTACTCAAATGCCTAAGATAGAACCTTTGGATATACCGGCAGGCATCAATGAATGGTCTGTATTGGAAAGAACAGCCGGAAATGACACATTAAAATTCTGGATTACCAAGCCTGCGATTGCAGAAATGGATACCATCAATCTGAAAGTTTCTTATTTTGCAACTGATACACTAAACAGGCTGCAACCTGTAACCGACACACTCAGTTTTGTAAACCGGCATAGAAAACAGGAAGAGAAAGAACATGAAAAGCAGGAAAAAGAAAGAGAGAAACGAAAGAAGAAAAACGAAGAAGAAAAAATAGAATTTCTATCAATACAAACCGATATAGCACAAGCATTCGATGTATATAAGGATATAAACGTCGAATTTGAAAGACCGATAGCAGATCTCGAAAAGAAACAGCTGCGCCTACAGGAGTTGGTAGACTCAACATATAAAGATATTGACTTTGTATTGAAGAAAGATACTCTAAACCCTCGAAAGTATAGTTTGCAGCATAAGTGGAAACAGGGCAGTCAATACAAGTTTGCGATAGACTCTGCTGCCATATATAGTTATGACGGTAAATGGAATAATAAATTTGATGCCGGATTTAAGGTAAAAACGGAAGATCAATACGGGATAATTACATTTTACCTGAATAACGTACCCGATAGTATACCTGCCTTTATTGAAATACTCGATAAGTCAGACAAAGTAGTCAGAAAAGAAAAAGTAAAATTACCAAAAACCTCTATTATAAACTTAAATCCGGGTCTGTATTACGCACGTATCATTATAGATACAAACGGAAACGGAAAATGGGATACCGGGGATTATGAGAAAAACCTGCAACCCGAAATGGTATATTATTACGACAAAAGCGTAGATCTTAAAGCATATTGGGAGATGGAAGAAGACTGGGATATAACCCAACTTCCGCTCGACAAGCAGAAACCGCTTGATATCACCAAAAACAAGCCCAAAGATCAGGATAAGAAAAAGAAAGATCTTGAACGGAAAGAAGCCAATGAAAAAAGGCGGAAAAACTCTCAGACCAATTCGACCAATACAACCAACTCGACGAATCGGTATAATAACACAGGAACAACTAACATAAATAATACGTATTAAATAGGTCTGAGACCTTAAGATGCTTATGAAGAAGATTCTTTACTCATTTATCTTACTATTGTCTTTACTGCCCTTACACCATGTTTCGGCGCAATGCAGTATCGACAATAAATATTTTCAGGCAGGAGAACATCTCACTTATGATCTTTACATCAAATTTGCAGCGACCATTAAGGGTGGATACGCAAGCCTGACTACCCAAAATGTAAAATATGCAGGTAAAGATGCATATAAGATGACATTGATCTCTGAATCACAAGGATTCGCACGGAAAATGTTTGAACTTAACGATACTCTTGTCTGCTACACGACAAAAGATATCGTACCTCTCGGTTATACGAAGGATGCCCACGAAGGCGGCGATTATACCAAAGAACGTCTCGGATACTCTTATGCAAACGGAAAGGTAAAAACCCGATCAATCAGACATAAGAATGGTAATTTCAAATTCGATGAAACCATCGAAAACGATGCCTGTACATACGACCTGATGAGTGTTTTATTCTACGCACGTACCCTCGATTACGGTAAAATGAATGATATCACCGAAACTAAAGTACGGTTTATAACCGGAAAATCGAATGTTCATATGCGTATTATCTATAACGGAAAAGAAACAGTAAAAGCCAATGACGGAAACAAATACAACTGTCTGAAGCTGACTCTTTATGTTGCGGATGAAGCTTTTGACAATGGAAAAGAAGCCATGAAAGTGTACATCACAGATGATGATAACCGTATGCCCATAAAACTGGAAACAAAGCTAAAAGTCGGTTCGACCCGTGTTATTCTTAAAAGCTATAAAGGAAATAAACATCCTGTAAATATAGTGAGATAAGATATCAGAGCCCTTTATAATTTATTTATCTATACAGAAAGAGGGTGCAGCTCACTTGTTTACAAAGCGTTCTTTCAGAAATTAGGAAAAAAAGAAATGGTATCATCACCAAAAAGGTAATCTCGGAGTAACCTTTGTTACCTTTTTCATTGCATTGAAAGTTCAGAATCGGATGTTGAGAAGATGCCTATAAAGTAATAAAAGGAAGCATCCGAAAGATGAATATAAAGGCTGTTACTTTTGTAACCTTTTACAGGTTAATCTACTGAAAGATAAGACTCAGCATCATCTGAGCCTTTTATGAAAAGGGTTTATTATCGAGATAAAAAGAAAATAATCCGTATATTTGCCGGATAACATAATAAGTAACAGAAAGCATTTATGTTATATATCAAAGCGTTAACTACGCTGTTGCATTTATACTTACAAAGTTAATAAATAGGTCTGAGACCTTAACAAACAAACAAATAATTACTCAGTATGTCTAAACAATTACTGCCCAATCTGCCTTATCTGGTGGCAGATATCAGTCTTGCCGATTTCGGGAGAAAAGAAATAGAAATAGCAGAACACGAAATGCCGGGATTAATGGCACTTCGCAAAAAATATGGTGCTCAGAAACCGTTGAAAGGTGCAAGAGTTATGGGATCATTGCACATGACTATCCAAACAGCGGTACTTATTGAAACTCTTAAAGACTTAGGAGCTGATGTACGTTGGTGCAGCTGTAACATATTCTCGACACAAGACCATGCCGCAGCGGCTATCGCAGCTTCAGGGATTCCTGTATTTGCATGGAAAGGTGAAACGCTTGAAGAATATTGGTGGTGTACAGAACAAGCATTGAGTTTCCCCGGAGGAAAAGGGCCCAACCTTATCGTTGATGACGGAGGTGATGCAACTCTGCTTATACATTGGGGATTCAAAGCCGAAGAAGATGCGAAAACCATCGACCGTAAAGGCGGAAATCACGAAGAACAGGTAATACTTGACACCCTGAACAGAATATTGAAAGAAGATAACCAAAGATGGCATCGTACAGTAGCCGAATGGAAAGGCGTTTCGGAAGAAACCACAACAGGTGTTCACCGCTTATATCAGATGATGGAGCGCGGCGAACTGCTTATTCCTGCTATCAATGTAAACGACTCTGTTACAAAATCGAAATTCGATAACCTATACGGATGCCGTGAATCTCTTGCCGACGGAATCAAACGTGCGACAGATGTTATGATTGCCGGAAAAGTAGCTGTTGTTGCAGGATACGGTGATGTAGGTAAAGGTTGTGCACACTCAATGCGTTCGTACGGAGCACGTGTGATCGTTACCGAAATAGATCCTATCTGTGCTTTACAAGCTGCAATGGAAGGCTTTGAAGTAACCACAATGGAAGAAGCGGTAAAAGAAGGAAATATATTCGTAACAACTACCGGTAACAAAGATATCATTACTATCGATCATTTGAAAGCAATGAAAGATCAGGCTATCGTATGTAATATAGGTCACTTCGATAACGAAATACAGGTTGAGAAGCTGGTAACTTTCGCCGGTATAAAACATACAAATATCAAACCTCAGGTAGATAAATATACTTTCCCTAGAGGTAATTCTATATTCCTGCTAGCTGAAGGACGACTTGTGAATTTAGGTTGTGCAACTGGTCACCCATCATTCGTGATGAGTAATTCATTTACAAATCAGACTTTAGCTCAGATCGAATTGTGGCAGAAAGATTATGCTGTAGACGTGTACCGCCTGCCTAAGCATCTTGACGAAGAAGTGGCACGACTTCACCTCGAACAAATCGGTGTAAAACTTACAAAACTCTCAAAAGAGCAAGCCGATTATCTAGGTGTACCGCAAGAAGGTCCATTCAAGCCTGAGCATTACAGATATTAAGGTATATAGTACCTTATAGATACAAAGAGGGGTTGTCTGATATTAGATTATAGGCAACCCCTTTATTTTTTAGAAGAAACAACAACACTCAATGCTAAGAATAATCTGCCTGATCTTTCTTTTATCCCTTGCGTCTTTCTACATACATGCGCAAACCGACAGCACATACATAAGTTCTTACGGTGATGTGTTTTCTGTAAGGGCATATTTTGCCAAAGACGTGCTCAATCTCATAATGGATTCGGATGACAGACCCGAAGAATCAGGATCTTATGTACCAAACAACCCACCCAAACTGGGTCTGGGCTTTTCTATAAATAACACGATCATAAGTTTAAGCTATGGCCGGAGCTTTAACTTTATGAAAGACAAACAAGAAGCAAAACAAAATCGTTTGACTTTCAGCTTCACAATTACAGCCGGAAACTGGCATTCGACTTGTATCTTCAAAGATATAAGGGATTTGACTGGGAAGATGATAAGGGGAAGAATATAAGAAACTGTACTGATCTAAAAGTAAGCCAGTACGGAGCTAGCCTGCAATATATATTCAACAACCGTAAATTTTCTTACAAAGCCGCATTTGTTCACAATGAGAGACAGCTCAAATCTGCAGGAACATTTCTGGCAGGCATAAGTCTATACAAAAGCAAAATAGAATCAGACAGTTCATTTACTTATACCGATAAGCACTCATTCGATAATATCCAGTTCGGTATTAGCGGAGGATATGCCTACACGTGGATTATGAGACGTCATTGGTATGCCACCGGAGCCATCACAGCCGGAGTAGGTCTAGGATACGAGAAACTGGATAATATAGGAAAGCAAAACTAGAGGTTTCACCTACTGCCACATCCAGAATAGCTGTAGGATATAACCATGATTCGTGGGCATTCGGAGCTTATTATGTAGGAAATGTGGTATTCCCATCAATGCTTAATGATCGAAGTATAGGTATTCATTCGGGACAAGTACAACTTTTTGCAATAAAGCGATTCTATAAAATACCTTTTTTACGGAAATAAGGTCTCATACCCTATTTTTAACGTTGCAAGCACAAATCATTCCTGAGATATACTTTAAAGACTTAATATGAGCAACATGTTGAAATCCGATATAAATACTTAATTTTGCCATATAGTAGTACGCTATATGATGACAGAAGTTTTATTGATCCTGCTTATTTTATTTATGGCTGCAGCCGTAATACTCTTTCTCTTGCTCCAAAAATCAAGAAGACAAGAGAAATTACTGGAAACCCGCCTAAGTACAATCCGAGAGAACAATTCGAATATGTACCCCGAAACGATAGCA
>OGZT01002281.1_pt1 | contig 11031 bp, 10 predicted proteins | sample 1576891 | NCBI WGS metagenome assembly OGZT01 (sample SAMEA3541521, study PRJEB24748) | human gut metagenome | biome: human gut; feature: human-associated habitat; material: faeces | place: China | collected 2012 | reverse complement strand
ATCACCCATTCGCGAATAAGGCGTCAGGCCAGCACCTTTCAGATGCCGGATCCTCGCCTTCAGAAGCGGGAATTCTGAGTTCCAGATTTCCGCTTTCAGCGGTTCTTATCTGAGGCGCGGCAACTTCGGAACTGAGTGAAATTCTGAGTACCCGGCCCCGATAGGGAAGTTCTCCCCCATCCGCGAAAACGGTTCTCGGAATACCGCTCTCCTCACGCTGCTTTGCCCGCACGGCGAGATGCTTTATCACCCAGCTGCTGTTCCTCACGAGCGACATCTCAATGAGTCTGATCGGCGCCCGCATGGGGGCGAGGACGGAAATCCCGGTGGAATCCACTCTGAAGCCGATCGTACGGCGGCGGGAGCGGTAGAGCGTATACCGTACAGAAACGGCCCCGGAGGGACTCTCCGGAGCCGGCAGATCGATGATCCGGACGGAGTCCGGTTCGAGCTTCTTAGGCATTCTTTGCGGGATGCGGAAGGAGCAGCGCGTCGCTTTCCGTGGTGATCCAGTCGGTCATCTCATTGTATACCACGCCATTGTACTCCAGCTTTCCATCTGCCGTATCCAGTTTGTAGCTCCACCCTTCCTGACGGAAGATTTCATCATGCTCATAGATGTTCGGATAAAATACTGCATCCATGTATACATGCATTAAATTCTGAAAATCCTTCGAATTACAGCTTGCAACCGGATATAATGTCTTGTCCGGATAGGTCATAGCATTCAAAAACGTATTCAGTGATCCCTTTACCAGTTCCACAAACGGGTCTTTCACCGGAAAATTTTTCGAGCCGCACAGCACGGAATGTTCCATAATATGAGGAACTCCGGTACTGTCCGGAGCCGGTGTGCGGAATCCGATCGTAAATACCTTATTCTCGTCATCATTGGCAAACAGTAAGATCTTTGCCTGGCTTTTTTTATGTTTTAACAGGATCCCTTTTGATTTCAGGTCAGATAAATCTTCTTCCCGAATTACTTCATATGCATTCAAATCATAAATACTCATCTTCATTCGCTCCTCTGTATTCTGTAATTGCATACAGGCATTATACCATTATCTGCACAACTTTAAAAGGGGCGAACTGATTTCACGCTTGCATTCACACTTGCAGCTTTACACTTGCAGTCGCTACGATGTCTGCACCTGTTCCCGCCACATTTTCAAGAAGAACATCTCCGATTTCTACCGGTGCATCTGCATGCACATCCTTTAACTGCCGAATACAGTCCATGATCTTCTCTTTTGGGATTTCTTTCTTTGTTTTTACCGAAACACGAGGCTGCGTTCCCCCGGTCACAGGTACCGTCGTCGTTACGATCCGAACCGGATGCAAAATCTCTGCTTCGGCATATTTTGCCCCTCTCGGACAATGATTGCCGGAAACACTGACCACGGTTTTATTTTCTGTCACTGCTGTGATCTGACATCCCAGAGGGCAGCAGATGCATGTCAACTCTCTCTCTTTCATATCACAATTCCTCCATCTGCAGTCTGATTTCCTTTATTTCCGCCACTTTTTCAAACACATTCTCCGGGATCAGGATTTGTTCCATCTCTCCCGGCGCTGCTGATTTTTTCTTTTTCTCCAACGCCAGCTCTCCATTGAGATATACCTGCACTTTACACGCCCCGAAGACTTTGTTCACCCGAAATCGGATATTCAATCCTTTCTCCTGTTTTCTGTGAATCTGGGACGGTACTGTGTAGCGCACGCCTCCCTCTGACTGAATCCGGACGAACGTTTCTGTGACAGAATGTTCTGTCTTTTGAACTGCTCTCTGCGCATACTCTGCAGCTGCCTTTCCTGCCCGCGTGGCTTCCTCTGACACAAAATCCACCAGATCATGTACATGCAGCACATTGCCACAGGCAAAAATCCCCTCCACATCTGTTTCCAGATTTTCATCCACCAACGGACCGTTTGTCACAGGATTCAAACTGACCTGCGCCTGTCTGGAAAGCTCATTTTCCGGCAGCAGCCCCACGGATAACAGCAAGGTATCACAGGCATAGAACTCTTCTGTTCCCGGAATCGGTCTTGCCTGTGCATCCACCTGTGCCAGTGTAACTCCCTCCACTCGTTTTTTCCCGTGTATTTTTACAACCGTATGGCTCAATTTCAGCGGGATTCCATAATCATCCAGACACTGCACGATATTTCGTTTCAAACCTCCCGAATATGGCATCAGTTCTGCAACGACATTGACGTGCGCACCTTCCAGCGTCATCCTCCGCGCCATGATCAGGCCGATATCACCGGAACCTAAGATCACCACTTCTCTTCCCGGCAGATATCCTTCCATATTGACCAGACGCTGTGCCGTTCCTGCTGTATAAATGCCTGCCGGACGATATCCCGGAATATTTAAGGCGCCTCTTGGACGTTCTCTGCATCCCATGGCAAGTACGATCGCATCTGCCTGTATCTGACAGATTCCCCGCTTGCTGCTCATCGTTGTCACAACCCGCTCTTTTGTGATATCCATAACCATGGTGTTTAATCGATATTCAATGTCAAGCGCTTCCACCTGTTCGATAAATCTCGCCGCATACTCCGGACCTGTCAGTTCTTCTTTGAATGTATGCAGCCCAAACCCATTATGGATACACTGATTCAAAATACCGCCAAGTCTCTCATCCCTCTCCAGGATCACAATCTTTTTGGCTCCCGCAGCTCTGGCTGCCACTGCCGCTGCCAGTCCTGCCGGTCCTCCGCCGATAATCACAATCTCATATCTTACCATCTTTATTCCTCCCCACGATCATCTCGGAACCTGCTCCGTTTTTCGTAATCTCTTCCTGTCTGATCTTCAATTCCCGTTCCAGAATCTCCATTGTCTTCGGTGTACAAAAGCCTGCCTGACACCTGCCCATTCCAGCTCTCGTTCTGCGCTTGATTCCATCCATAGTCGTTGCTCCCAGAGGTCTGTGAATGGAATCTAAAATTTCGCCCTCGGAAATCATCTCACAGCGGCAGACAATTCTTCCATAAGCCGGATTTTTTCTGATCAGCTCATTTCTCTCTTTTGCTGTCAATTCTGCCGGATTTAAAATTCCCTTCCTGGTTTTGCAAAATGCAGGGTTTTCTTTCAACTCCAACACATTTCTCACAATTTCTGCCGCCAGCCTTCCAATTGCAGGGGCACTGGTCAGTCCCGGTGACTCAATGCCAGCGCAATCGATAAATCCTGGTGCATCCTCAACTTCTTGGATCACAAATTCATGTCCATCCTCATGTGCCCGAAGTCCCGCAAATCCGGTAATCACCTGCCGGAATGGAATCTCCTTGACACTGTGCTGTGCTTTTTTGCAAATCTCTTCCATTCCCTGCATGGTTGTGTCTGTTCCTTCCTTTTGTTCCACATCCGTTGCGGTCGGTCCTATCAGAAGGTTTCCATGCACAGTCGGTGTGACAAGCACCCCTTTTCCATACTTTCCGGGCAAGGTGAACACCGTATGACTGACATGTGCTCCTGTGGTTTTATCCAACAGAAAATATTCCCCTTTTCGCGGCGTAATGTGGAGCTTCTTTTCACTGACCATATTGTGGAATTCATCTGCATATACCCCGGCTGCATTGACGACCACTTTTGTTTCGTACACTGTATCCTGTGTGCTGATCCGATATCCACCTTTCACGCTTCGCTCAATTGTTTTCACTTCCTGCTCCAGACAGAAGTCCACACCATTTTGCGCTGCATTCTCTGCCAGTGCGATATTTAAGCCGAACGGACAGACAATCCCGCCTGTCGGTGCATACAACGCCGCAACAGCCTCGTCAGCAATATTGGGTTCCATCGCTTTCAATGCAGCTCTGTCAAGAATCTGCAGCTCCTCCACTCCGTTTCGCCTGCCTCTCTCCAATAATTCATATAACCTCTCCACTTCTTTTTCGTTCGTACAAACCACAAGAGAACCATTCTTCTGATATGGAAAGTCCAGCTCTTTTGAAAGTTTTTCCATCATTTTACTGCCTTCTACATTTAATTTTGCCATCAAACTGCCTTCTTTTGCATCAAATCCTGCATGAACAATCCCACTGTTTGCCTTGGATGTCCCACAACAGACGTCTGCCTCTTTGTCCAGCACACAAAATTTTCCCTGATAACGGGACAACTCTCTTGCAATAGCCGCTCCGCTTACTCCTGCTCCGATTATGATCACATCATACATTTGACTACCTCCCATACAACACAAAAGAGCCTGACAAACAACACATCCTTCGATGCGTTATCCGCCAGACTCTCTTCTCTTTGGCTTTTCTATTCTGTTATAATTACTATATACCTTTTCTTCTGGTATTGGCAAGTGCTTTATTCAGTTTCTTTAAAAATCAGATACATTTGGTATCCATTTCTTTCTAATCGAATACTTTTTCCTAATTTTACCATCTTGCCACTTATACACTCCATGCAACACTTTTCTTTTAATTCTTCAGGAAGTACATATTCCTGTGTTTTTCCTTCTTTTTGCATAAATACATAAAGTGTTTCTTTGGCTCCCTCTTTTTTCAATGCCAAACTATTTTCCGAATTAATCCACTGTAGTTCTGTTGAACAAAAACTATCGTATTTCTTTCTTAGTTCAATCATCCTACTTATAAATTCAAATAATTCCCGGTTCTGCTTCTCTTTTTCCCATATCATGCACTGACGATTACTGTGCTCTCCACCTCCCATACCTATTTCTCCGCCGTAGTAAACACACGGAGTTCCCGGAAAAATAAACATGAATAAATATGCTAATTTTACCAGTGAAACGTCTTGTCCTGCTCTGTTCAAAATTCTCTCTGTATCATGGCTTTCCAACAAATTAAATAAATTTGCTGTTACATTCTTAGGGTAAGACGTCAAAAGCCTTCCAATAGCATAACGGAACTGTTCCTCAGAATATATCCTCTCTCCCTCCTTTTCTTTTCTGAAATACTTCCATATAGGCATTGCAAATTCATAATTCATTACTGCATCAAATTGATCCCCCATAAGCCATGGCAACGAATTATCCCAATTTTCGCCCAAAATATACAATTCAGGATTTCTATCTTTGACTCTTTTTCGAAATTCTCGCCAAAAATCATGTGGAACTTCATTTGAGACATCCAAACGCCATCCATCAATATGATATTTTTCTGTCCAGAAACACGCCGCCTCTAGCAAATACTCTCTAACTTCCGGATTACCTGTATTCCACTTTGGCATTGTCGGTGTATATGCAAATGTTCTGTAATTCAGTTCTTCTCTTGGTATCTCCTGTGGAACTCCATCGAGTACCTGACCATCAAAAATCGGCTTATCTGCATCCAAAATATAAAAATAATCATAATACTTTGATTCTTTTCCATGCATCAACACATCTTGCCAAAATGGATGCTGATATCCACAGTGATTAAACACCGCATCCAACATAATCCTTATTCCCCTCTGATGTGCTTCCTTTACCAACTTCTCAAATATTTCATTTGTTCCAAACTCTGGATCAATTATAAAATAGTCAATCGTATCATATTTATGTGAACTTGTAGCTTTAAAAATAGGTGTTAAATAAATCCCTGTAAACCCTGCCTTTTGGATATAGTCCAACTTTTCGATAATTCCTTCCAGATTTCCCCCAAATTTTTTCAATGCGCCATCCATTTCTTCGCTTCCCCATGGAAGCACATTCCTTCCATCTCCTGGTGTTCCATTACAAAATCTTTCTGGGAAAATCTGATACCATACTGTATGAGCTACCCAATGCGGTGCTTTATACAGATCTTCTTTACAAATATATGGATAATTGAAATAATTAAATAAGTTATATAGTTCCGATTCATCTTCTTTATAAGGAATTCTGTCATGGCATCCCATAATATATTTTTCTTTTTCTGTTTCAATCACAAAACAGTATTTACACCGCTTTGTATCCAGATTTCCTGCTTCTGCAAACCAGCAGTCATACATTTCCGTCATTTGCTCTTTTCTCATCTCCAAGCGAATAATGGATTCTTTATCTAAATCATACATCATAGAACCGTCATTACGAGGAACCCAATTAAATGGATCCAGAGCCAACAATTCTACTTTTCTAACCGCTCCACGTTCGGTTTTTAATCGAATATGTAATGTATTTTCATTATATGCATAGGCATATTCACTCTTTGCCTGATGCAAAACTGTTGTAAAATTCATGATTTCTCCTTCTATTCACTCGCTACTAACGCTTCAAAATCATCCTGTGCCTTTTTTGCACCTTCTTCTAGTGTTATTTTTCCGTCAAATACAGCACTTAATACACTCTGCATAGTGGTCCAATAATAAGAAATTCTTTTTACTTGCGGCATTGGAACAGCGTCGTCAAATGCTTCCGTATATACTTTTAAAGCATCATCATCCTTCAATCCATTGATATTTTCAATATTTTTTCTTGCTGTCACATTGTAAGCTTTCTCGTAAAGAATTTCTGCACCTTCCTCTGATACCAGATATTCTGCAAAAAGCTGTGCAGCATTCGGATATTCAGAATAAGAAGAAACATATGCATTCTGAACACCGGCCATTGTTTTCATCTGTTTTCCGTCCATAGTCGGCAAAGTCGAAACACCAAAATTTGTGTTCTGCTCTTTTAATGTTTTAATCAACCATGGACCAATAAAGTAATATGCCGTTTTTCCATCTATAAAGTTCTGTTCCAGTTGCGTAATTGTTTCAATTTTTAAATCATCTGCTTTCACCGGAATTAATTCATTTAAATTGCGCACTCGCTCCAATGCTTTCAGAAATTCCGGAGTTTTAAATCCAGGATCATCGTTATTTTTTCCATCCTCACCAAAAGGCTTAAATCCATCTACACTTAAAAATGGAAACATATTGTACGCTTCTGTCACTACCGAAAGATACCAAAACTTATTTTCTGCTGGATTATTAAATAACTTTGCTTCCTCAATAATCTGCTCCATAGTCTCTGCCGGCTCTCCCTGTACAAGGTCTTTGTTGTACAACATTGCATAACATTCTATCGTCACTGGAACTCCATATAAATCCCCATCTGTTTCTACGGTTTCCACTGCAATTTCATTGACATCATCCCTGACAGATTCTTCTATTTGATCATTTAACTTCAGAAGGAGTCCTGCATCTTTTGCCGTCAGATATGCATCATGAGATGCCATAAACACATCTGCTCCATTTCCGCTTGGTCCATCCAGTGTCATCTTGTTTACAATGTCCATTCCAGCTTCTTCTACCTCCACTGGAACACCATATTCCTCTTCAAATGCTTTTGCAACCGATTCTCCGTATTCCAGCTTTCCTCCGCCTACCCGAAATTTCAACTGTGCACCTTCTTCTGCAATTAATTCATCTGTACTTTCTGTTGTACTCTCTTCCAGAGGAATCTCTTTCTTTCCACATCCTCCAAGAATACTAAGTGTCAGTACACCTACTAAAACTAATGAAATAATCCTTTTTTTCATACTTTTTCCCCTCCTTTTGCTCGTTAGCCTTTATCTGCACCAGAAGCAACGCCCTGGACTAGATACTTTTGAAACAATATAAATACAATTGTAATTGGAACAGCAACCAGAACAGCTCCTGCTGCAAAAACAGTAAAATTTGTCGTATCTGTTCCATTGATCAGTTCAAATAACCCAACAGCCAATGTTTTGCTATCATTTCCAGATAAAAGAATGTTGGGCAAAATATAATCCATCCACGGCATCATGAATTGTGATACCGCACAGTATGTGATGATAGGTTTTGACATAGGCAATACAATTTTTCCAAATGTCTGAATTTTTGTACATCCATCAATATACGCTGCCTCATCAACCGCTATCGGCAATCCATCCAGATATCCTTTCACAAGCCATGTATTATATGGGATTGCTCCTATTGAATACACGATAACCATCGAAATGGGCTTGCCTACTAATCCCAATGCCAAAAACAGCGTATAGATTGCTGTCATAGACAAAAATGTAGGAAACATCGATAGAATCATCACTGTCAAGAGCCCTGTTTTCCTTCCTTTAAACTGAAACCGTGACATCACCCAGGATGTAAGCATGATCAATATAACAGAACAGCATGTACTGACTACCGCAATTTCCAATGTATTAACAAACCATGTTCCATAGTTTGTTTCTGAAAATAATCGCTGAAAATTATTTAGTGTCAAATGAGACAATGAGAGATTTCCTAATGCATTCCCTGACTGAAAAGCAGAAAGAATAATCCATACTACCGGAACCAATACTACAATAGACATAAACATCAATTCTCCATTCACTAAAATAGCAATGATCTTTTTCTTCATTTCTTTTCTCCTACAACTCTTTAAATGATGTGGTTCTTCTGAAGTTCCATAAAGATACCACTCCTACAAATATAAAAAGCAATACACTCATGACAGCTGCAATATCATACATTTGTTGATTTAGTGTCAATTTATAAATCCAAGAAATTAAAATATCTGTATCACCTGCAAACTGCATCTCTGTATTAATTGGTCCTCCTTGTGTCAGGAAATATATGAGCCCAAATCCATTAAAGTTTGCTGCCATGCTCATAACTAAATTGGGCATTGTAGCTTTAAATACAAGCGGAAGCGTAATTTTCCCAAATTGTTGTATGCTACTAGCCCCATCAATTGCTGCCGCTTCATAAAGACTATGATCTAAATTGGAAAGCACTCCCATCATCATAAGCATAAACATCGGAAATCCCAACCAAAAACTAACACAAATAACTACAATCTTAGCTGATATCGGATCCGAAATAAATCCTATATTTTCTGAAATAAGTCCTAAACGTAACAACAATTGATTCACCGGACTGAACTGACCATTCAAAAGGTTTCTAAATACGAGTAAACTTACCATTTGAGGAATCGCCCACGGAAGAATTAAAATTGACTGAAATACCTTTTTTAATTTTACCGATTTATGGTTCAATATCAGTGCCTGAATCAATCCAAAAAAGTAAGGTAACAATGTAGAACACAATGTCCAAATTATCGTCCATCCCAACACCTTAAAAAATGTCTCAGACCAGATTGAAACAGTAAATAATTTTTTAAAATTTTCAAACCCCACCCAGTCTAATAATTGTCCAGGTGGAAGATGATTCCTGTTGTAATTCAAAAATGCTGTCAAAAAAGTAAAAACAATTGGCATTAAGACAACAAAAATAAAAACAATACCTATAGGAATTAAGATAAAATAAGGTAAATTCTTTGAAAAACTTTTTTGCCAAGATACTTTGCTTTCTATTTTTTTGTTTCCTGCCTGTATATCGTAAATATTCCATACATATGTTGCAAAAGCAATTCCCAATATAAGTATTGCAATAACCCCATTAATCAGAAGCATTGTCGAGTGATCTCCATATCTTCCACCTGCTTTTTCACCTAATGTGATCATGCCCCATATTCCTTTTGTAAAAAATCCACCATGAAGCCGTAAAGAAAATTCTGGTATTCTTCCCTGAAAATATTCTATCCAGTACCCACTCAACAGTTCAATCAGCATAATCAGAAATTGAGGCAAAAATAATACGCCTCCTTTAATACGCTGTCTATAGACAAAAAATTGTCCGCTTCCGCAACAAACAATGGATAACAACAGGGCATTTTTCTTTCTCTTCATCTCTCTTTTTTCCATCCTCGTTTTCCTCTCATGTGGTTTTTTATCAGCAATCACTTATGCGTTTAACTAACTGTAGTATACACTTATTTTTATAACACTTCAATCTTTTTCACATTTTTCAGCATTGTATATAATTATTATTTATGCATTTTTACTTATGTTAACTTAACATTTTTTTATTAAGTGCGTTGAACAAACTATAAGACCGTATTTTTCTGCATTTTTAAATTCTATTAAGTACTTAATAAAATTGTACAAAAAAAGAAAAGAAACCATGATTTTAGTCACTTCTCACAATTCCTTTTCCTTCACTCTGTTTTCATTTCACTAATTGATCTTTATATAATTAGTACCACTTGGCATATCTAATCTACTGTTATTTCCGTCTATACATAATAATTTCTGCATCACTTCTACTGCTTTTCTTGCTTTTTCTTTATTACTTACAACTATGATCTTCGTGTCTGGAAGAAGCATAATATCTTTCTCTGAATGAACCACAACGCAAATATTCCTATTATCCACATAATTTTCTACCTGTACTCCCAGAATTTCTCCAATAATCAATCCTTTTTTTTGTTGATGTGACTGGAGAAATTCTGGAAGATTACTTCCACTTTTATTAACAAAAATATTTTCTTGTTTTACTCTTTTTCTGATATATTCTAATAGATAATCATTAAAGTAATCTTCCAATACAACATAAAATTCTTCTCCCAAAATTTCTTGTGCTTTATCCAAAAGTTCTTTTGAATCCACTAATACTTTGCAAAATAAAGGATCTGCTACATATCCGTCTATAAAAATAGCTGGAACAAAAAATTTATTAGCAATTTTTTTAAAAAGTGATTCTTCCAGATCAACAATAAAAACCGCGTCTAACGTTCTTCTAATCCCAATAGATACGCCTTCTTCTATTTCTTCTGCTGAAATCAAAAACATATCATACCCCAGAGCATGCAAAATCACACGTATCTCATCTGCCAGATCATAATATTGGTATATCTTACTTTTTTTACTACGAGCCCTCTTATTAATAATCATCCCCACCAGATAGCTCTTTTTTTCTGACAATGCTTTTGCAGCCATATTCGGCACATAATTCAATTTATTTGCCGCCTCAAAAACTCTCAGTCGTGTCTCATGACTAATTCTTTCTGTATCAGAATAATTCAGTACATAAGAAACAGTGGCTGTCGACACTCCTGCCTCTTTAGCAACATCTTTCATCGTAATGCGCTTATCTTTCATTTCATTATTTCCTCTTCTTTTGCCCATCCATGTGCGTACTGCACAGCTTTTTTCCATCCTTTGAGCATTTTCTGCTGTTTTTCGATTTCAATGTCTGGCTGGAACACCCTGTCAATGTCCCAGTTCTGTTTTACATCTTCCTTATCCTTC
>OGZT01002274.1_pt1 | contig 11046 bp, 10 predicted proteins | sample 1576891 | NCBI WGS metagenome assembly OGZT01 (sample SAMEA3541521, study PRJEB24748) | human gut metagenome | biome: human gut; feature: human-associated habitat; material: faeces | place: China | collected 2012 | reverse complement strand
CTCCAGAGAGACAGCGGACGCAGCCGGACAGCTTAACGAGAGCAGCTCTGCATGAACAAATTCGTCTCGCCCACCACCGGCGCCACCATCTCCTCGGCCCAACTGGGCATCCTGTTTGCCCTGCTGTTCCTGCCGGACTCCACCCTGTGGGGCCGGGCCGTCTTTGCCTTCGGGGCCGCCGTGCTGGGCACCTGGCTCTTTGTCTGGTTCATCCAGCGCATAAAGTTCAAGGATGTGATCATGGTCCCGTTGGTGGGCATCATGTTCGGAAATGTCATCGGCGGCCTGACCAATTACCTGGCCTACAAATATGAGATGACCCAGGCCCTGTCCTCCTGGCTGGTGGGCCACTTTTCCCTGGTGCTGCGCGGGCGCTACGAGATCGTCTACCTGACCGTACCCCTGGTGATCCTGGCCTTCGTGTTCGCCAACCACTTCAACATCGTGGGCCTTGGCAGGGACTTTTCCCGGAACCTGGGGATTCCCCACAACCTGGTGCTGTTTATGGGCCTGAGCATCGCCGCCATGATCACAGCGTCCATTGTGGTCGTGGTGGGCTCCATCTCCTACGTGGGCCTGATCGTGCCCAACGTGGTGGCCATGTTTAAGGGCGACCGCATACGGGGAACCCTGGCCGACACCGCGCTGTTCGGCGCATTGTTCGTGCTGGTCTGCGACATCGTCGGACGGACGGTGATCGCCCCCTACGAGCTGCCCATCGAGCTGGTGGTAGGCGTGCTCGGCAGCATTTTATTCATCGCCCTGCTGCTCTACCGCCTGAAAAATGGACGGCGCGCCGTCCGCATTCCCCGCTCCGATTTATCCGGCTGCGGCGCTTCCATAAAGCTGGAAGGAGGTGGCGAACGGGGCAGACCAATGAAATCAGCCTGTTTGCCGGACTGATAAAATGCGGTGAGTGTGGGAAGTCACTGACGATACGCTACACAAACGCAAAACATCCCCAGCAGATTTACTCCTGCAAAACCTACAATGCCTTTGGAAAGAACCACTGCACCCAGCACCGGATTGATTATGACACCCTTTACAGCCATGTGCTGCGGAAAATCCGGGAATGTGCCAGAGCTGCCCTGATGGACGGGGAAGCGGTTGCCGACCGCCTGACCAATACCTGTGAAGCCGAGCAGCGGGAACAGCGGGAAGCAATGGAACGCTCCCTTACAAGGGACGAGGAACGGATTGAGGTTCTGGACAAAATGGTCATGCGGCTTTATGAGGATATGATTGCAGGGCGTATCAGTGAGCAGAATTTCAACACCATGCTGGAAAAGACACAGACCGAGCAGACGGAGCTTAAAGCAAAAGTGTCCGAGGGCAGAAAGCGGCTGTCCGATGAAGTCCAGCTTGCCAATGACGCAAAACAATGGGTGGAAGCCATTCAGGAATACGCCAACATCACAGAGCTGGACGCAGCCACCCTCAACCGCTTAATCAAAGAAATCGTCGTGCATGAGCGCATTGACGAAGATAAAACAAGACACATTTCTATCGAAATTCATTTTAATCTCAAACCCATCCCGGAGGTGGAACAGGTCACTGCCTGACCTGTCCCGCCGGGACGGTTCTCTTAAAAACACCATATAGATTTTTTGTACGCCGCCGCCCGCCATCGAGCAGAGTTTTACACCTAATTGGGGATAAAACAGCTGATGGCAGGAGGCGGTGTCGTTCTGATCGGCACCCAGCTGGTACCGTTACTGTCCGGATTGTTCAGCTGAGAGAAGCAGGAGGGAGATGACTCATGGATCGGATATTTGAAGCGATTGAAGAATGGATGAGGAATCTTCTGACAGGCATGGTAAGTTCCAACCTGACAACAATGTATACCGATGTCAATGAAAAGACCGGTCAGATTGCTGCTCAGGTTGGGCAGACACCGCAGGGCTGGAATGGCAGCATTTACAGCATGATACAGAATCTTTCCGAGTCGGTCATTGTACCGATTGCCGGTATGATTATCACATTTGTACTTTGTTATGAGCTGATCTCCATGTTGACGGAAAAGAACAACATGCACGACATCGACACCTGGATGTTCTTTAAATACTTTTTCAAGATGTGGGTGGCAGTCTGGATTGTCAGCCATACCTTTACGATCACGATGGCGGTATTTGATGTCGGGCAGTCCGTAGTCAGCCGGGCAGCTGGGGTTATCAGTTCTGATACAGCGATCAATATAGATACGATGATCTCTACGATGGAGACAGCGATGGAATCGATGGAGATTGGTGAACTTGTCATACTGGCACTGGAAACGATGCTTGTAAGCCTGTGTATGAAGATTATCTCAGTCTTTATTACAGTGATTTTGTATGGACGTATGATTGAGATTTATCTCTATTCGTCCGTTGGAGCGATCCCGTTTGCAACCATGTCCAACCGGGAATGGGGGCAGATCGGGAACAACTATCTTCGTGGATTGTTTGCACTGGCATTCCAGGGATTTTTTATGATGGTCTGCGTGGGAATCTATGCGGTCCTGGTCGCAAACATCCAGATGTCAGATAACATACATTCTGCATTGTTCGGCGTGATGGCATACACGGTGATCCTGTGTTTCAGTCTGATGAAAACAGGAAACTTTGCCCGCAGTATCTTTAACGCCCACTAAGAAAGGAGGAACTGGCAATGGCATTTGTATCTGTGCCTAAAGACTTAACCAAGGTCAAGAATAAGATCATTTTCAACCTGACGAAACGGCAGCTGATCTGCTTTGGGATTGCGGCGGCAGTAGGGCTTCCGTTTTATTTCTTAAGCAGGGGAATCATTGGTTCCAGTAACGCAGCGACCGGGATGTGCCTTCTTATGCTTCCGGCATTTTTGTTTGCCATGTATGAGAAGGATGGACTTCCGTTAGAAAAGGTCTTAAAAAACATGATCACCGTAAAATTTATCCGTCCTCCGGTACGCAAGTACCAGATGGAAAATATGTACGAGAAAAAGTATACCGTGGTCAGAAAGAAGAAAGGGGGAACGAAGGGTGTTAAAAAGAAAAAACGATAGACAGCCGCCACAGAGCTTAGATGAATTATATCCGGATGATTACTGGCTGGATGAGGAGGATGGAGAAGAAGAACTTCCAGACCCCGCAATGAAAAAGAAATCAGTAAGCGGCAGACTGCACGATGAGCCAATGGTGACAGGGTATGAAGCACTGGAACGCCAAAGAGGTGTCCGCAGACCGAACCGGAAACTGACACGCAGGGAAAAGAAAGCCCTCAAAAGGGCACAGAAATATGAAGAAAAACTGCATAAGGAACATGAAAAAGCGGATAAGAAAAATGCGAAAAAGGAAGCAAAACTGGCAGCCAAAGCAGAAAAGCAGGCAGTGCGTGACGCAAAGAAAAATGCGAAGAAGAAAAAGAACAGACCTGCCGCAGCACCGCCGGGGCAGCGTCCGGCAGGAAAAGCGGTTTCTGGAACGAAAAGCAGTGGAACAGGAAAGAAAACATCGGATAGTGCCAGGGATAAGAGGATCACTGCACAGCAGTCGATTCCATACCATGAGATGGGAAGGGACGGTATCTGTCGGGTGCAGGACAAGTTTTATTCCAAGACGATCCGTTTTTATGACATCAACTATCAGCTGGCACAGAATGAAGATAAGAACGCCATCTTTGAAAACTGGTGTGATTTCCTGAATTACTTTGACAGCACAATTCATTTTCAGCTGTCCTTTATCAACCAGCACAGCAACATGGCAGAGTATGAGAAAGTCATCCATATCAATCCGCAGGAAGATGAATTTGATGACCTGCGTATGGAGTTTGCCCAGATGCTTAATAATCAGTTGGCAAAAGGAAATAACGGGCTGATGCGTACCAAATATATCACATTTGGGATTGAAGCGGAGAATATCCGGGAAGCACGACCAAAACTGGAACGTATCGAGTCGGATATTCTGAACAATTTTAAGATTCTTGGGGTATCTGCTTATCCGCTGAATGGGGAGGAACGGTTACAGATCATGTATGAAACCTTTAACCAGGACAGCAAAGTTCCGTTCCATTTCTCTTATGATGATGTGCTTCGGACAGGGCTTAGTACCAAGGATTATGTCGCACCGACCAGTTTTGTATTTAAGAGTGGAAAAGATTTTGAGATGGGCGGCACGATGGGAGCTGTTTCCTATTTACAGATCCTTGCACCGGAACTTACCGACAAGATGCTGGCAGAGTTTTTGGAGATGGACAGCAACCTGATGGTGAATTTCCATATCCAGTCCATCGACCAGATGAAGGCAATCAAGCTGGTAAAAAGCAAGGTGACGGATATTAACCGTATGAAGATCGAGGAACAGAAAAAAGCAGTCCGGGCAGGCTATGACATGGACATTATCCCTTCGGACTTAAATACATACGGTGGGGAAGCAAAAAGGCTTCTGGAAGATTTACAGTCCAGAAATGAGCGAATGTTCCTTGTAACAGCATTGTTCTTAAATACTGCACCGACCAGACAGGAACTGGAAAATGTGGTGTTCCAGACTGCCGGTATCGCACAGAAATATAACTGTGCATTGAAACGGCTGGATTACCAGCAGGAGACGGGACTGATGAGCTGCCTGCCGCTTGCGGTGAATTTTGTACCGATCAAACGGGCACTGACAACGACATCCACGGCAATTTTTGTCCCGTTTACCACACAGGAATTATTTATGGCTGGGGAATCTATTTATTATGGATTAAATGCCCTGTCCAATAACCTTATCATGGCAGACAGGAAGAAACTGAAGAACCCGAACGGACTGATTCTTGGTACACCGGGTTCCGGTAAATCGTTTGCGTCAAAACGAGAGATTGCAAACGCATTTATCGTGACGAAAGATGACATTATCGTATGTGACCCGGAAGGGGAGTATTATCCGTTAGTCCGGGCATTTCATGGACAGGTGATCCGTATTTCCCCGACCAGCCACGATTATATCAATCCGATGGATATTAACCTGGATTACGCTGACGATGATGACCCGCTTTCCTTAAAATCGGACTTCATCCTGTCCCTTTGTGAGCTGGTAGTTGGCGGAAAGAACGGACTGGAGCCGGTTGAAAAGACCGTCATTGACCGATGCGTAAGGCTGGTCTATCAGGATTTCCTTTCTGACCCGGTACCGGAAAAAATGCCGATCTTAGAGGATTTATATAATCTTCTCCGTAATCAGAAAGAGCAGGAAGCACAGCGTCTGGCAACGGCACTTGAGATCTACGTCAATGGTTCCTTAAAAGTGTTTAACCATAGAACCAACGTGGAACTGAGTAACCGTATCGTATGTTTTGACATTAAGGATCTGGGAAAACAGCTGAAAAAACTGGGTATGCTGATCGTGCAGGACCAGGTGTGGAACAGGGTAACGGTCAACCGTTCTGCGAATAAGAGTACCAGATATTACATTGATGAGTTCCATCTGCTCTTAAAAGAGGAGCAGACGGCAGCATACAGTGTGGAGATCTGGAAGCGTTTCCGTAAATGGGGTGGTATCCCTACGGGTATCACACAGAACGTAAAAGACCTGTTAGCCAGCCGGGAGATTGAGAACATCTTTGAAAACTCGGACTTTATCCTGATGCTCAACCAGGCATCTGGTGACAGACAGATCCTTGCAAAACAGCTCAACATTTCCCCTCACCAGCTTTCTTATGTAACGAACAGCGGGGAAGGTGAGGGACTGGTCTTTTATGGCAGCACCATTATCCCGTTCAAGGATAAGTTTGATAATTCCCTGATGCTGTATGCCCTGATGACTTCTAAGCCGGATGAGGTGGAAAAGCGTAAGAAACTTGGTATCGGAGAACGGGACGATTAAAGAAATAAACGAAACAAAATAAAACAGAGTAGAGGATGAGCCGGAGGAATACTTCCGGCAATTTTTCTGCCCGGAAATCATGGAGGATTACAAGATGGAAGATTACAGAAACATGGAGAGATGCAGCGGCGAACCTTGCTGCATATTTGCAGAAAGAATCTGTGCAGACAATGAAAAGGAGATTTTGAAAATGGAAAAGGACACAAAGGAAAAAGTGACGGCTGATGAAATGATGGATGACCTTATCTATCTGGCGGAACTGATTGATTTCATGGGAATTACATCTTGTCTGGCTGTAAGGGGAACTTTAAGTGAGCGAATGACAGACAAGCTGACGGATTCCATTGCAGGGATGGCAGATGAAGTGTTGGAGAAATGGGAGGACTATCAGGATAAGACAGAATAACCGGGACAAAGCAGTAAAGGGGATGGTCAAAGTTGCAGGAGCATGAGTATAAGGCGAGAGATAAAACCGTCCAGAAAATGAGCCGGGATGGACTGCGGGAAGAAAACCTCCGGAACAAGGAAGAAAAAAGGATCACCGGGCGGGATACGGATACCGAGATTTCCCGCAGTGAGAAGAAAGAGGAACTGGATTTTAGTAAACGCAGACATGAACGGCTGAAAGAAGAACGGGAGATGGAACAGCCGGAGCAGAGTTCCAGAAAACCCAGATATAGTAGGGAACATGCAGATATATTGGATGATGAACAAGATATAGCAACTGATGCGGATGTAGAAGAGGGGCTTACAGACGATAGCAGCGAGAACCCCAAATCTGCCTTTCGTACAGAGAGTATCCGTGGACAGCCAAGAGGGGAACGGGCATATCTGGAGACAGTTGCAGACAGCCGGGATCTTCGGAAGAAAAAGATGGTCAGGGATTATGCTGCAAAGGAAAGAAGGAAGGAAAAGGAGACTTCCAGAGAAGAAAAAGCAGCCAAAAGAGAATCTGCCCGTTACCGGGAAACTTCCGAAGTGATGGAAGATTCCCTGGATAAGTTCCACGAGGAGATCAAAGACAAGTCCAAAAGGGAACGGGTGCTGAAGGAACAGCGGAAAAAAGTTTCCCGTCTGTCTTTTGGTGATGAGGGTGACGGCATGGTACATGGTGCCGGGATCGGTATCCGGAATCCGGCATCGGCAGTCAAAGATGCGGCAGTCACAGCAGCACACTGGAAAACGCACGAAGAAGAGGATGAAAATGCGGCAGTGGAAGGGGCACACCGGGCAGAGCTTGTCGGGGAAAGCCTTGCAAGGAAATCCATCTACATGCGGGAACGGCTGAAAGGGCGAAGGGAAGAATCCCGGAGATTAAAAGAAAGCGTCCTGGATGAAGCAGAAAGGAGCAGGCTGATATTTGAGACTGCCTATGGAAATGAAGCGAAGGACGCAGTGAAAAGAGAAGCAGAGAAGAAAAAGAAATCTGCCCTGCAGAAACTCTTTCAGAAGAAGCGTTACCAGAAGCAGTATCAGGCAGCCAGACAGAGTAAAAAAGTAAAGGATGCAGCGATCACTTCCGCACAGAAGTTTACGGAAAAAGCGAAAGATGCCGTCAAGATGGTGGCGGCACAGAACCGGGGGATTTTTGCCACGGTAGCTGTCTTTGCTCTGATCTTTGTGCTGATCGCAGCCAGTTTTACCAGCTGTACGGCATCTTTGCAGGGAGCTTCTTCAGCAATCATCTCTACCAGCTATTCCAGTACGGATGAAGATATTTATGCCGCTGAAAATGCTTACCGTGCCTTGGAAGAAGCACTGAATACACAGATCAATCAGATGGAATCCACCCATCCGGATTATGACGAATACCGGTACCAGATTGATGAGATCGGTCATAACCCATATCAGTTGATCTCTTATCTTACGGTAAAATACGGCGGCTTCACTTACGATGAAGTGGCAGAGGAGATTAAGGAGTATAACCCGGAGCTGCTGGCTTATATAGAGGAAAGCCTTCCGGGGGTGGAGCGCCGGATGGTTCCCCATACCGGGCTTAAGGAACTGTCAAGGCAGGTTAAGTTTGCAATACGTACCGGCGAGTTTACACCGTATCCGAATATAATATTGAGGGCGGGAGTGGCGTTTCCAGTGTAGGGAATCCAATCCATATCGCGGTAAAAACCGTTGCCCCATGGATGGAAATATGGCTATGGGGTAGCGGGCTTATACGTATCTGTAAAAAAAGAGCAGCGATAACGCTGCTCTCAAAAAATAACTTTTTTTAAATCACTGGCTTTAAGCCAATAGATATAATGGCAAATTATCAAACCCATTATATCAAATCACTGTCTTAAGACAACTTGAATATATCATAAATCGTATTAATTGTCAATATTGCCTTTGGTAATTTTATTATATGTAATTTCAGAAATTTTGTCACAGACCATCTTCATCTGTTTATCTGTTACCTTAATTTGAAAGTAACCATCTTTTTTGTTGCCACATCTATCTAATCTTTTTTTGCTGACAGACTGAATCATGAACGTGCAAGCATAACATTCTTTACTGTCATCAGGATAACCCTCAATTTTTCCTATATCGACTATAACTTCTTTATTTTCCTCTATCCATTTTGGAGTATGGTCTTTTTTTGAGGTTAATGGAACCACAAGAGCTGTATATTTTGATTCGTATATGACTAATGCATAATGATAATCTTGAAACTCAGAACCGATATTTCTTCCGAAATTAATCCAATAAACATTTTGCCGATTCTTTTTATAGAGTTCCTGGTCCATCTTTTCTTTAGAGGATTTGCTGGCGTAAATAGATATATTCTTTAATACAACTTCATTAAACCAGTCAAGTAATTCTGAACAAAAATTATTATTTATGTCCAATTTTTTTAATTCTAAAATATTACTAAACAGAATTTTACTTTTTTCTAATAATTTTTTATTGTGCAATTCCTGCATTTCATATTACCCCTCACAAATCGGTCTTTTAAATCATGTGCGTATTTGAAGAAGGCATGGTCACTTCCGATGAGCCGGGTGTATACATTGAAGGCGCTTACGGTATCCGTATTGAAAATGAAATAGAGTGTGTCGGTGACGGTGAAAATGAGTACGGCACCTTTTTAAAATTTAAACCGCTGACCTTTGTTCCGATTGATCTGGACCTGGTAGACACGGCATGGCTGGAGAAAAAAGACATCGAAAGGCTCAATGCGTACCATGCGGCGGTTTACAGCAGATTGTCACCGCATTTATCCGGTGAGGAACTTGAATTTTTAAAGCAGTATACAAGACCGGTAGAATAAACAGCCGTATCAGGCGGGAAAAGAGGGAAAATGAGTAAACAGCAAATGAGTAAAAATGAACCTGTGGATAAAACAGTCGATTTAAAACTGGGCAAATGGAGAGAAAAATCCATTGCGATGGAAGAAGAACGCAAAAAAGAGGAGGAAGAACGCAGACAGCAGGGAAAATTCAAGTGTTTCATGCAGGATTTTACCGGCTGGGTGCATAAAGAACCAAAGACGGCGGCAGGTGCAGCAATCGGTGTACTGGTGCTGGTGATCCTGCTTGTAAGCCTTATCTGTGCGGTGGCGTCAAAGGTAAAGCCGGAAGACTACATTACGGTATCCTACACCGGAGCGGACGGATATGCCGTAGCAGAGTGCAGCGTGGATACGGAAAAGCTCTACCGCAGGCTTGCAGGAAAGACAAAAGATGCAGATAAACAGAGCCGTTACAGAAGTCTTGCAGAATCCGTATCGGCAGCAGTGCATCAGATGAATATTGCAAACGGTCAAAAAGTAAAGATTGAGGTTTTATTTGATAAGGAGCTTGCAAAAGAACTGGGAGTTAAAATCAAAGCAAAAGACTATACCGTGCGTGCCAAAGGTATTGATGCAGGTACAAAGATTGATTTATTCTCTAATGTAGAAGTGACCTTTGCTGGAATCAGCCCGGATGCGTATGCACTGGTTACCAACAAGTGGGGCGATGAGTATCTTGGCAGCCTTATATTTACGGCGGATATGACGGAAAACATTCAAAAAGGTGATGCAGTGACAATCCGCTGTGAAACCGGCAAAGAAGAACTCGGACGGCACGGTTATATCACAGATACATTAGAGGTAACAGTGCGCGCCGAGGGTTTAAGTGAGTATGTACAGACACCGGTTGACATAGACAATGCAGTGCTGTCAGAAATGCAGGGACAGATTGAGGATACGATTTCTGCACAGACAGAGAATACAACCTTCCGTATGTTATATAAAGCCACAGGAAAGACCTCTTATTTAAGAAGCAGCAACATTGAGGAAGCTTCGGATATTGAATGTCTTGGCATATACTTTTTAAAGAAAAAAGAAACAGCAGACACGGTGGCAGGACCGGACAATTACCTGTATTTTCTTTATCAGGCAGTGATAGAAAATGATGACAATGAAGAAGATGTTTATTTTGCATTTGCTTATTCAGATGGATATGTGACATCACAGGGAATATTTGACATTGTCCATGATGAAAATGAAAAACGCTACAGCTGTTCGGATGATTATGACAGAATTTATGAGGAAGCAATAGAACAAAATGAAACACAGTACCGGATTGAACAGATACAGTAACCGGTTGATGGAATGAGGTGGAAAGATGGTTACAATTGAACAGTTATTCAGACAGGCACAGCAGGCAGGCGCAGCAGAAATATATCTGATGGCGGGCAGAAAACCGGCAGCACGGATTGGTGGAAAGATAAAGAATCTCGATTATCCGGAATTAAGCAGCACAGAAGCAGAAAAAATTCTGCTTGAAATGCTGGATGCAAAACAGGCGGCACAGTACAGGGAAACAAAAAGCGTGGATGAAGTGATTGCATTTCATGGAATCGGCAGATTCCGCGTGCATATTTACCAGAATGACGGTGTGCCGTCAGCCTGTGTAAAAATTATCAATAAGAAAGAGGGACTTCCGGAAGAACTAAAAGCACTGGCAGGGATTACGCAGGGACTGGTACTTGTCTGCGGAAAGCCGCACAGCGGAAAGAGTGCCACACTTGCGGCACTGGCAGAACAGATGCTTGCAGGACGTTTTATGCATCTTGTAACGCTGGAAAGTCCCGTAGAATATCCGATAGAAGCAGGAAAAGGGCTGTTAAGCCGCCGCTGTATCGGAAAAGATACCGGTTCTTATAAGGAAGGAATGGACAATCTGCTGCATGAATCGGCAGATGGTGTTTTAATCGGTGAACTTGAAACACCGGAAGCTGTACAGGCG
>OGZT01002272.1_pt1 | contig 11053 bp, 4 predicted proteins | sample 1576891 | NCBI WGS metagenome assembly OGZT01 (sample SAMEA3541521, study PRJEB24748) | human gut metagenome | biome: human gut; feature: human-associated habitat; material: faeces | place: China | collected 2012 | reverse complement strand
GGATTTCTATGGTTTGGTTCTTGGAAAAATGCACAGTGTTATTATGCACCCGAGTGGGTGAAACAAGATCTGAAGCGTTTTGAACGTGCACAGTTGGAGAATGGAAAAAATTTCAAAATTTTAGAAAATGTACATGGATTACATTATTCGACACTCTCAGCATTTTGTGAGGAGACAAAGAAAGCAGATGCGGCAGCATTTGCAAGATTAATGGAACATATATGTGGTATCGATAGAATAGAGCATACAGTTATTACGATGCAAGTAGAAAATGAGACAGGATTGTTAGGAGAAGCAAGAGAACATGGAGAAAGAGCAGAAAAAATGTTTGCTTCTTCTGTTCCGGCTCCATTTCTTGAATATTTAAAAGAAACCTATGAAGAACTCACACCTGAACTTGCTAGTACCATTGTAAGAAGAGAGGAAGTGCTTTATGGTAAAAGTTGGAGTGAAATTTTTGGGGAAATGGCAGATGAAGTATTCCAGTGCTATTATACGGCAAGGTTTGTAGAAGCAGTTGCAAAAGCGGGGAAGAAGGAATATGATCTTCCTATGACAGTAAATTGTTGGCTTGATAAAGGTCAAAAACCAGGAAAATACCCTACGGGAGGACCGGTGGCGAAATTGATGCCTATATGGAAACATGCAGCGCCTTCTATTGATATTTACGGACCGGATATTTATATCCAAACATTCCTGAAAACATGTGATTGCTATACAAAAGGAGGAAATCCTCTTTATATTGCGGAGTGTGCAACGCATTCGTATGCAGGAATCAGAGAATTATATGTGATAGGACATTATCATGGAATGTGTTATTCTCCATTTGGATTTGAAGATATTGGTCTCCCTTTTACAGCAACGCAAGGAATATTGTTTGGAATGGATACGGATGATGAGTTATTAAAGACACCGCAAAATGCAGAAGAATATACAAAAATTAATGGATTATTAAATGGAATGATGTCGCTTTTAGCGGAAGCTTATGGTACAAGACATTTGCAGGCATCAATCAGTGAGAATGGAAAAAATGAGGTGCTGTCATTTGTTTCTTATGATTTCAATATTTTTTATGAATCCAGATTTCTGCAAACAAGAAGTGGTGCATGCCTTGTGCTAGAGCATGAGGAAAATGAATTTTTCGTTATTGTAAAAGATTGTGGATTAGATATCAGGTCGACTAAGGTAGAGGTACCTTACACAGATTTTTTAAGTGTAGATGAAGGACATTTTTTAGATGGAATGTTTATTTCAGAATGTAGGTTAAATGGAGATGAGATTACAACAATGTCCTTTGAGGGAGTTCATTTATTAAAAATAAGAGTATTTTCTTATTGCTAATACATTATTTTTGAAAGAATAGAGCAGACGATATAAATAGGAGAAGAATGAATGAAGACTTTTCGAAAAGATTTTTTATGGGGCGGAGCAACAGCCGCAAATCAGTATGAAGGTGCATGGGATGTAGATGGAAAAGGAGTTGCTATTCCAGATTTATGTACAAATGGAACACATACGATTCCAAAGCGAATCACAGATGGGTTTGAAGAAGGAACATTATATCCCAGCCATGAGGCAACAGATTTTTATCATCATTATAAAGAAGATATTGCATTATTTGCAGAAATGGGATTCAAAACTTTCCGAATGTCTATTGCATGGACAAGAATTTTTCCGACAGGACTGGAGGAAACACCAAATGAAAAAGGGCTGGAGTTTTATGATGCAGTATTTGATGAATGTTTGAAATATGGTATTAAACCACTTGTTACCATTTCACATTATGAGATGCCGTATGGTCTGGTTGAAAAATATAATGGTTGGGAAAGTAGAGAATGTATAGATTGTTATGTGAGATACTGCGAGACTGTTTTTGAAAGATATCAGGATAAAGTTAAATATTGGCTAACATTTAATGAGATTAATGCAGGTACCATGGTGATGGGGGCAACGTTGTCGCTTGGTACAATCAAGGACTACTATGGAACAATGATGGGAGTAAAAGATGAGCCGCAAGTTCGTTATCAGGCATTGCATCATCAGTTCGTAGCAAGTGCAAAAGCAGTAAAATTGGCACATGAGAAATATCCGCAATTTAAGATGGGAAATATGATCTGCTTTATTACAATGTATCCAAGCACCTGTCATCCAGAGGATATTCTTGAAGCACAGAAACAGATGCGCATGATAAACTGGTTCTGTTCTGATATCCAGGTGAGAGGTGAGTATCCGGCATATGCAGAACGCTTCTTTGAAGAAAATGATATTCAGATCAAGAAAGAGCCTGATGACGATGTTCTGTTAAAAGAGGGGGTTGTTGATTTTTATACATTAAGTTACTACATGAGTAACTGTGTCGGAAATGCAACAGGTATTGCTAAAGCAGTAGAAGGAAATATTGTGGCAGGACTTAAGAATCCTTATTTAGAGGCAAGTGATTGGGGCTGGCAGATTGATCCGAAAGGATTGCGATATACATTAAATGAAATCTATGACAGATATCAAATTCCGATTATGGTAGTAGAAAATGGTCTTGGCGCAAAGGATGTAAAAGAAGCAGACGGAAGTGTTCATGACAGCTATCGTATTGATTATTTGAAAAAACATATAGAACAGATGAAAGAAGCTGTGGCTGATGGAGTTGATCTTAGAGGATATACTCCATGGGGATGTATAGATCTTGTAAGTGCATCTACCGGCGAAATGGCAAAACGCTATGGATTCATTTATGTGGATAAATATGATGATGGAACGGGAACGCTTGCGCGTTCAAAGAAAGATTCATTTTGTTGGTATCAGAATGTAATCAGAACAAACGGAGAGGAACTATAAATAATTTGTCAGGCATATAAGACAGAAAAGGACTTTGGAGCAATCTGAAGTCCTATTTCAATTTAAGTTTTGTTTTGACCAGACGTTGCCAGTTGACTTCAATATAATGAAATGTTATAGTTAGTCAGAAATAATAGCGTTCGGTGCTGTTTGATCAGGGATATTTGAATACATATCCTAATCGAAACAGGTAAAAGGGAAACAGGTGTAAGACCTGTACGAACTCGTCACTGTGAACAGAGATGCGGTCTTCTTAGAAATCATTGTAACTGTTTTAGAACCAAATAGATTTCAGAAGATCGCTCCTATACAGATAAGTGCAGAGAATCTGCACATCCACTGGGAGACCGGGAAGGAGTTCTGTATGGAAGAGTCTGTAAGTCAGGAAACCTGCCGGCCGTTGGTGCGGGGAATATATGAATTCCAGATCACGAGTAATTGATTGTACCGAAAGAATCATTTATTACTGTTCACACTATGTGCGACCAGCAAAACATCTCGTTAGGATAATTCTATCCATTTTCCGTGTTATATTTACAACCTAAGAGGAGACAGAAAAAATGAAAAATAAGAGCAGATGGCTTGCGCTTATGCTGACAGGTTCTATGATGATTTCACCATTGTCTTATACAAGAACATATGCGGCGGAAAATGAGCAGCAGTATGAGACAAATTTACAGGAAACGGTTGAGGTGGAAGAAGCTGATCTAGATAAGAAACAAGATGAGAATCAGACAGAAGACGCAGGAAATGTTAAAGAAGATCAGACAGAGGAATCTGAGAAAGTTGATAATTCTTCGGATAAATCAGATAATCAGAATTCAATCGAAGCAGAAACAAAACCAAATTTAGAGAACAACTCAGAAAACAATTCAGAAAACAACTTAGAAAATAACTCAGAAGAGAAAGATATAGAAACCACTGGGAAAAATTCAGGCACAACTGTCTTAGATCAGGTTGCGGACGAAAAAGCTGATAATAAGGATATACAGATAAAAGATGAGACAGGTAAATCAGAATCTTCTACAGATTCTAACGATTCTACGAATACTCCGGAACCGGAACTTCCGCCACTGCAGGAGGCTCCTTCTGTAACAGGAGAATCTGTGAAGGTAGTAAAAGAAAACGCCGAAGAGTTCGCAATGTTCAAGGTCAGCAAGTCAACAGTTACGAAAAAAGATGGTGAGCTTGAAATTACAATTAAGACAGAAAAAGCACATTATGATGCACTTTATCTTGGCTCTAAAGATGACCTTCTGAAGTCTTCCATAATTGAAGGAACAAAGACAGAAGATGGAGGAATGACATTTACTTTTAAAGTGCCGCAGGCGCAGGCAGGACAGACAATTCCGGTATCTTTGAGAAGATCAAAAAAGCAAACTTGGTATGATACGATGTATCTGTGGATGTATATCCCAACTCCAGAAGAAACATCAACACCAGAACCATCACCGGAACCAACTCCATCACCGAATCCAATGCCTAATCCAGAGCCAACTCCAACTCCGACACCGGAAGCAACAGTAGCAAACGGAATCTACAGTATGGACGTAACTTCCAGTTCTTCCATGTTTAAAGTAGTGGATTGTATCCTGACAGCAAAAGACGGAAAAATGAGTGCCGTGCTTACATTAAGCGGAACCGGTTACGGCTATCTGTATATGGGAACAAAGGAAGAGGCTGCAAGCGCAGATCAGTCATCCTGGATTCCATATCAGGTGAATGAAGAAGGAAAATACACTTATACTGTTCCGGTAGAAGCGTTGGATAAGGAAATCGCAGTAGCAGCATATTCCATTAAAAAAGGAATCTGGTATGACAGAACGCTGACTTTCCAGTCAGAGACAATGAAGAAGATTGCCGATCTTAATTCTACAGATTCTGAGAATAAAGGTGATTCCGGAAACACAGGAAATTCCGGAACTACTGGTGGTTCCAACAATACAGGTAATACAGGAACAAACAATTCTGTTTTTCCAGGCGGTTCTGTACCTGGAACTAATTCAGGAAAAACAGATGGAAACGACGGAAAAGCAGATAATGTATCAAAATACGAATCTGATACAAGTGGCTCTACTTCTCATGTAAACAGTGGAACAACACTGAAAGACGGTGTATACACTCCAGATCGTTTTACCTGGTCAGGTGGAACAGGTAAGGTTCAGATTACTTGTAATAAAGTGACGATCCAGAATGGACAGGCTTATGCAACGCTTGTGTTCAGCAGTGATCATTATCAGTATGTGAAAGCGAACGGAAATAAGTATTACACAACAAAGGGCGGCGGATCAGCGACAGCTGTTATCCCGGTTGCGTTGAATCAGAACAATAAGATTATTGGAATGACAGATAAAATGTCTGTCGCACATGAGATAGAATATACGATTTTCATTTATCTTGCAGCGGCGAATGGAGGAACATCTGCAAACGGAACAGATGCTTCAACAAGCAATAACCAGAAGCTGGATGAACAAGCACCTGAAATCATAGGTTTGGAATATCAGTCAGAGACAAAGCTTGACTATGCAGAATATTTCAAGATTTATCATTATGATCAGGGAATCGTACTTCTTGAGATCGACATGACGAAAGATACAGCCAGAGATCCGGAGAAAGCAGAGGATAAGAAATCAGAAGCGGATAATTCGGACTCAGAAAAATCTTCTAAGAAAAAAGTTGCATCTGTCACAATTAACAGATCTGAGGATGCAAAGTCAGCAGATACCAAGAAATCTGATACCGACAGCAAGTCAGATGCTTCTGTCGAGGAATCCGCAGCTTCGGATAACAACGGCACAAGCGAACAGGATCTGGCAGCAGAGCTTTACAAAGGAAATGTTGTGAAATATCTGATCGTTCCGGAGGATGTGGAAGTTCCGGTTGGCCTTGAGCAGGATATGATCATTGTGAAAAAACCGACAGATCATACTTATGCAGAGTCTGATGAGATTCTGAATATGATGAAAGACTTAGATCTTCTCGATAATGTTGCAGCAGTTGGAATGAAGAGCAAAGACTGTACAGTATCCGAGATTGCTGATAAGATGAAAGTAAAAGACGGTGAGAAGAATGCTGAAGTTGCACATGCAGGAACAGCGGACAAACTGAAGTTGAAGAACCTTGTGAAGAGTGAAGTGAATCTTGCATTGTTTACAGGAGATATCCTTCCGGGTGCGAAATCAGAAGAAACCGAAGTAGAAGCAAAAGATACTGACAAGAAAGACAGTAAGGATACAGAAGAGACGTTGACTTTGGAAGAGCAGACGGAGCAGTTTGAGGAGTTGACAGAGAAGCTTGCGACACTTGGAATTCCGGTACTCGTTGATCGTTCTTCCGAGGAAAAGACAGAACTTGGAAAGCAGGAGTGGATCAAGGTTTACGGTGTTCTCTACGGATGTGAAGAGCTGACGAACGAGAAGTTTGATGCGGCAGTAGCAGCGGCAGAGAAATAGGAGAGAAAAATAGAATGAAGATAAGAAGATGCAGAATCACAGCGTTAATGCTTTCAGCTGCACTTCTGCTCGGAGGCTGCGGTTCTACCGCAGCCTCCGGTGGAAACAGCGGTAATAATTCAGCAGGTACAGATGTAACAAAGGATAAGACCAAAGATGCAGCCGACAAGACAAAAAAAGCACCGGAGATCGAAGGGCTTACCTATGAAGCTACAATGGATCTGACTTACGCGACAGAATTCGATGTATACTATTATAAGGACGGATATAAGTTGATCGATGTCCATGAAGATAAGCAATATCTGATTGTTCCGGAAGGTGAAGAAGAACCGGAAAATCTGGCGGATGATATTGTTGTGATCCGGCAGCCGACAGAGAATATTTATATGGCGGCGACAGCATCCATGTCTCTGTTTGATGCAATTGGCGGAATTGACAAGGTGAAATTCTCCGGGCTTGAGGTTTCCGGCTGGTATGTAGAGAGTGCAAAGGAAGCAATGGAATCCGGAGCGATGACATTTGCGGGAAAATACAGCGAACCGGATTATGAGACTCTCGTTGACGGAGACTGTGATCTGGCAATTGAATCAACGATGATCCTTCACACACCGAAGGTGCAGGAAATGATCGAAGACCTTGGAATTCCAGTATTTGTGGATTATTCGAGTTACGAGTCACATCCGCTTGGAAGAACCGAGTGGATCAAGCTTTACGGAGCACTTCTGAATAAAGAGGAAGAAGCGGACACATTTTTTGACCGGCAGGCTCAGGTGATCGAAGAGCTGAAAGGTTTCGAGAACACGGAAAAGACGGTTGCTTATTTCTATGTGAGTACAGATGGTTCAATCGTTGTGAGAAAATCGGATGATTATATTCCATCAATGATCGAAATCGCAGGTGGAAGATATGCGTTCAAAGATCTGAAGAATCCGGACAGCAACGCACCTTCTGTTAAATTGACGATGGAAGAATTCTATGCGACAGCGGTGGATGCGGATTATCTGATTTACAACGGAACAATCGACGGACAGGTAAATAGTATCAGCGAACTGGAAGCAAAGAACGAATTGTTCTCCGAATTCAAGGCAGTGAAAGATGGAAATGTCTGGTATACCGGAAAGAACTTGTATCAGGCAACCGATACCGTCGGAGAGCTGATCAAAGATATGCATCTGATGCTGACAGACGGTGATGCATTTCAGATGACATTTCTTGAAAAAATGGAGTAGAAGAATGGAGCAGACAAGTTTTCATCAGGAAAATTTCAGACGGCGCACAAGATACACAGTAGTATTTCTGATTCTTGCAGCAGTATTCTGTGTTGTGACAGTGCTAAATATCAATACTGGAAATGTTCATATTCCGGTGCCGAAGATTCTGCGTATTCTCTTTCTGAAAGAAGGAGCAGCGACAGAGTACAATATTATATGGAAGATTCGTCTTCCGAGAATTCTGATGGCGGCACTGCTTGGTGGTGCATTATCTCTTTCAGGCTTTTTGCTGCAGACATTTTTTTCCAATCCAATCGCCGGACCTTTCGTTCTCGGAATTTCTTCCGGAGCGAAAATGGTCGTGGCACTTACAATGATCGTATATTTGAAATATATCGGCAGATTTTCTTCGTACACGCTGATTCTTGCAGCATTTATCGGATCACTGATCTCGACGGGATTTATACTTCTGATGTCGAAAAAAGTGCAGCATATGGCATCTCTTCTTGTTGGGGGAATCATGATCGGATATATCTGTTCGGCTATCACGGATTTTGTTGTGACATTTGCGGATGATTCTGATATTGTGAATCTGCACGGATGGTCACAGGGAAGTTTTTCTGGAATGAGCTGGAGCAATATTCGTGTGGCAGCAGTGGTTGTCGGACTTGCGGTGCTGTTTACATTTTTCTTATCTAAGCCGATCAGTGCGTATCAGCTGGGAGAAGCATACGCGCAGAGCATGGGCGTGAATATTAAGACATTTCGCGTGATTTTGATCTTGCTTTCCAGTATTCTGTCAGCGTGTGTGACAGCATTTGCGGGACCGATTTCCTTCGTGGGAATCGCAGTTCCGTTTCTTGCAAGGAAAGCATTTGGCACGTCAAAACCGATCGTGGTCATACCGGGAACGTTCTTTATGGGAGCTGTGTTCTGTATGATCTGCGACCTGATCGCACGAATGGCGCTGGCACCGGTGGAATTGAATATCAGTACGGTAACTTCTATTCTGGGTGCACCGATCGTTATCTATATGATGATACCGAAGGGAGGAAGAAAATAAGATGGCAGATTATTATTTTCAAATGAAAGACCTGTCGGTAGGTTATAATGGAAACTCCCTGATCCGTGATATTAATATCGGGATCAACAAGGGGGAGATCGTGACTTTGATCGGTCCGAATGGTTCGGGAAAGTCAACGATTTTGAAAAGTATTACAAGACAGTTGAAAGTCGTTGGAGGGAATGTATTTTTTGACGATACTTCTCTTCTGAAACTGCCGTACAAAGAGCTTGCGTCTAAGATGGCGGTCGTGTTGACGGATCGGATCAAGACAGAGTTGATGACTTGTCATGATATTGTGGCGACCGGACGCTATCCTTACACAGGACGACTCGGGATTCTGACGCAGGAAGATGAATGTCTGGTGGAAGAGGCGATGCAGGCGGTGCATGCGCAGGAGCTCGGCAACCGTGATTTTAATGCGATCAGTGACGGACAGAAGCAGCGCGTTCTGCTGGCGAGAGCAATCTGTCAGGATCCGGATGTGATCGTTCTAGATGAGCCAACTTCATTTCTGGATGTGAAATATAAGCTGGAATTGTTGTCGATCCTTGAGCGGATGGCAAGGCAGAAGAAGATTACGGTGATTATGTCTCTTCATGAAATCGATCTGGCACAGAAGATTTCAGATAAGATCATCTGTGTCAAAGGCGAGACGATTTCACATTACGGAAGTCCGGAAGAAGTATTTACAGAAGAAATCATTCGCGAATTGTATGGAATCAATAATGGATATTTTGACCCGCTTTTTGGAAGTATTGAACTTCCTGCGCCGGAGGGTGAGCCGGAAGTGTTCGTGATCTCTTCCGGCGGTAGTGGAATTCCGGTTTATCGAAAGCTTCAGAAGGAACACATTCCGTTTGCAGCAGGTATTTTATATGAAAATGATATGGATTACCGGCTGGCCAGATTACTTGCGGCAGAAGTGATCACGGAAGAACCGTTTGAGGAGATTCGGGAAGAAACACTTCAGAAAGCATTTGAGACAATGGGAAAATGTGAGCGCGTGATCAATGCCGGAGTGAAGATCGGAACGTGGAACAAAGGGATTGAGAAGTTGCTTGAAAAAGCGGAAAAAGAAGGGAAATTATAAGAAAGAGTCACGTTAATGCTTAAAATTAATGTTTTAAAGCATTAACGTGACTCTTTTTGTTGCTATTCACTGTGTCGAATGGTAGAATAGAAACAATGACGACCTGTGAAAGGAAGTTATGTATAAAAAAAGAAGAGAAACTAACAGCGGAGGCTGTTAAATGAGTGGAGGAATTCTATGAGCAACAAAGGACAATCAGGAATGCGAGCAAGCTTCTCGGGTAAGATCGGGTATGTGCTTGCTGTTGCAGGCTCAGCAGTCGGCCTGGGAAATATCTGGAGATTCCCGTATTTGGCTGCAAAGTATGGTGGAGGAATTTTCCTTCTCGTATATTTGATTTTGACAGTAACTTTTGGATATGTTCTGATCATGTCAGAGACAGCACTTGGACGAATGACAAGAAAAAGTCCTGTCGGAGCATATCAGACTTTCGGTAAGACGAAATCATTCAAGATCGGTGGATGGCTCAACGCAGTGATCCCGATGTTGATCGTACCTTATTATAGTTCGATCGGTGGATGGGTTATTAAGTATCTGGTAGAGTATCTGAGAGGAAACGTGCAGACCGTTGCACAGGATGGATATTTTACAGAATTTATTTCAGATTCTTTCCAGGTAGAAGCATGGTTTATCGTATTTGCCGTTCTTGTATTCTGCGTTATCCTTGCAGGAGTTGAGAATGGAGTAGAACGTGTTTCTAAGATCATGATGCCGATTCTGGTTATCCTTGCGATAATCGTTGCAATTTATTCTGTGACAAGACCGGGTGCGATCGAAGGTGTGAAATACTTCCTGATCCCAAATCCGAAGCATTTCTCTGCAATGACAGTTGTTGCAGCGATGGGACAGATGTTCTATTCTCTGTCAATCGCAATGGGAATTTTGTATACATATGGTTCTTACATCGGTAAAGATGTTGACCTTGAGAAGACTACAACACAGGTTGAGATTTTCGATACAGCGATCGCAATGCTCGCAGGACTTATGATCATTCCGGCTGTATTTGCATTCTCCGGTGGTAATCCGGATGACCTGCAGGCAGGACCGTCTCTGATGTTCATCACACTTCCGAAAGTATTTGCAAGTATGGGAGTTGGAAGAGTGGCAGGAATCCTGTTCTTCGTATTAGTACTTCTCGCAGCAGCAACAAGTGCAATCTCACTTCTGGAGACAAGCGTATCAACATTTCAGGATGAGCTTCATTGGAGCAGACCGAGATGTTGTATCTTGATGGCTGTTGTTATGATCGTTATTGGAACATTATCATCCATGGGTTACGGATTACTGGATTTCATTCAGTTCTTTGGTATGGCAAGTCTGGACTTCTTCGACTTCCTGACAAACTCCGTGATGATGCCGCTTGCAGCACTTGCAACATGTTTCTTGATTATTCGTACAGTTG
>OGZT01002260.1_pt1 | contig 11113 bp, 10 predicted proteins | sample 1576891 | NCBI WGS metagenome assembly OGZT01 (sample SAMEA3541521, study PRJEB24748) | human gut metagenome | biome: human gut; feature: human-associated habitat; material: faeces | place: China | collected 2012 | reverse complement strand
GAAGAACTGAAACAGTCCCTCGCTGAAGTCAAGAAAGAAGGAAACGAAGAAATTTTTCCTGTCCATTTTCGATGATTCTATTAATACTGTCCATTCATGATCCCTCCTGCTATTTTCGTATTTTTACAATCGCCTCAACTGTGACAGGAACATTTTCCCATAATGCATATGCTCCCATTGCAGAACGTGCATGCTGACCTCTTTTTCCAAAAACTTCTACCATAAGATCTGAAAATCCATTCATAACATATGGGGACTTCCATCTTGCGGGGGAGAAGCTCCGCCTTTTTCCCCCGGAGCTGTTCTGTCTTCAAAGGGAGCAAGGCGAGAATCTCCCCTTCCAGGGACAGGTCCAGGGCATAGGAGACTTTTGCTGTCCCCCAGCCTGGCCGGGGAATCCGGCCCAGGGAAAGCAGGTCTTCATAATGGCGCGTCAGCGCATGGAGAATCATCGGAACACCTCACAGTGATCCAGCGATAAGACCCCTTGTTCCAGCTTGGCCCGGAAAAAGATGGGGGTGATGTTGGCCGGATCGGCATAGTCCATATCGTAGAGCATCAGCCCTAGGTCTCTGGTTTCCCCGATGGCGGGGACAGTGGCCCCTTCCCAGCTGCGGAAATGGGCGGGGAACTCCCTGCATCCAAAATAGGGCTGGTGAAAACACTGTCCCTTTTCCATCCGGCGGCGGATGATGTCCTGGAATTTCCCTGGGTTGTCACTGGGGCTGGCCTTGTCGGTCATCTCAAAATGGGCCTCAATCACATAGTGGACGTCTTGCAGCACCATGGCGGCCCGCTGCTGGATGTCCTGGGAGGCTGCCAGGTACAGGGGTTTTCCATTCCCCTGCATGACTCCTTTTGCCGCGCTGGACACCACTTTGCTTTTGACCTCATTGCGCCGGATGTTGGTAAACCGGATGGGGGAGAGCACATAAATCTTGTCGATGATCCACCGCAAGCCCGGGTGGTAGTAGATGGCCTCCACCAACCCCCGCGCTGCGGAGGGGGTCATCACGTCATAGGAGACCCGTTCCACCTTCAGCTCCGGGCGGCTGAAGCAGGCGTAAGCTCCCCAGACCTCCAACCGAATCATTGTATCCACTCCTTTCTCAAGCTGTCCTTTGTCCCCATTATCCCACAAAACGGCTTTCTCTTCCAGAAGAATTTGGTCATTACGATGATTTTCGACATATCAAGACATCAAATTCTGTATAAAACACAAAAATTCTACATCTGTATTGTTCCTTACTCTCCACTAATGTGCATAATATTGTTCATATACTGTTCGTAAAATACGTAATACATTAAAATAAAATGATATAATTATATATTATGTTGTTGTATTCTTCCGGCATTTCCGAAAAACACCACTCCCAGAAAAAAATGCCACTCCGCCTTCTGTTCGTAACCCTGTTCCTTTTCTGTGCATAACATATCAATCATACTGAAATAAAATAATAAATTTTATAATTTCATGAAGCATACAGTATTTTAAGGAAAGGCTCTGCTCATTTTTTGTTCATAATCCTGAGCATATTCTGTTCGTAACTGCAACAATTATGCAGAATAAATAATATTTTTTTACAGTCTTATAAAAAACTACCCATTGAGACCATACTAACCTCAAAAAAAACCCTCCCTTTCTATAAAGGGAGGGCTTTTAGCTTTGTGCATAATATTGTTTATATTCTGTTCTTAAATTAAATAACTATTTAAAAATTATAGTATTTTCTCATCATTTTTATTGCGTAGTTCTGCTTCGTGAAGCTCCTTGGGAAGGGCTTCAAGTCCGTCTGCCTCAGGACGCATTACAATGCCGTGCCGCTTGGCAAGCCACAAAATCCCCACAGTAACGGCCAACACAATAACAAGAATTATATTCTCTACCATGACGCCTACTTGACGATAAGATGCTTGTCATCCTTCTTCTCGGTTTCCGCACGGGGAACCGCCCGGACGCCTCAGCCGCAGGGCATGATATCCAACCCCGCCTTCTTTGCCAGCCGCAGCACCACCAGCGCCGCGGCGATAGCCAGTATCAAAAAAAGCGCTTCCCACATACGGGCCTCCCTTGTGACAGGTTGCTGGTCTCCAAAAGATAACTCAGGGAAACATTTTGGCAAATTCAGCGGATGAGCATGGCGTCGCCGTAGGAGAAAAAGCGATACTCCATTTTCACGGCCTCGGTATACGTCTCAAGCATCCGTTCCCGGCCCGTCAGCGCCGAGACGAGCATCAGCAACGTGGATTCGGGCAGGTGGAAGTTGGTGATCAGGCCATCAAGGACATGAAACCTGTATCCAGGCCAGATAAAACAGTTGATCCAACCTTGATGCGCCGTTAGCCCACCTCCATGCGCGCCAGCCACGCCTTCGAGTGTCCGGGCGGAAGTGGTGCCTACGGCTATGACGGGCCTTCCTTCGGCCTTTGCCCTTCCAATGGCGTCCACCGTGGCTTGCGGCACTTCCACGAACTCCTCATGCATGACGTGCTCGCGGATATCCTCGCAGCGTACGGGGCTGAACGTGCCGTATCCGACATGTAGGGTCACTTCTGCCCATTCGACGCCCGCAGAGGCCATTTGCGCGCGTAATTCCGGGGTGAAATGCAGGCCCGCCGTAGGTGCTGCCACGGAACCGGCCTTGTCGTCCCGGGCGTAAACGGTCTGGTACGTTCCCCGGTCGTCCTTCGTATCCTCGCGCTTGATATACGGCGGCAGCGGCAAATGCCCTCGGGATTCGAAAAGAGCGCGGATATCGCCCGCCCAGTGCAGCCGTACCCGATGCCGCCCGAATTCCCCCTTGGCAAGGACTTCCACACGCAGATCATCACCAAAAACAAGATGATCCCCTATCCGGGCGTTTTTGGCGGGCTTGATCAGCCCGTCGGCCTCCGCGCAATGCCAGCCGTCCCCTTCTCCATGCTGTTCCAGCAGAGGCATGGGTGTAAGCAACAGAAATTCCATCTTGCCGCCCGAAGGGCGCTGGCCGAGCATCCTCGCGGGGACCACCCGGGAATTATTGGCTATGAGCAGCGCCCCCTTCGGCAAGTATTTGAGCAGATGGGAAAAATGGGTATGTATGCGCTTCCCGGTATCGCGGTCCAGCACGAGAAGCCGCGACGCCCCACGTTCACCGGGATGCTGGGCTATACGCTCGGGAGGCAATTCGTAACGATAGGAAGAAAGGAGAAAATCGGCTTCGGATTGTGGGATGGAATACATGGAAATCCTTGTGTTTTTCCTTTGAAAAAACGGTGGCCCGCAGGAGTGATGGGCGCTCTCCTTGAGCGGCGTCCTGATGCGGGGTGCTCTTCAAAAAGGCCCATGGCGTAGTGAAAGATACATTTTATCACCCAAGCCGTACTTGCGGAAGACCTAAAAAAGGAACCTCTCGGTTCCCTTTTTTATCCTCTTCCAGAAAAGTTCTTTTTTATCTACTTTAAATATTTTCTCTTTTACGAACTAAATATGACTCGCTGAATATTATACTGCATGGTAATAATTCTATTTCAGCCTCATCCCCAAGAAGAAATCTGTGCATTGGTGGACTTCCGCCGAACCTCGATTCGCCTTCAACATGCCGGGAAGCCCTTGCCGCATCACCGCTTATAGTCGGACAGGCTGCGCTTGCCGCTCAAGTATTCTCCGATTAAAGCTTTCCTGTTCTTAAAATCATTCATCCGGTTGCGGGGGATACTGCCGCCGCGCGGCGCCACAACCTTGGCGGGATTCACGTATTTACCGTTCTGCTTGAGGCGGAAATCCAGATGCGGGCCGGTGGCATACCCGGTTGCGCCCACATAGCCGATGACCTGCCCCTGCTTGACCCGCGCCCCGCGCTTGGCTCCGGACGCAAACCCGGAAAGATGCGAATACATGGACTCCAGCCCGCCGGAATGCTTGAGGATGACCATGTTCCCAAAACCGTTCCCCCACCCGGCCTTTTCGATCGTGCCGTCGCCGACGGCCTTGACCGGGGTTCCGGTGGGAGCCGCGTAATCGACGCCCTGATGCGGCTTATGGGTTTTAAAAATCGGATGTTTGCGGTTCATGGAATATCCTGAGGAAATCCGCGTGAACGCCAGCGGAGCCTTCAGGAGGGTCTTTTTGAGGCTTTCGCCCTTGGCGTTGAAGAAGGCTTCGCCGTCTTCCGTGGCGAAGTTATAGGCTTCGTACGTTTTCCCCTGATTGGTGAACGTCGCCCCGAGCACTTTGCCGTAGCCCTTAAAATCATTTTCCCGGAACCGCTTTTCAATCAACAGGGAAAAACTGTCACCTTCGCGCAAGTCTTTAATAAAGTTGATCTCAGAGCCGAAAATATCCGCAATGCGCACGGCCAGAATGGGCGATTCACCGGTTGAGGCCAGTGTCTCGAACAAGCTGGAGCGGATGGTTCCGCTCACGCGCACCAGGCTGAAATCATAGACTATCGGCTCGACGTGAGCGACAAGCCCCTCATCCGTTTTCGTGACAATGAGCTTCTTGCGATCGTTGATCTCGTATTCGAAGCGCTCCATGTCCTTGCCGTCCGGGGAGCAGACCAGCGTGTAGGGTTGCCCTGTGCGGAGGTTGTTGAGCGGGTGAAGCTTTTGCGTCACACTCAGAAGCTGTTGCACTGAACTTGCTGACATATACGGTGAAAGCAGTTCTGAGGCACTGTCGCCCTTGGCGATGACGCCGTTGATGACGGAAGGATCGGACGGCGGTTCCTGCTCCAGCGGAACCTGCTGCATCTCGGAAACGATGGCGGCTTCACCTTCCGGCATCTCCTGAGCGAGAGGCTCCTCGGGAAGCACCGCAACAGCGCTCTTTGCCCTTTCCCATAAGGCAAAAAGGGAAGGAGTCACCTGATCTTGAAGGCGTTGCGCCACAGAAGACACCGCGACGGGCTGGCTCTCGGGAATCAGCAGAGAGGCTTCCCGCCGACTGTTGACGAGATACATCGCTCCCACAACGAGGAAGAGGCAGATAAAACTGATGAGTATGGTGCCTGCGGAAAAGGTATTTCGCAAGGGAAGAACCACGCTGTCAGAAGTGGATAGGCATACGCCGGGATACGACACAGTTCAATTTTTTGTATGAGAAAAACTCTTATCTTGTATTGTATCAACCTGTTACGCTATTGTCCAGATCCGGGGTCCGCAGGAGACATGCCCTGCAATACGGGGAGCTTCCGGGCTGTCTCCGCTCTCTTCTGCGCTGAAACGTTTTCCGGTGGGGCCGGTTCCCCCCTCCCCCGGGAGCATGGATGAAGGCATCCCGCCCCGGAAACGCCAGGCCCGTTTCCTGTAAGAATTCCACATTTTCTCAGGGGAGGTTCAACAACTTATCCACAGGGGCTCTTTGCTTGTGTAACGTACTTTTTTCTGATATGTTTTCTCCGTTGGAAACAAAGCGTTTTCGCCTCCGTTTTTCACCATCTTTTTCAGCCTGACTCAGGCTCTGGCCCCCTGTGGAGCTTCGCAACGCCGTGTCCAAAGAAACGTTACGCAAATACCTCCTCACGTCTTCAGCCGAAGCGATCCCTCAAGCGCGCTCGTCCCTGCTCTCCTGCTTCACCAACGCCGAGAACCCCAAACCCCAGCTTCAGGATCGCCTTTCCGCCGCCGGCGAAGCGTTGGAGTCGTGCTCGGAAACCGCATTGCAGAGCTGGTTTGATCCTCTTGAAATCCTGTTGGATCAAGAAGCGGGAACGCTGGCTGTCCGTTTCCCCCACGCCTTCTTCGGCATACGCTTCTCCAGCCTGTTCCAGAAACTGTTCGAAAAAAAGGCCCGTGAACTTTGGGGAAAAGGGCTTTCCATCACGTACGGCGCGGGAAAGTTCACTCCGGCGCCCCCCGTGCCCTTCGTCCAGCCCGCTCCCGAAAGCCGGCAGGACGCCCTCCATCCCGCCGTGGCCAACCCGATGCCTTTTGGGGAAGAATGGACCTTCGACACGTTCATCGGCAACGGGAAGCACAAATGGGCCTTGAGCCTTGCCCGCGACATCACCCGGCGCGCCGTCTACCGGGCCACGCATGGCCGTGCGCCTTCGCTCGACGACATAGGCGAAGCCCCGGGCCTGCTGGTGCTCTGCGGCCCTCACGGGACCGGCAAGACCCATCTGCTCCGGGCCATTGGCAATGAACTCTTCCGCACGCTCGGGAGCGATCTCTACTACGCTTCCCTGAGCGATTTGGAATTGCTGTTCGCCGGGCGTTCGGTCCTCGCCGCCCGTCAGGAACTGCTCTCCAAAGAAGCCATTCTTATCGATGATTTCCAGCACCTGAGCCGTATTCCCGACAAGACGCCCACCACGGCGTCCCGGTTCCGCGCCCAGATTGTCGCCGAGCCGGAGCAGCCCGCCGGGCCGTCCGTGCGCGAGGAGCTCTGTCTCCTGCTGGATCGCTTCATGGATCAGGGCAAACCCGTCATCGTGGCGGGCGTGGGGCGCCCCAAGGAATGGAGCCTCGGCAAGGCGCTGCTTTCGCGCCTCGAAACCGGCCTCTGGGCGGAACTCCCCGAGCCGGATCTCGACGTGCGCCTGCGCTACGCCCAGCAACAGGCCAAATTCCGCCGCCTGCCCCTGTCCAGAGAGCAGCTGCTGCTCATCGCGCAGCACTGTCCGGATGTCCGGCGGCTTTCCGGCGTCATCCTCCGGGTGGCGTCCCACCGCTCCCTGCTCGGCCGCGATCTTTCCGAACAGGATATGCTCAACATCGTGCGGCAGGGCGGCGAGAGCTCCGCGCTGACCCCTCAGCTCATCGTCAGCATCGTCGGTGAGCACTGCGGCGTCCCGGCCAAGGAAATCCTCGGTGAGAAGCGCCGCCCGGATCTCGTGCAGGCCCGCCAGCTCGCCATGTACTTGTGCCGCGAACTGCTTGGCCATTCCTATCCCGTCATCGGGCGCATGTTCGGCGGAAAGGATCACAGCACGGTGATGCACGGGGTGAAAAAAATCAAATTATTACAGGAAAGTGATCGACTTGCGCACAGCATGGTGACAGAGCTGACAAAAGCGTGCCTCGAACACCGCGGCTGAGGTTACGAACACGGAAGCTGTTCCCGCCGTTCCTAACCAGCCGAACGAACTGTAACTAAAAACCAGAGCGATTCCACGAAGTTAATCAGGATACGCACATTGCGCGTCTCTTAATAATCTACAACAAGGATCTTCTACATGCTTTTTACCGTAAAGAAAGAGAACATCATCGAAGGCCTTCAGAAAGCGGCGGGCATCATCCCCACGAGAGCGGGTGCGGCTTATCTGCGTTCGCTCTGGATCAAGGCCGAGGGGGAAGTCCTGACCATCATGGCGACCGATGCGAACATCGAGTTCACCGGCACATATCCCGCCGATGTGAAGGAACCCGGCCTCGTCGGCGTGAACGGCCGGAACTTCGTGGATCTCGTCCGCCGTCTTCCCGCCGGCGAATTGCGTATCCGGCTTGACGACGCCACGGGCACGGTGATCCTCGAACAGGGCCGCCGTACCTACAAGCTCCCCGCCAACGACCCCACGTGGTTCCAGAGCCTCGCGCCGTTCTCCAGCGAAGGCGCCGTGGTGTGGTCCGGTGATTTCTTCCAGGAAATCATCGACCGCGTGTTTTTCTGCGTGAGCGACGACGAATCTTCCGACGCCATAGCGTGCCTCTACTTCAAGCCCGTTGGCGAAGGCCATATCGAGGTGTGCGGTCTGAACGGCCATCAGTTCGCCCTGACCCGCTTCACGCACGACGATCTGTCCGCCCGCCTTCCCGAAGACGGTGTGCTGATCCAGCGTAAGTACGTCGGCGAACTCCGGAAGTGGCTCGGCGGCGATGAGATCGAAGTCAACCTGACGGACAAGCGCCTTTTCGTGCGTTCGGGCGACGGGCATGAAACCCTCAGCCTTCCCCGTGCCGGATACGCCTACCCCGATTACTCGCCGTTCATGACCCGTCTGGCGAGCCCCGACGTGTCCCTGCTCAAGCTGAGCCGGAAGGACTGCCTCGACGCGCTCGATCGTATCAGCATCTTCAACACGGAGAGCGATCGGTGTACGTATTTCGAACTGTCCAGCGCCGAGGCCATGCTTTCCGCGCAGGGGCAGGACACCGGGTCGGCCAACGAGTCCCTTGAAGTCTCCTACAACGGCTCCATCGGGCGCATCGCGTTCCCGACCAAGAACCTGATGGAAATTCTCACGCATTACCAGTCCGGCGAACTTACCCTCACCCTCACCGGGGCCGAGGGGCCCTGCGGCATCAACGGCACGGAAGATCCCGATTACACCGTGCTGATCATGCCCATGAAAATCGCCGAAGAAAGCTATTACGAAGAAAACTAGAGCGTGCTATACTGGAGGAGCGCTTCGGGATGGAAGCGCTCCTCAATTCCCCTTTTCCTGAATGCTTGGAATAGGGGGATGGTCCTCTCATTCCGTCTATGGTATTGTTTCTTTCTAGTCACAACCTTTATCCCCGCTTTGGAACGTTCAGCTTTGAAGAGGGACATCTTCAGGAGCCGCCTCATGCCGCATACCTTCCCGGGCACGCGGCATGAGGCGGCCTCTGAGGGGCCCGGGGGCTTTTCCCGGGTAAAGGCCGAAGGGGCGTGGCCTCGCGGAGGCCGCGTTTGCGGACCGTCTGCGGCAGCCCTTTGCCGCCGGAGGCGCCACAACCAACATATGGATTCACGAGCCTATGACAGCCAACGCGAACGCTTATACAGCTGATTCAATCACTATTCTTGAAGGTCTTCAGGCCGTGCGGAAACGCCCGGCCATGTACATCGGCAGCACGGATTACCGTGGTTTGCATCACCTCGTGTACGAAGTGGTGGACAACTCCATCGACGAAGCGATGGCGGGCTACTGCACGCGCATCGAAGTCGTGCTCCACATGGACAACAGCGTCACGGTCCGCGACAACGGGCGCGGCATCCCCGTGGACATCCACCCCAAGGAAAAGGTCCCCGCCGTTCAGGTGGTCATGACCAAGCTCCACGCGGGCGGCAAGTTCGACAACTCCGCCTACAAGGTGTCGGGCGGCCTGCACGGCGTGGGCGTCTCCTGCGTCAACGCGCTTTCCGAGCGCCTTGAGGTGACCGTCCGCCGGGACGGGAAGCGCTGGAAGCAGGTGTACAGCCGGGGCGTGCCGCAAGAGGAGCTCCAGTACATTGGTGAGTCCGACAGCCACGGCACGACCGTCCGCTTCAAGCCCGACGAAACCATTTTCGAGACCACGGAATTCTCCTACGACACCCTCAAGAAGCGTTTTGAGGAGCTGGCGTATCTGAACAAGGGCCTCCAGATCGAGTGCCGCGACGAGCGCACCAGCGAAGTCCATCTGTTCCATGCCGAGGGCGGTATCCACCAGTTCGTGAAGGATCTGAACTCCGGCGAAGTGGGCATCCACTCCATCGTCGACGGGGAAGGCGTGGCCGACGGCGTTTCCGTGGAGTTCGCCATCCAGTACAACGCGGGCTACAAGGAAAACATGTATACCTTCGCGAACAACATTCGCACGAAGGAAGGCGGTACGCACCTTGCCGGGTTCAAGACCGCGCTGACCCGCGCCATCAACAACTACATCAAGAGCCAGCCCGATCTGACCAAGAAGATGAAGGGGCAGGCCCTTTCCGGCGACGACGTCCGCGAAGGGCTGACCGCCGTGCTCAGCGTGAAGCTCCCCCAGCCGCAGTTCGAAGGCCAGACCAAGACCAAGCTCGGCAACAGCGAGGTCGCGGGCATCGTGGGCGGCGTGGTGTACGGCAAGCTCGACACCTATTTTCAGGAGAACCCCAAAGACGCCCGCCTGATCATCGACAAGGCCGTGGACGCCTCCCGCGCCCGCGATGCGGCCCGCCGTGCCAAGGAGCTTGTCCGCCGCAAGGGCGCCCTTTCGGACAACGCGCTGCCCGGCAAGCTGGCCGACTGCCAGAGCAAGGACCCGGCGGATTCCGAACTGTTCATCGTGGAAGGTGACTCCGCAGGCGGTTCGGCCAAGCAGGGGCGCAACCCGAACACGCAGGCCATTCTGCCCCTGCGAGGCAAGATCCTGAACACGGAACGCACCCGCTTCGACAAGATGCTCGCCAACAAGGAAGTCAAGGCGCTCATCACCGCGATGGGCGCGGGCATCGGCGAGGAGGACACCGATTACGACAAGCTGCGGTACCACAAGATTGTCATCATGACCGACGCCGACGTGGATGGCGCGCACATCCGTACGCTCCTCCTGACCTTCTTCTTCCGCAACTACGCGGGGCTCATCGACCGTGGCTACCTGTACATCGCGCAGCCGCCGCTGTACCGGGCGCACAACAGCAGGATGGAGAAGTTCATCAAGGACGATTACGAGCTGAACGCCTTCCTGATGCAGCGCGTGAGTGACGACATGGAAGTGGAGGCCCCTAACGGCACGCTCTTCCGGGGTGAGGAGATCAAGGCCCTCATGGGGCAGATCGAAAACATTTCCCACCGAGTGCGCGATGCCGAGCTGGCGGGCATCAACCGGGATCTTTTCCTCGCCCTTGTCGACGTGGAGGACCGCGTCACCCCGGATTGCCTCACTTCCGGAACGCGTTGCTACGACTTCCTCAAGGAGCGTGGTTACGAACTGACAACGGAGACGGAAGCGCACGAAGACGGCGATCGCGTCTTTGCGCTCATCGAGAACGCCAACGGGCACCGCACGCGGGTGTCCGTCGAGTTCTTCATCTCCAAGATGTACCTCAACTCATGGGAAGCCCTCGACGCCATCCGGCAGAAGTGCGGCGGCCTCAGCTTCATGCTTCGCAACAAGGAGCAGGAATATGCGGCGTCGGACATTTTCGACCTGCACGCCCTGACGCTTGAGGAAGCACGGAAGGGGCTCAATATCCAGCGTTACAAGGGTCTCGGTGAAATGAATCCCGAACAGCTCTGGGTAACGACCATGAACCCCGAGAACCGTACCCTGCTGCGCGTGACCGTCGAGGACGCCGAAGCCGCCAGCGATACGTTCGAGCAGCTCATGGGCGACCGCGTCGAGCCGCGCCGCGAGTTCATCGAGCGCAACGCCCTTACCGTGCGGGATTTGGATATTTAGTGAAATCGGGGGAGGAGAGAGGGAACCCTTCTGGAGAAGGGCTTCCCTCTCTCCTCCCCCG
>OGZT01002253.1_pt1 | contig 11154 bp, 6 predicted proteins | sample 1576891 | NCBI WGS metagenome assembly OGZT01 (sample SAMEA3541521, study PRJEB24748) | human gut metagenome | biome: human gut; feature: human-associated habitat; material: faeces | place: China | collected 2012 | reverse complement strand
ATATACAAAATAATTCACTGATTAACAAATGGTTAATTTATAGAACCTCCCTTAACAATATTGGTTTGTGGAGCTGTAGCTTCTTGTAAACCAGGTCAAAAGAAAAATGTAGATATGGAAAATCAGAAAGAAACAATGTTGAAGATTGAAACTTCGCTTGGAGATATTAAGGTGAAACTTTACAATGAGACTCCGAAACACAGAGATAATTTTATTAAACTGGCTAAAGAAGGTATGTACAACGGTACACTGTTTCACCGTGTGATCAAAGATTTTATGGTGCAGGCCGGTGACCCGGATTCAAAGAATGCTCCGAAAGGTAAAATGCTGGGTGCCGGTGATGTTGGGTATACCATTCCGGCTGAGTTTGTTTATCCGAAATATTTCCATAAGAAAGGTGCTTTATCAGCAGCTCGTCAAGGGGACAATGTAAATCCGAATAAGGGGTCGTCCGGTTGTCAGTTCTATATTGTAACCGGAAAGGTTTACAATGATTCTACTTTACTGGGTATGGAGCAACAGATGAACGAAAACAAACTGACTAATATTTTTAATGCATTGGCGCAGAAACATATGAAAGAGATTTATAAGATGCGTAAAGCCAATGATGAGGATGGATTGTATGATTTGCAGGAAAAACTGTTTGCACAGGCTCAGGAAGAAGCTGCTAAGCAGCCGGAATTTCATTTTACTAAAGAACAGATAGAAGCTTATACTACTGTAGGTGGTACTCCTCATCTGGATGGTGAATACACTGTGTTTGGTGAAGTCGTTGACGGTATGGATATTGTAGACAAGATACAGAATGTGAAGACTGATCGTAGTGACCGTCCGGAAGATGATGTGAAAATAATTAAAGTATGTGTATTAGATTAAGATGTTAAAGATAAACAGGCATATTTTAGCCAATGGGATGAGGCTGGTGCATTCACAGGATGATAGTACCCAGATGGTAGCTCTTGATATATTATATAATGTAGGAGCAAGGGACGAACATCCCGAACATACAGGGTTTGCTCATCTTTTTGAGCATCTTATGTTTGGTGGTTCAGTGAATATCCCCGATTATGATGCTCCGCTTCAACTTGCCGGCGGAGAAAATAATGCCTGGACCAATAATGACATCACTAATTATTATCTTACCGTTCCTCGCCAGAATGTAGAAACAGGTTTCTGGTTGGAATCAGATCGTATGTTGAGTCTTGATTTCAATGAACGTAGTCTGGAAGTTCAGCGGGGAGTGGTAATGGAGGAATTTAAACAACGTTGTCTCAATCAGCCTTACGGCGATGTGGGGCATCTCTTGCGTCCTCTTGCCTATAAAGAGCATCCTTATCAATGGCCTACTATCGGTAAAGAGTTGTCGCACATAGCTAATGCTACATTGGACGAGGTGAAAGATTTCTTTTTCCGGTTCTATGCGCCTAATAATGCAGTGCTTGCCGTTACCGGGAATATCTCCTTTGAAGAGGCGGTGGTCCTTACAGAGAAGTGGTTTGGAACTATTCCGCGCAGGGATGTTCCGGTACGCCGATTGCCGCAGGAACCTGTACAAACAGAAGAGCGCCGTTTAACGGTAGAGCGTAATGTTCCCCTCGATGCACTCTTTATGGCGTTTCATATGTGTGAGCGCGCCCATCCTGACTATTATGCATTTGATATTTTGTCGGATATTCTGAGCAATGGACGTTCCAGTCGTCTGAATCAACATCTGGTACAGGAGAAGCAGTTGTTTTCCAGTATTGACGCATCTATTTCGGGCTCGATAGACGCCGGATTGTTTCACATATCCGGTAAACCTTCGGCGGGTGTGTCATTGGAAGAGGCAGAAGCTGCTGTGCGTGAAGAGTTAAAGATCTTACAGAATGAAGCGATCGCTGCACAAGAGCTGGAAAAGGTAAAGAATAAATTTGAGTCTACTCAGATATTCGGTAATATCAATTATCTGAATGTCGCTACTAATCTTGCCTGGTTCGAGCTGAATGGAGCGGCTGAAGATATGGAAAAAGAGGTAGAGCGTTATCGGGCTGTGACTGCCGGACAATTACAAACTGTAGCACAAACAGCTTTTGACAAGGCGAACGGAGTGGTATTAAAAATTGTAAGTAGTGAGTAGTGAGTTAGTGATAAGTGAGTAGTGATGAGTGATTAGCGGGCTGCGCTATAGGTTCCTTTAATATCCATACTTTTTTCTACTCACTTATCACTCATCACTAACTACTCATCACTCATCACTAACTACTCATCACTTATCACTAATCACTACTTTCATGAGATTAAGAAACTTTTATGAAACCTACAAGGGGCATTACAAAGCGTTGTTTCTCTTGGGATTGCCTATCGTCATCGGACAGTTGGGAGTTATTATCCTTGGATTTGCTGACACGCTGATGATCGGGCATCATAGTACCAGCGAATTGGGAGCTGCCTCTTTTGTAAATAATGTATTTAACCTGGCTATTATTTTCAGTACAGGGTTTTCCTATGGATTGACCCCTATTGTGGGAAGTTTATATGGAAATAAGAAATTCGTACCTGTTGGTCAGGCTTTACGCTGTAGTCTGCTGGCAAATCTGCTTGTTGGCTTGTTGCTGACACTGATAATGGGGATTTTGTATTTGAATGTAGAAAGGTTAGGGCAGCCGGAAGAATTACTTCCATTGATTAAGCCCTATTACATAGTATTGCTCATTTCTCTTGTATTTGTATTGCTATTCAATGGCTTTAAGCAGTTTACGGATGGTATTACCGATACTAAAACCGCGATGTGGATATTGTTGGGTGGTAATGTTCTGAATATTATCGGGAACTATATCTTGATTAATGGGTTGATTGGTTTCCCGGAATTAGGATTATTAGGGGCAGGTATCAGCACTTTGTTTTCCCGCATTGTCATGGTGATTGTATTTGCTGTGATCTTTTTCAATAGTCGTCGTTTCCTGCGTTATAAAGTAGGGTTCTTCCGTTTAGGGTGGTCACGGCCAATGTTTATCCGTCTTAATGCCTTAGGGTGGCCTGTTGCTTTTCAAATGGGAATGGAGACAGCCTCTTTTAGTTTAAGTGCGGTGATGATAGGTTGGCTGGGTACCATTGCGTTGGCTTCTCATCAGATAATGTGTGCTATTTCTCAATTTACGTTTATGATGTTCTACGGCATGGGAGCTGCTGTTGCGGTACGTGTCAGCAATTTTAAGGGACAGGATGATATTGTTAATGTGCGTCGTTCTGCTTATGCCGGTTTTCAGTTGATTATGGTAATGGCGGTGGTATTGGGAAGCATTGTATTTCTATGCCGCAATTATTTGGGAGGATGGTTCACAGACAATGAAGAGGTGTCTGCCATGGTAGTAATGCTGATTATTCCGATGCTGGTTTATCAGCTTGGCGATGGTATGCAGATAAACTTTGCCAATGCTTTGCGTGGTATTTCGGATGTGAAACCGATGATGCTCATTGCATTTATTGCCTATTTTGTGATATCTTTGCCGGTGGGTTATTTCTGTGGATTCGTTCTTAACTGGGGGATTACCGGGGTGTGGATGGCTTTTCCTTTTGGATTGACCAGTGCGGGTATCATGCTGTGGTGGCGATTCCACTATAAAACGAAAGAAAAGTAATAAAGTTGTAATGCTATAGGGTTATAGAGTTATAACGTTATAATACTATAACGTTATAATGTTATATTTTGCGAGCTTGATAACCTAATCTAATAACATCGTCCCCCTCCCATAACCTTATAACATTACAACCCTATAATCTTATAACATTTTGCCTATGACTCCTTCACGTTTTACCAAAGTAAAGATTGCCATTGGATACTCTCTTCTGCTTGCAATATTACTCTTTTCTCTTGTGTTTGTTCACCGGGAGATGGAGACTCTTTCGGCTTCGGACGATCAACAAAGTCTGATGACAGATAGCCTGCTGGTGCTGTTGCGTGAAAAAGATCAGAATACGATCCGGATGCTTCGTGTGTTGAGTGAGGCTAATGATAGTCTTCTGTCTGCCAGTGAGATTGAAGAAATCATCGCTGAACAGGATTCGGTTGTTACTCAACAGCGTGTGCAACATCGCATAATTACCACCCGTGATTCTCTTATTACCAAGCCTAAGAAGAAAGGTTTTTTTAAGAGGCTGGCCGAGGCTTTCGTTCCCTCCAAACAAGATACTGCCGTATTGGTGAATACCTCACAAGAGTTTGCTACCGATACGATTCTTGAAGCTTATAATCCTGCCGATTCATTGCATCAGAAGATCCGTACTGCCAGCGAGCAGAAGCGGGCAAAGAAGAAAACCACTATCCGGCGGAGAAATGTGCAATTCCGTCGTCTCGATACACAACTGACGGCCCGTATTGATAGTCTGGTAAAAGAGTATGAACAGAATGTTGTGTTACGTGCACAACTTAATGCCCAGAAGGAGCAGGATATTCGTCAGCGTTCTGCCCGTACCATTGGAGGAATTGCTGTAGGTGCGGTGTTACTTTCTGCCTTTTTTCTTATATTGATCTGGAGAGATATTACTCGAAGTAATCGTTATCGGGCGGAGTTGGAAGAAGCGAACCGTCGTGCCGAAGATCTGCTGGAGGCCCGTGAAAAATTAATGCTTGCTATTACCCACGATTTTAAGGCACCTCTTGGATCTATCATAGGCTATACTGATTTGCTGGTTCGTCTTACGGAAGATGAACGTCAGCGCTTCTATTTGGATAATATGAAGAGCTCTTCACAACATGTGTTGAAACTGGTCAGTGACTTGCTCGATTTCCATCGTCTCGACTTGAATAAAGCGGAAGTCAACCGCGTTACTTTCAATCCCTCACAGCTTTTTGAAGAAATTCGCATTAGCTTTGAACCTCTTACTGCAGCCAAAGGGCTTGTGCTTCGTTGTAAGATAGCTCCAGAACTTGATGAGCATTTTATCAGTGATCCGCTTCGCATTCGTCAGATTGTGAACAACCTGCTTTCCAATGCTGTGAAGTTTACTTCCAAAGGAGAGATCACGCTTTCGGTAAGTTATTCTTCGTCTCGTTTGCACATTGATGTAACGGATACCGGTAAGGGGATGGCTGCCAAAGACCGGGAACGTATTTTTCAGGAGTTTACCCGACTGCCCGGTGCTCAAGGTGAAGAAGGTTTTGGACTTGGACTTTCTATTGTGCACAAATTGGTTACTTTGCTTGAAGGTACAATTGATGTGCGGAGTGTAGTAGGTGAGGGGAGCACATTTACAGTGATTTTGCCATTATACCCGGTAGGTAAAGCTGTATCAGACTATAAAGACAAAAAGCAATCTGTAATAAATAATACGAATACTGTTCCTGCTGCCGAAGAGGATGAAGGAACACAGCTTCCGGTTCCTGCGGCAAATATTCTTCTTATCGATGATGATAAAATACAGTTGACACTCACTGCTGCCATGCTTGAGCAGCAGGGCATTCATGCTACTTGTTGCGAGCAACTTGACGAGTTGACAGAGCAACTTCGTGAGAATCATTTTGATGTATTGCTTACAGATGTCCAGATGCCTGCTATTAACGGTTTTGATCTGTTGAAACTACTTCGTGCTTCCAATATTCCCCAAGCAAAAACAATTCCGATTATAGCCGTTACGGCCCGCAGCGATATGAATAAAGCCGAGTTTCTGGAACATGGTTTTGCCGGCTGTCTGCATAAACCATTTACGGTGAAAGAGCTTATTCAATTGACAGTTGACAGTGGACAATTGACAGTTGAGAGTGGACAGTTGAGAGTTGACAGTGGACAATTGACAGTGAAGGAGGAGCCATTAGTATGCAGTACAGGAGCGCAGCCCACTGTCAATTGTCAATTGTCAACTGTCAATTCTCTGAATTTCAAAGCTCTTGCCGCCTTTACTGAATACGAACCGGAGGCTACACGTTCTATTATCTCTTCCTTTATAGAAGAAACAGAGAAAAATATTGGTCGGATGGAGAAGGCATTGGATGATGAAGATATGGCTGGTATTGCTGGTATGTCGCATAAATTGCTTCCGTTGCTGACTTTGATAGGGGCAGGAAATATACTGCCGTTATTGTCCTGGCTGGAAGCTCGGCGCGATGATAACATTTCTGATGAAGTGAAACAAAAAACAGAGGCTGTATTGCCTTTACTACGGTTGGTTGTAGAGGAAGCAAGGAAGTATTTATTGAACTCCTAAATCTTTTTCACGGATTTATTTGTTTACTTTGTATCTCTTTAAAGTATTGAAACACGCTTGATGAAACGAAAATGGATAAAATGGGTGAGTTGGGTTATACTCACTCCTATACTACTTTTTGTAGTACTAATGATACTGCTTTATGTGCCTCCCGTACAGAATTTTCTACGGAAGCAGGCCACTGCATATGCATCTCAGGTTACCGGTATGCAAATCAATGTCGGACGTATTGATCTCCGTTTCCCATTAAACTTGTTAGTACGGGATGTAGAAGTCATACAAGTTCCGGACACGTTACTCACATTGGCCAGTCTTAATGTGCATGTGCAGGCTATGCCTTTGTTCAAAGGAAAAATAGAAGTGGATGATATCACTATTCAGCGCGTAGCTGTCAATTCGGCTAATCTGATAGAAGGTATGCAGATTCGTGGTGTATTGGGGCGCTTCTTTCTCGAAAGCCATGGGGTAGATCTTGGCAATGAGTTAGCTGTTATAAATCGTGCAGAGCTTTCCGATACCCATATCGGACTTATTCTTACAGATACCACTACTACGGAGAAGCCGGACACCGCTTCGGCTCCTGTCAACTGGAAAGTAAATCTTCATGCACTTAATCTGAAGAATGTCTCTTTCAGCATGCAACTTCCTGCTGATTCCATGCGTATGGCTGCCCATGTGGGTGAGGCAACTGTCAATGATGTGTCTGCCGACCTTAAACAGCAGTTTTATGGTTTGCGGTCCTTTCTGCTGACAGGAGCTTCGGTCAATTATGATACGGGGAATGCTTTGCCTGCCGAGGGGTTTGACCCTTCACACATTGCCCTGCGTGATATCCGTATCGGGATTGACTCTGTTCTCTATCAGGGACGTAATATGAACGCAGTCATTCGTGAATTCTCCATGAATGAGCGTTCCGGACTCAGTGTAACTTCTCTTACGGGACGCGTCTTTGCTGATAGTACACTGATCCGTGTGCCTTATTTCCGCTTACTTACTCCCCATTCGGAAATGAACCTGACTGCCCAGACATATTGGGAGCTGGTAAATATTCCTACTACAGGACGTCTGACTGCGCGTTTCAATGCTCTTATTGGTAAACAAGATGTGCTTTTGTTTGCCGGTGAACTTCCTGATGCATTCAAAGACGCCTATCCCTTCCGGCCCCTTGTTGTTCAGGCGGGCACAGAGGGAAACCTGAAATCAATGCAGATTTCCCGTTTTAAGATTGACCTGCCCGGTGCTTTCTCTCTGGATGGTGGTGGAGAGTTGTATAATTTGATGGATAGTGTCACTCGTTCTGCTGCTATTGATCTGAAGATGCGAACCGGAAACCTTAACTTCCTGACAGCACTGGCAGACATGAAGCCCGGAGCACCTTTGGTTATTCCGGACAGTATGTTACTTGATGCCCGCTTAGGCATGGAGGGACCTAAATACGATGCCCGTTTGCAACTGAAAGAAAAAGAAGGCAGGTTGAATCTTACCGCCAATCTTAATACAAATACCGAAGTATACAGTGCCGATTTGAAGATTGAAGATCTGCAGGTGAATCATTTCCTTCCGCATGATTCTATTTATGAACTGACCACTTCCCTCTCTGCCCGTGGGCGTGGGCTCGACTTTACCTCTTATCGTTCGGTTGCTACAGTCAATGCATCTATTGATAAACTGCATTATGCCGATTATCGGATTTCCGGTATTGAACTTTCGGGAGCAGTTAAGAATGCAGTTGCTACGGCACAGTTGACCAGTGACAATGCCTTGTTGAAGATGAAAGCCGATGCGGAATATCATCTTGCCCACCGTTATCCGGATGGAAAAGTAGAACTGGATGTTACTTCGCTCGACACTGAAAAACTGGTGGGCGTCAGTTTAGGGAAGGAGAAAGTACTGGCTTTCCAGTTTACCGGAGAAGTTCGTAAAGAGCGTGTATTTACCCATCTTACTTCCGGCGACTTGAAGCTGAACCTTAGTGCCCGTGCCGGATTAGAACCTTTGATCCGCCAGTCTACTCACTTTGCCGATATACTGATGAGGCAACTGGATAATAAAGAACTGAATCATGCAGAGTTGCGTAAAGCATTGCCTACCGCGATCTTTTCTTTCTCGGCAGGACGCAATAATCCGATGGCATGGTATCTTGCCACACAGAAAATATCGTACCAGGATGCTTCTGTCAAAATAGGCTGTGCGCCCGATTGGGGAATTAATGGCAAGGCTTCTCTTCATGCACTCAAGATAGATACTTTGCAGCTTGATACTATTTTCCTCACTTTGAAGCAAGACACAAGCCGCATCAGTCTGCATGGTGGAGTAATCAATGGGCCAAAGAATCCGCAGATCTCTTTTAAATCGATTCTTACAGGAGAAATCCGTGATAAGGATGCCGAATTGACTGCACAGTATATTAATGATAAGGGAAAAACCGGATTACTTTTTGGAGTCAACGCCAAGCCTCTTTATGGTGGTCGTGGTAAGGGGAATGGAATTGCCCTGACCCTGATACCGGAGGAGCCTGTCATTGCTTTCCATAAGTTTCGCTTTGAGGAGCATCACAACTGGATTTATCTGCACAATAATATGCGTGTTTATGCCAATGTAGATATGCAGGATAATGAAGGGATGGGAATCCGGATGCAGTCTCTGCCAAGTGATACGGTTTCGTTGCAGAATATGGATGTCGAGTTGCGCCGTATCCGGTTGGATGAACTGTTTAGTATCTTGCCCTATATGCCCGATATTACCGGACTGCTTTCTGCCGAAGCCCACTATATACAAACGGAAAACTCTCTGGAGCTCTCTGCTGAAGCCAGCATTGATGAGCTGACTTACGAGCGCCAACGTATCGGTGATGTTTCTCTGGGAGCTACCTGGCTTCCGGGTGAGGCTGGCAAACAGTATGTGAATACGTACCTGACACATGAAGGTACGGAGATTATGGTTGCTGACGGAGCGTTGTATCCTACGATTTCCGGGAACTCCAAGAAGCTGATCACTGAATAAATGACACGCGATCGCAATGACCAATGACATTGCAAATGTAATAAACACTAACTGTCTGGCTGCATTCGTTGCTCTCTCTTTCTTCTCACATCCAAGATAATGAGAACAAACAACTGTACCACCTGAAGCCAGTGCAAAAAATGCCTGAACTACCAGAATATTAATGGAATCTACCAGACTGACAGCAGAAATCGCTGCTGATCCTAAATTGCTGACTACGAGGGTATCTACCGTACCCATAAACGAATTTAAAAGCTGATCAATTGCCAGTGGTAACATGAGGGCGATCAGCTTTTTGTTTGTAAATCGTCTTTGTTTCATCTTTTTCTTTTTACATCTCTTTTCTATCTTTATTTTCCTAACCAAAATATATCTTTTTACATTCTATAAATATGGGATTGTTCTGTCAATATAATAACTTTAATTTTTTATTTTCATATCCTGTATCTCAAAAAAGAAGAGCGCACAAGGATGATTCTGCATAAGTCTTCCTTTTACGCTCTTTCCATATAAATACTATATTGGTAATTTTTCTAGTTATCCTATAACACGTCTTGCACAGATCGGTGTTCTATAATTTACGTTTGAAATCTTAATTCCTCCTCGCGGATATGGTGCGGAATTACTTGCATGTACTACCTGACCACCGCCGATATAAAGTGCCACATGATCAATGCTTCCACCATCTCCATAGAATACCAGATCACCGGCTCTTAAATTGCTCGTAGATACTGCTCTTCCATCACCAGACTGGGAACTGCTCGTACGACTGATACTGTATCCAAACTTCGCCATAATCTGCTGCGTAAATCCAGAACAATCAATTCCGTTGGTTAAGCTGTTTCCACCATATCGGTATGGATTTCCAACAAACTGCTGCGCATAACTTGCGATCCTGCTTCCTGTTGCTGATGAGCCACTAGATGATACGGATACGGAAGCTTTCTTTGTTGTCTGTGTGGAACCTGTTGTACTTCCAGATGTTGTTCCATCATCAGAAGTATGACCGCTTGATGTTGTGGATACTGATTCATTTTCAGACTTACTTCTGGCTGCTTCTTCTGCTCTTTTCTTCGCCTCTTTCGCTTCTTGCTCTGCCTGAATCTGCTTCATGGATTTCGCTTTTCCAAAAGAGTATGTTACTTTTGCATAATCTTTTGACACATATCCTGTCTGGCCATCAACCTTGACTTTTGCCCAGTCATTGGTCTGTTTCTTCACTTTTAATTTATCATCTTCAGATACCAATGTAACAATCTTTGAATCCGTAGATGCTTTCTTACGAACTCTTAATGTTTCCGTCTGAACTTTCGCCACCTTTTTCACATTTTGTTTCGCAAAGTTTTCAATCTCATCGCCAAATACAAGATACTGATTTTTTACATATCCTGTAACATTTCCTGATCTTACTTTTGACCATTCAGATCCTTTCTTCAGCACAGTTGCAATATTACCTTTTTTCATTTTTCCTACGATCTTTGCATTTATACTACCCTTTTTTCGGATATTTAATGTTGTTGTAGAATAAATATCTGCAACTGCTTTATTCGCATATTTACTTTCCGTTGCTGTATTTGTTTCATTTGTTGTATCTTTCTCATCTGCTTTTATATTTCCTGTCGTCAACACCCTCGCGGCAATCGTAAGCATCGCCATCGACAGTCTCATTTTCCTCGTTATCATAATGTCCCTCCTGTAAATGTTACAATTTTGTTAACTCGAGTATGTGTGTATTATAGCACTTATATGTAGTATGTCAATACTTTCGATTATTATTTTGTAATATTTTTGTAATATTTAGTCTATTTTTGTAATATTATGTCGAGGATTGTTTTTTCTTGATACTTATACTCCGACAGAACCGATAACATTCAACATACACACTCACTTAAATTGTCCAATCTTGTAATTGTCCACACCGGTTGATGAATCATGAATAGGGGATGACCCTATTCATGGTGATAGGGCCCG
>OGZT01002248.1_pt1 | contig 11173 bp, 9 predicted proteins | sample 1576891 | NCBI WGS metagenome assembly OGZT01 (sample SAMEA3541521, study PRJEB24748) | human gut metagenome | biome: human gut; feature: human-associated habitat; material: faeces | place: China | collected 2012 | reverse complement strand
TTGGAAAACTAAGATTCTCCAAATGTCCCACTGCTAGGGCATAAATAGCAGCGTCTGTGACACCTTGCTTTTGCAGAGTATTTTCTAAAACAGCCTTTTGTGCCTCAGTAGCTGTGATAAAGAAGTCAAAGCGTTGGGCGTACTTAAAGATGTAATAATACTCATAGTAGAGGTCGCCATTTTCAAACTCATGCTCTGAATGAAAAACGAAGCCTAACTTTGCAGGTGTATCCAATTCATAAATCGGTCGCATAAACTCCATCAAGGAAGCCCTATCCAGCAACAAGGTATCCGCAGCTGTCAAAGGAAGTCTTGCTAGAAAACGACGCATGACCTCTGTCTTGGTTACTAAAATCTCAGTGCCTAGCCTATATAACCAGCTGGCTCCTTGCTTGAGTTCTCCAAAGGCGATGCGACCATCTTTATTGTGATAACTTCTCCTGATGATGATACCTTTTTCAAAGTATTCTGTGACTAATTTATTTGTTCCATACCACTCACGCTTTAAAAGCATACCATTGACGTGGCAATCCACATAGCGCACACAACCTTTTTGGTAGGAATCCATCTTGAAGACTAAAGAAGTGCCATCTGAACAGACATAAACAGAGTCTGTTTCGCTTTGGCTCTTCAAATCTAGACGTGTCAACTTAAATTTTTGCTGCAAGGCCCCGACTGTCAAGGATGGGATATGACTGTCTTGATCTGTAAAGCTAAGATAGGCATGGAGGAGTTCCTCGTAGCGATGCCCTAAAGAAAGATAATAGTCTAATTTATAAGGTTGTGGCCAGGTCGTAAAGACAAACTTAGCAGGCTCATTTAATTCACGTAGCATCAAAGCTCTAGACGCCTGGGCCACATCCACACCATTGGGCTCATAGCCCACCAATAGGTTAAAGGTGTAAATCGTCATCTTTTTCCCCCTCCAATCTAGTAAAGAAAGCTAAGATTTCTTCCCTCTCAGCGAGTTTCAAAACCTCTTTCTGACTTTCAAGAGCATTAGGATAAAAGTCAGCTTGTTGTAAGAGTTGTCGGAAACCTTGCTCTAGTTCCTCTAAGGAAGTATAGACCGTTGGTAAGTCCTTATAGTAGTGACGATGAACCGTTGATTCTAAGCCAAAAAGCAACTGCCCATTTTCAATCGCATCCAAAGTTACATCAGACACTTCACTTCCATAATTCAAGTCTAAATAAATGAAACATTTCCTTAGTAGCTCTTGGTATTTCTCCTGACGAATCCCTGGGTAAAGATGGACATTTCCCTTATCTTCGAGACAAGTCAATTTAGGTCCCATACTAGTTTGGGCTCCAATGTGAAAGTCAATATCCGGAAAAACATCAACCAAGTCAGCTAGTCCCTCAATATTTTCAGAAGCAGTCATCACCATAGCCTGAGGCACAAAAGTCTGAGAACCTTCTTGTTTAGCACCAGCTAAATAAATCATGCCTGACTTACGTTCCTCTTGTGGATAATAATTAGTAATCAAAACATGATTCACTTGATTTTGAATAAACTCAAGACCATCATGACTGTCGGAGCAATAGACCAGACGATTAGCATTCAAGGTCTGCAAAATCGGGATTAGATTGGAATCCATGCAGATGATAGCTTCGTCTGACTTTAGGATTTGATTCAAAACAACCTTAGTTAATTCTTCCCTACCCGAGAAAATCCTATCTCTTCCTTCAGATCCCTGATCAATCAAGTACCCATCTTGAATATAGTGAAGCAAGACCTCTTCTTGATTACGATTAAAGTAAATATCCATAATGCCTTGTCCCTGATCATCCAGAAGACGCTGTTTGGTACGCCAACCATAGCGATTATAGTCGTCTATCGCAACAACTTTTTCCCCTTGTCCAAACCATTGGACTTGTTTGACCGTACGTTCCTTTAGATTGTCACGAAAAATGACACTAGCACGACGGTCTTGACCATCAAAAATATAGGTCGTAATCCCCAAAGTCCACAATTCCCAATATAGAGGAACTGACAAATCGTTAAAAAAGAGTGGTTTCCCTTGATAATCTTCCTCAGAGGAATAAATAAATGACGATGCTAAACTAATAGTGCCCTTATCAACATCCGTTTCAAAATTCGTGTAAAACACACGGGATTGGATACCAAAGGAGTCTAGTAATCTTCTCAGTTTTTCCGTTGCCTGACTAGGTTCTTGTGCAATAATAAGCATAGTTATCCTTTCTGACTAATCCAAGCAATAAATAGCTTAACCCTAGACCTTTATTGCTCCAAAAATCTCAAGTTAACCTGCGCCGTCTTATAGGTCTCAGTATCTTGAAGATTAGCTTCTTCCATTTTTTCAATCGCCCGCTTCAGACGAGTCTTATAAATATAACGGTGCCAGGTCAAATCATAGCCCAACATACCTAGTAAAGCTAGTTTTTCATTCTTGGCTTCCATCTCATCTAAGACACGCTTCTCTGTCCAGACCTGCGACAGCGTATCCTTACGACCCACTCGGTACCAGTAGATACACTTCTCAGTATGAACCACACGATTGGCCTTTAACAAGAGTTTGTACATCAGGAAATTATCTTCAACATTTTTACCGACAGGAAAACGAAGGTCCTCGAATAAGGAAATCTTGTAGAGTTTCATCATGGCACATGCCCAAGCCATATCTCGTGTCTCTTGAATGGCATCCTGATTTATGATGTCTCTTCCTTCATAGAGGGTTTCAGAATAATCGTTCTCCGTTACCTTAATCAAAAACTTACTGGTACTCTCGTTGAACAAGTTATAATTGGCAATAGAAACATCTGCCTCATACTTCTTAAGCTGAGTGTACAAGGTCTCCACATAATCCTCTGTTACCCAATCATCTGGGTCTACAAAAGTGATGTAATCACCTGTGGCTAGGTCAATTCCTGTATTTCGGGCTGCAGATAGGCCACCATTAACTTGTCGCACATAGCGAATACGCGAATCTCGCTTGAAAAACTCCTTGCAAATCTCCTCTGACTTATCAGGAGAGCCATCATTGACAAGAATGATTTCAAGGTTTGGATAAGTCTGATTCACTATCGTTTCCAAACACTGCTTTAAATAAGCTTCCACATTATAAATGGGAATAACAATACTAACTACTTCTTTATTTTCCATGGTCTATCTCTCAATCGTATCTATATAATCTCGAATAGCCTTTACCATTTGGTCTACTTGGTCATTCTTGAACACTTGGTTTTTCCCAGTATGGTCATGATTGGTCCCTTCAAAAGAGAAAATTGGAAGACCCAACTGATGAATCGTTTCTGTGATATGATCAACCTCGTCAAATGGGTTGATATCCAAATAGAAATCTATTTTTTCCAAGACCTTTCGACTGGTCAATGGATCAAAGGATGGATAGAGAATAAGGTTTGGATACTGCTCCAATTTCACCAAATTAAACCCGAAATGAGAATGAGCCAAAACATGAAAAGCTACATCTGGAAGAGCCTGCAGCAAATGTTCCAATTCGAAGATGTCTGCAGTATTAGTATAAATCGCCGTATGGTAAGGAAAATCACCTACCATATCACTAAAGCTAAGCTTTAAGGATGGCTTTCTCAATAAGATTTCTTCCCAAGATAGGGCATAATAAAACCACCAAATATCCCTGAAACGATTGAAACGTTTGGACGTCCAAGGCTTATTGTGGGAAGTATAATGAATAACCGCTGGTACCCCTTTAAAAGCATCATACCATTCCAAATCTCCATAACCATACTGGTCCTTATCAGAACCCACTTGGAGATTATAGGTCCATGGGAGTTGATACCAAGCATCCTTGAAATAAAGATTCAAGATTCCTTGATCCCCATAAACATTTTGATGATGCTCTTTTGTCAAGTCAAAAAGAGACTCTGTCACCTTGTGTTGTCGCCACCAATCGATGTCAATAACCATCAAACCAGCATTAAAACCTTCTGTCGTCGTCGGACGATCCACTACCGCTCCAATGCCAAATTCGTTTAAATCTACTTCAAAAAGTGGTGACAAATCCTGCGTGAAGATCATGTCACAGTCTAAATAGAGAACACGATTTTCTTGAACAAACTCAGGTATCGCATAACGGAAAAAAGTCGCATAATGAATATGCGTACTCGGAAGCGAAAATTGTTTAAAGCTTTCTGCAGACACACGACAATTAAGAATTTCAGAATCAATAGCCTCTAGGCGACGATTCATCAACGTAAACCATTCTGTTGGTAAATTCTCATTTAGCACATAAATTTTCCACTGCCCTTGATGTGCACACAAAGATTTAAGAGCTACCTCTAACTTTTCCATATAGGATAGCTCAGCTACAAATACAACTGATTTTTTACCCATGTTTTCTTCCTCTCAAACTCTAATAAGAATATCATTTTTTAGAAAACATTACAATTTCTACCCCTTACAAAAAAGCCAGCCCAAAGGCTGACTTCAATCGGAGATCAATTTGCTTTCTGTGCTTGCTAGATTCGTAAAATTATAGCCAGACCAGCACACAACTCAAATGCACTATTCTACAGAGGCACCGTTACTTGCGATAACTTCTTTGTACCAGTTAAATGATTTCTTCTTAGAGCGTTTCAGGCTACCATTACCATCGTTGTCACGGTCTACATAGATGAAGCCATAACGTTTCTTCATTTCACCAGTTCCAGCAGAAACAAGGTCGATACAGCCCCATGTTGTGTAGCCCCAAAGCTCTACACCATCTTCATTGATAGCATCACGCATGGCCTTGATGTGGGCTGCCAAGTAGTCGATACGATAATCATCTTCGACATAACCATTTTCATCTGGTGTATCCACAGCACCGAGACCATTTTCAACAATAAACATCGGTTTTTGGTAACGATCCCAAATGGCGTTAAGGGTAATACGAAGACCTAGTGGGTCAATTTGCCAGCCCCACTCTGAAGCTTCCAAATATGGATTTTTAATAGAGGCAAAGATATTTCCTGCTGTCTTTTCATTAACTTCTGGATCACCTGAAGCCACACGGCTTGAATAATAAGAGAAAGAAATAAAATCAACTGTATACTCTTTGAGAAGAGCCAAATCTTCTTCAGTCATCTCAATCTCAATGCCATCACGTTCCCACTGTTTCTTAGCATAATTTGGATACTCTCCACGAGCCTGAACATCAATAAAGAAATAGCTACTACGATCTTCTTGCATGGCTGCCCAGTAATCACGTGGGTGGGCTGTATTTGGATAATATTGACCTGCTGCCAACATACAACCAACCTTATTTTCAGGATCAATCTCATGGGCCAACTTCGTCGCCATAGCTGAAGCTACCAACTCATGGTGAGCCGCTTGGTATTTAACCTGTTCCTCATTCTCACCCTCTTCAAAGCAGAGTCCTGCTCCCATAAATGGTGCATGGAGAATCATATTGATTTCATTGAATGTGAGCCAGTACTTAACCAAACCTTTATAACGTGTGAAAAGGGTACGGCAAAGATTTTCATAGAAACCAAGCATCTTACGGTTACGCCAGCCACCATACTCTGTAATCAAGTGCATGGGACAATCAAAGTGTGTGATTGTCACCAAAGGCTCAATGCCATACTTGTGACATTCTTTGAAGAGGTCCTCGTAAAAGGCAAGCCCAGCTTCATTTGGCTCAGCCTCATCCCCCTTAGGAAAAATACGTGACCAAGCAATAGAAAGACGATAGGTCTTAAATCCCATTTCACCAAAGAGAGCAATATCTTCCTTGTAACGATGGTACATGTCGATACTTTCCTTAGCTGGATAGAAATAGCCATCCTCAAAATCAAACATCTTACGACGTCCAGTGATAATTGAAAGACGATCCTCACCAATTGGCACCACGTCAACATTGGCTAAACCACGCCCATCAGCATCATAGGCACCTTCACATTGGTTGGCTGCTGTCGCTCCACCCCACAAAAATCCATCAGGAAAAGTCATTTTTTTAGTCATTGTTCTACCTCTTTATGATTCAAGATTATTTCAGTAATAGTATATACTAATCTGGAATCGTTTTCTTATAGTAAACTACGAAAAACTGATACTATCCTATGATTTTAGACAAAAAACGAGAGTAGGATGTATTCCCACTCTCAATCATAAATCTTCTTACTCCACAATTGTTGCTCCAAGCACATTCTTAAAATGCCCGATAGCAAAGTCATGAGCTTCAGGCGTCAAGGAGGCTGTTGCACTCTCTACCACCTCGATATCATAGCCCAAATTATAAGCATCAATAGCCGTATGTAACACACAAATATCTGTTAAAACTCCCGTCAAAACAACTGTCGTCACACGACGCTCACGCAAACGAATATCTAAATCCGTTCCCGAAAAGGCTGAATAGTGTCGCTTGTCCATCCAAAAGACACGATTATCATCCTTAATGGCATCATATACACCAGCTAACTTACCATAAAGTTCTCGCCCAGATGTCCCTGCAATATTGTGAGGTGGAAAGAGTTTAGTCTCAGGATGGAAGGTATCTCCTTCATCATGTCGATCCATGGCAACAAAGATATAATCCCCATTGTCATAGGCTTCTTGAGTTACCTGAGCAATACGATCTTCAATGGCTTGGGCAGGCTTTCCAGCCGTCAACTTCCCATCATCTGCCACAAAATCATAAGAGTAGTCAATTGATATCAATGCCTTTGTCATATTACTTTCTCCTTTAAAAAAAGTGGGGCAGGTTCCTCCTACCTCACTTTCTTTCAGTATTCTTCTTATTCGTATTCTTTCAATTTGTCGTAGATACCTTCGTTAAGGACTTTAAGATAAGTCCCTTTCATACCGAGTGAACGGCTCTCAATAATACCAGCTGATTCCAACTTACGAAGGGCATTAACGATAACTGAACGTGTAATTCCGATACGGTCAGCGATAACAGACGCTGTCAAGCGACCTTCCAAACCGTCCAACTCATTCAAGATAGCTGAAACTGCCTTGATTTCTGAGTAAGACAAGGTATTAATAGCCATGTTAATAGCTGTTTGTTTACGAATTGTTTCTTCCAAGTTCTCTGTTTGAAGGTTCAACAACTGCAAACCAACAACCGTAGAGGCAATCTCAACCAAGATAAGATCTTCATCCACAAAATCATGATCGTTACGCCAAATGATGAAAGAACCAAGACGCATACCACCACCATAGATAGGTGCAATTGTAGTCAAACCATCTGGGAAGTCATCTTTTGACTCCACAGGGAAAATGGTCAAGTCACTGTCAATACCAATGTTTTCTTGAGTGTCATAAACACGGCTGATACCACGTGTGTATTCTTCTGGAAGTTGTTTAGCTTCAAAAAACTCTTCCACACGATCATTGTTGGTTTTGTACTTCATGGCAAAACCAAGGAGAGCACCACCACCATTAACGATAGCAGCGTTACAATCAATGATATCCGCCAATTGAGCAGCCATATTGTTATATGGAAGATCTCCTTCCAAGCTGTCTACTGAGCGTTGCAAGATAGATGTAATTTTACGTGTTTTAGCCAGCAAATTTGCCATATTTATTGTCTTCACTTTCTATTGTAGTCATAATAATATCAAGCCTTGTACTAATCTTCTGCGTCAAGACTCACTAGCCCTATCATTATAGCACACTTAACCCAGAAATTGCAAACAATTGTCTGAAAATTATTTATTATTCTACTATTCATTATATTAAGTATATTATGGCATTTTTAGGAAAAACGTCCGGATTTTGCTCAAATACATCCCCTTTTTAGAAACAATAAAAACTGGACAAGCCTTTTTGTCCAGTTTTTTAAGAAATTAACGCTTGTAATATGACAAGACTCGTTCGATTTTGTTACCGAGATCAGCCAACTCTTCCACTCGAGGAAGATAGACAATGCGGAAGTGATCTGGTTCATTCCAGTTAAAGCCTTTACCTGGAACTAGGAGAACCTTCTCCTTCTTCAAGAGACGAAGACAGAATTCTTCATCATCTTCAATATCGTACATGTTACGGTCAATCCTAGGGAAGATGTAAAGCCCTGCATCTGGCTTAACAGCTGATAGCCCTGGAATAGCGTTTACGGTATTCGTGATAAACTCACGTTGTTCATAGATACGCCCACCAGGAATCAAGAGCTCATCAACGGATTGGTAGCCACCAAGTGAAGTCTGAATAACGTGTTGAGAGAGCACGTTGGCACAGAGACGCATGTTAGCCAACATATTAAGCCCTTCAATATAGCCTTTGACATTCTTTTTAGGTCCAGAGAGAACCATCCAACCCACACGGAAACCACAGATGCGGTGAGACTTAGAAAGACCATTCATAGACACGCAGAAGACATCTGGTGCAAGACTAGCGATTGCAGTATGTTTCTTACCATCCATAACCAAGCGGTCATAAATCTCATCCGCAAAGATAATCAAATCATTTTGTCGAGCAATATCCACAATCTGTTCAAGAACATCCTTAGGATAGAGCGAACCTGTAGGATTATTGGGATTGATGACTACAATTGCCTTAGTATTTGACGTAATCTTTGATTTGATATCATCAATATCTGGATACCAGTTAGATTTTTCATCACAGACATAGTGTACGGCATTACCGCCTGCTAGACTGACACAGGCTGTCCAAAGAGGATAATCTGGCATTGGAACCAAGACCTCATCTCCATCATCAAGCAAGGCCTGCATAGATATGGAAATCATCTCTGAAACACCATTACCAATATAAATATCATCAATATCTACATTTGGGAATCCCTTTAACTGGCAATACTGCATAATCGCCTTACGAGCTGAGAAAATCCCTTTACTATCCGAATACCCTTCACTGTTACGAACATTCATAATTAAATCACGAATGACTTCATCCGGTGCTGTAAAGCCAAATTCCGCAGGATTTCCCGTATTAAGACGAAGAATCTTTTCACCGTTAGCAATCATACGGTTGGCTTCATCCAAAACTGGTCCACGAATATCATAGGCAACGTGTTCCAACTTTGATGATTTATCAAATGTTTTCATAAGTTAATCCTTTCAAAAGATACTAAAAGTAGATACATCTAGCAGAAAATAAGAAAATTCAACACCTGATGGGGATTTCCACTTTTATTGACACCAACTTTATTTAGGCTCAGCCATTTGGTATCATTTCTGAAGACTTGTCTTCCTATTGTTTAATTATCATGTTTCTTACGAAGCTAATAACAGATTGTATTATACCTCTTTTTCATGCAATCTTCAATTTTTAGATAATACTGAAATCTTCACATTACTAAGAGCATCCTAAAGTAAGCAGTCAAAAAAAGATTTCAGAAAATCCATAACAACGCTTTCATTTTTTAAATTAAAGGAGTATAATAAAGCTAAAGATAGGAGGTAGAGCTTATGTCTCAACAATATGAACGTATTATGGTAGCTGTCGACGGTTCTTACGAATCAGAACTGGCCTTTATTAAAGGTGTGCACGTTGCAAAACGTAATAATGCTCAGTTACTATTGGTACACGTTATCGATACACGCGCCCTTCAAAGCGTTGCGACTTTCGACTCTTATATCTATGAAAAACTAGAAGACGAAGCTAAAGCTGTTTTGGCTGACTTTGAACGCCAAGCCAGAGAAGCTGGTTTAACCAAGATTCGCAAAGTTATTGAGTTCGGTAATCCTAAGAGCCTCTTGGCTGTTGATATCCCTGATAAGGAAAATGTTGACCTTATTATGGTTGGTGCCACTGGTCTCAATACTTTTGAACGCTTGCTTATTGGTTCATCTTCTGAATACATTCTCCGTCACGCAAAAGTTGACTTGCTCATTGTTCGTGACTCTGAAAAAACACTTTAGTCACCTCTCACAAGCACCTCTGGTGCTTTTCTCATACAAAAAAAGAACCGAGATTTTAACTCTCAGTTCTTTTTTTGTTCTATTTTTCAGACTTTGCTGATTCAGACATCACTTCTGACTCTGAAGTTGACTGGCTTTCTTCGACCAAGTCTTCACTAGCAGATTGACTTGAGGCACCTGCTTGCTCCAAAGCAAGGCTAGTTGAAAGGCTCTCACGCTCTGCTTCCTGACTAAGGCTAGCTTCAACAATCATGAGTTCCTTTTGACGTTCTGTTTCACGAAGATATTCACGTTCTTCAAGTTCTTCCTGAATCATCAATTCCGCCGGAATAAACGGTGTGCCGGCATAGAACTGTTTGATAAAGCTCTCAAGAATCTGCCCCTTCGATTCTTCCGAAGAATTACGCAAAAAGAAATGGTCTCGCCCAATCAGCCTTCCTCCCCGTATAAAAAAGACCTGTACAACCGCATCTTCTGCATCCTTTGCCACTGCAAGAATATCCCGATCCTCCCCACTGCTGTCTGTAATCTTTTGTTTCTGTGCGATCTTCTTTACACTGCCAAGTAATTCCCGGTATTCGATCGCTTTTTCAAACTCCATCTTCTCAGAAGCTTCTAACATTTTTTCTTCCAAATCTTTTAAAATCACATCATAATGCCCATTTAAAAACCGAATCACCTCATGGATGGATTCCCGATATTGCTCTTCTGAAATATATCCCTGACAAGGCGCTTTGCACTGCTTGATATGATAGTTCAGACAAGGTCGGTCTTTTCCAATATCTTTTGGCAGATTTCGATTGCAGCTTCTGATATGATAAAGCTTCCGAATCAGCTCAATTGTATCTTTCACTGCCCCGGCGCTTGTATAAGGTCCAAAATATTTTGCTTTGTCCTTTTTCATCGTCCTCGCCATCATAATACGCGGAAATGGTTCGTTCACCGTCACCTTAATAAAGGGATACCCTTTGTCATCCATCAACATTGTGTTATACTTTGGACGGTGCTCTTTGATCAAATTACATTCCAGTACAAGCGCTTCCAATTCCGAATCTGTCACAATATACTCAAAACGACGTATATGTGTCACCATCTGTTCAATCTTTGCCCCTTTGTTTCTGCTTGTCTGAAAATACTGCCGTACCCGATTCTTCAAACTGATTGCTTTTCCCACATAAATAATGTCATCTTTAGAATCCTTCATTATATAAACGCCAGGTTTTTGTGGCAATTTTTTTAATTCTTCTTTTATATCAAACATATTTTACCACCTCATTTTGATATCTTTATAATATGTCTATCTTAAAATTTTTATAGTCATAATAATAATTAAAATACCTTTGCTTATCTATAGATAAGAGGAGTATTT
>OGZT01002247.1_pt1 | contig 11179 bp, 7 predicted proteins | sample 1576891 | NCBI WGS metagenome assembly OGZT01 (sample SAMEA3541521, study PRJEB24748) | human gut metagenome | biome: human gut; feature: human-associated habitat; material: faeces | place: China | collected 2012 | reverse complement strand
CTACAAGACTATGGCACGGGAATAAAAGGTAAAATTCTGAAACGGACGGGATTGAACTGTATAGCCCGATATGTACGTGAAAATGAGATCCGGCAAATTTATATCCGTAGTGACCACAATACCACTCCTTTTCTTATCAATCTACTCCGAAAGCTGAAAAAAATGGGATGCAGGATAGTAATGGAAATTCCGACTTATCCATATGATCAAGAATACAAGGGATTGCCCTTCGGATATCAACGTGTCTTATTTGTGGACAAGTGTCTACGCCGCTTTATGGCAATGCATATCGACAAAGTAGTGACCTTCTCAAACCATGAGACTATTTTTGGTCGGCCCACCATCCGCATAGCAAACGGAATAGACTTTAATGCTGTTTCCCTCAAAAAGAACACATATCCGGAAGATGGTAAACTCCATTTGATAGCCGTAGCAACCATTCATCCGTGGCATGGATTTGATCGTGCTATCCGCGGAATGACTACATACGCCCCCACCCACCCAAACATTGTATTACATATCGTAGGGCAAGGTGTACCCGCCGTCACCGACGAGTATCACCAACTGGTCAGAGATAATCACCTTGAGGAATCGGTTGTTTTCCACGGTTCTCTCTTTGGCGATGCACTCGATGAAGTATTCAACCTGTGTCAACTGGGTATTGGAAGTCTGGCACGTCACCGAAGTGGAATTACACATCTCCGCTCACTAAAAAATCGAGAATATGCAGCACGAGGGATTCCATTTGTTTATTCCGAAATTGATGATGATTTTGAAGAAATGCCCTATGTAATGAAGATACCTGCGGATGAATCGCCACTGGATATACAGAAAGTTATTAATTTCTATCATTCCATAACGTTAACACCAGAAGAAATCCGAACATCCATACTTGAAAAATTATCGTGGAAAACACAAATGAAACAAGTGATCAAAAGCTTATGAATCAAAAAATTAAATTAGCATATTGTATCCCCGGACTTTACGCTCCGGGAGGGATGGAACGTGTGCTAACATTAAAAGCCAATTATCTGGCGGAAAAACTGGGATATGATGTTACAATCATCCTTACTGAGGAGAAGGATCGTAAACCGTATTATGAACTCTCGCCACTGGTAAAAGTTATAAATCTAGATATCAACTTTGATCGTATCGGAGGGAAAAAACTGGCAGTACGCATATATTATTATTTTAGTCGCCAGCAATTCTATAAAAAGCGATTACGTGAGGTACTCTATGAATTACGTCCTGACATCACCATATCTACACTTCGACGAGAAATTAACTTCATCACCTCCATTCAGGATGGAAGTTTTAAAATAGGAGAATTGCACTTCAACAGAGACACCTACCGAAATTTTAATGATATAAAAGCACCTGCAAGTATCCGGAGAATGGCTGCCCGCATGTGGATGAATCAATTATTAGGTATACTGAAGAAACTTGAAAAATTTGTCGTCTTAACCAACGAAGATCGTGAGAAATGGATTGAATTAGATAATGTAATATGCATACATAATCCTTCAACTTTTCATGTAACTTGTACATCAAACTGCGAAACCAAAAGAATACTCGCTATAGGAAGATATACTTATCAGAAAGGGTTTGACTTACTACTCCCTGCTTGGAAGAAAGTTTGCGAAAAACATCCGGATTGGCAACTTACAATATATGGTGACGGAGAGAGGACTGAATACCAGAAACAAGCTGATGCGCTGGGACTAAACCGAGAAACCTGCCGACTCGAAGGTACCACAGCACAAGTCGCAGAAGAAATGGCAGCAAGTTCTGCATTTATACTTTCATCACGCTATGAGGGAATGCCCATGGTATTAGGAGAGGCAATGGCAAGTGGTATTCCTCCCGTATCATTTACTTGCCCATGTGGTCCACGAGACATTATTACTGATAAGGAAGACGGATTGTTAGTAGAAAACGGAAATATAGATCAACTCGCCGAGAAGCTAAATTTTATCATCGAAAATGAAGATATACGTAAACGAATGGGAAAAAAAGCAGCAATTAATATACGCCGTTTTGACCTTGAAAATATTATGCAAAAGTGGGATGAATTATTTAACAGCATATTGTCATGAATATAAAACCATTGGTTGATAAAATATGTTATAAGATACGTTACGGAAGTACGGTAGAGTGGTATAACTTTTGGTATATCGTGTTGCGCCGCCGACAGAAAGTAATTCCCCGGATAGCCTCTATCGATGAAACAATACAGACAATAATAGATAAGCACTGTTCAGTCAGTCGCTACGGTGACGGAGAAATGCTACTGACTAACGCTAATAAAGAAATCGGATTTCAAAAAGGGAATCCACAATTGGCAACACGGCTCAGAGAAGTATTAACAAGCCATGAAGAAGGGCATCTTGTGTGTATATCAGATGTTTTTTCAGATATTTACCGATACAATCGTAAAGCGCGCCGGTTCTGGCGCACACATTTCTTCTTATACGGTTCGTGGTGGAATAAATATCTCGAACCCGGACGCTTGTATTACAACACATTCGTAACCCGTCCTTATATGGATTTTGCCTCGAAAGAAGCTTGCGGACATTGGTTTAAAGCAATGCAAGGTATTTGGGCAGATCGTGATGTTGTTTTTATAGAAGGTGAAAAAAGTCGTCTGGGAGTAGGCAACAATCTTTTTAATAGTGCACGCAGCATTCGTCGTATCCTTTGTCCGCCACGTGATGCATTCAGCCGATATGACGATATTCTGAACGAAGCGCTCAAACTGGAAAAGGAAGTACTCTATCTCATCGCCTTAGGACCTACAGCAACTGTATTAGCATATGATCTGTTTAAAAACGGACGCCAAGCAATGGATATAGGACACGTAGATATTGAATACGAATGGTGGCGAATGGGTGCACAAAGGAAGGTGAAGTTGGAGCGAAAATATGTGAATGAAGCACCAGACGGTAACCAAGTAGTTGATGCCGGAGAAGAATATCAGAAACAAATCATTGTAAAAATATGAAATTAGTATATTATCTACCTTCTTTGGAAGCACCAGGAGGTTTAGAACGTATTATCACGTTTAAAGCCAACTTTTTTGCGAATCAGGGAAATGACATAACAATCGTCACTTCAGAACTTGAAGGACGTAAACCATACTTCCCGTTGTCACCACAAGTAAGACACATTGACCTGGGAGTGCCCTTTGATTATCCATATAACCAGACACGTCTCTTAAAACTATTCAAGTATCCATTTCGCTATCATCGTTTTCGAAAGAGATTAACTAAAGTATTACGGGAACTCAGTCCGGATATCACAATATCGACCTTACGACGAGAACTATTTTTCTTAAACAAATTAGATGATGGAAGTATTAAAGTAGGAGAGTTTCATGTTACTCGCTATGCTTACGGTGCCGAAGCGTTGAAAAATGGAAATCCAATTCTAAAATGGCTGAAAGAACAATGGAATAAAAAATTTATACATAACCTATCTCAACTTAAACAGGTTGTACTCTTAACGTATGAAGAAGCAGGATTTTGGCCAGAATTAAGTAATCTAAGCGTAATCCCCAACCCCATCATTACACCATTGAACAAAATATCGAATTGTAAAGAAAAACATGTGATAGCCGTAGGACGATATGCACCACAAAAAGGTTTTGACAAATTGATAGACAGTTGGGCAGTTGTAGCACAGCAACATCCAGACTGGAGCTTACACATCTATGGTGACGGCTTTTTAAGAACAGAACTACAAGAACAGATAGAACGTTTAGGGCTAACAGAAAAATGCTGGCTGGAGCACACCGTAAAAGAAATTGCCGATAAATATAGCGAAAGTTCCATTTTTGTACTTTCATCACGTTATGAGGGCTTTGGGATGGTTATTACAGAAGCAATGGGTTGTGGAGTTCCACCCATATCATTTGCATGCCCCTGTGGTCCACGAGACATTATAAAAGATGGAGTAAATGGGCTATTAGTGGAAGATGGTAATATAGAAGATATGGCAAAAAAAATATGTTACCTTATTGAAAATGAAGATAAGCGACAAGAAATGGGGAAACAGGCGTATCTGGATGCCCAAAAATATAAAATGGAGAATATTGCACTCCAATGGAAAAAATTATTTGAAACTGTAGTAAAATAAACATTTATGAAATGGTATACAAAGTACTTGCAGGTTTATGAAAAACCATTTGCAGATGCGCCACAAGATATTATTGACGAAGTACGCAACAAGTTGGCAAAACTGCAAAACAGCCAACCTATGGTTACAGTCTCTTTGATCGGCTACAACGAGGAGAAACGCCTGTTGGCATGCCTCTGGTCTCTGAGCGAGATGATATGTAAATATCCGGTAGAAATCATTGGAGTAGACAATGAATCTACAGACCGTACAGCAGAAATATATCAGGCTACAGGGATACCTTATTATACAGAAAACCAGCATAGTTGTGGCTTTGCCAGACTCTGCGGGCTAAATAATGCCAAAGGAAAATATCATATTAACATAGACTCTGATACTTTATACCCACCTCATTATGTAGAAACGATGATAAAGGTACTGGAGAAACCAGGAGTAGTGGCAGTAAGCTCATTATGGAGCTATATCCCTGATAAAGATCATTCTTGGATAGGTCTTAAATTCTATGAGTTTGCAAGAGATGTACATTTGTATTTGCAATCTTTCAAACGTCCGGAATTAAGTGTTCGGGGACTGGTTTTTGCATACCGCACAGATTATGCCCGCCAGGTAGGTATACGCACAGACATACGGCGCGGTGAAGACGGTTCTCTGGCGCTGGGATTAAAAAAATATGGGAAAATAGCATTTGTGCGTAAACGCAAAGCACGTGCTGTGACAGGATACGGTACTATCAGCGCTGATGGATCACTACTGAATAGCTTTAAAGTACGCGCTATACATGCTCTGAAGGGAATCGGTGGGATTTTTAGTAAAAAAGAGGTATATAAAGATGAAGATGACAATCTAATAAATCCATAAAAAAACGTGATAATGTATATTATGAAAAAAAAATATTTATATATATTGACATTTTGTTGGTTGTCAATATTCACATTTTCTTGTATAAAACAGATCGATTTATCAGTTAAAGACGGACAATATCCAATACAATTTTCATACACTTATCCATACAATTACGAAACAAAAAACACGGTAGCTGAAATTATAGTTTACACTCATAGTAAAATTAACAAAAATGCTATCAGGGCTGAAATACCTCATTTAAAATACAACAAATCATGGTTATTCATGCTCACTCAAGACGATTGCAAGCAAGCTGCATATAGTAGTACATGGGCAGCTATTAACGGCAAACCTTTATCACGGAGTTACTATTACCATGCTCCACATCTAGCGGGAAAAGATTTACCCCCCGATAGTTATTTTTTAGGTAAAACATTGGGAAGTACAGACGGTACAGGTAATGAAATACGATTTGCCTTCACTACTACACTTTCTCCCGAATGGAATTGGATGAACGAGAAGACAAGTGTAAAGCCAGGATATAAAAAAGAATTTTATCGTTTCTATATGAAGAAAGGTCTAACTTGGACAGATGTAAAAGAGATGACTAACTATGGTGTGGGAATCGCTTTCCACAATCTTGCTGTAAATAATGAAAAAAATGCAGAAATACTACTAAGACAGTATCCTAACGCACAGGACAGCATATTGAAATATCTCAATGGAAGAGGTTGTAAAACTCTCGCTGAACCGGATGGCAATAAGGCATATGTAACCGCAGCACTTGAATATCCTCCCATACAAACCATGGTAGCACAGGCAGGAACAGTCAAACTGTACCCTTTTAAAGTGACAGACGATTTGCACAATGTGTTAATCGAACGCTGGTTTAACGATTCTCCCAACTACTTTAAACCCTTGATCGAGGAACAACTCCAAAAGCCTAAAGAAGAAAGAATGGCTATTTATATCGGAGTACACGGAACAGACTCCGGCTGGGTAAACTTCCTGCTTTGGCTCAATGACAATTATGGTAAAGACGGAGACGACTCCATGTGGTTCCCTTCTCAGGAAGAATATTATGAATATAATTACTACCGTACCCATGGGGCCGCTCCACAAGTAGAAGTTATAGACGAAACGACCCTGAAACTAACCGTTGACCTACCAAGCGGACAATACTTCTACTACCCGTCTGTCACCATCAATCTAACAGGTTTGAAGAAACAGGATATTGTTTCTATCGAAACAGATAACGCCGTTAGCGGACTGTCATATGCTGACTTTGAAGATAAACTAATGTTAAACATAGACTGCCGGAAGTATCTGACAGAACATGCCACACATTTTGTAGAACAATACGAAAATGATAAAAGCAACGCTTCCAACAAAGCAGATGCCCTTTATTTTGTGAATATGCTTAAAGATTCACAGAAGAAAACAGAATTACTCAACAGAATAAAATAAAGATACTTTATATGAATACTCTTTGGATTGAAATCATCTTTTGGATAGCCCTCTTCATCGTGTTCTACACGTATCTGGGCTATGGTATCGTTCTCTACCTGCTCGTAAAGCTGAAAGAGCTTTTTGTAAAACCAATAAAGCGAAAACTTCCCGAAGACAGTACACTGCCCGAAGTAACGCTCTTTATCACCGCTTTCAACGAAGAAGAGGTGGTGGACGAAAAGATGAAAAATTCTCTCGAACTGGACTATCCAGAGGATAAACTACACATCGTATGGGTGACAGATGGTAGTAATGACGGAACAAACGAACAGCTACGCACTCGTTGGGAAGGAAAAGCCACCGTACTCTTCCAACCCGAACGACAAGGAAAAACTGCTGCGATGAACCGGGGTATGAAGTTGATAAACACGCCTATTGTAGTGTTTACTGATGCCAATACGATGGTAAACCTGGAGGCTATCCGCGAAATCGTACTGGCGTTTGAGGATACACGCGTAGGCTGTGTGGCCGGAGAGAAACGAATTGCCGTACAAACACGGGATGGTGCAGCTGCCGGAGGAGAAGGTATCTACTGGAAATACGAATCAACTCTGAAAGCCTTGGATGCACGACTGTACTCGGCCGTAGGAGCGGCTGGAGAACTGTTTGCCGTACGCCGGGAATTGTTTGAAGAGATGGAGCAGGATACATTACTGGACGACTTCATCCTCTCACTGCGTATTGCCATGCAAGGGCATACAATCGCTTATTGTACAGAAGCATACGCTATCGAAAGCGGATCGGCAGATATGCACGAAGAAGAAAAACGAAAAGTACGCATCGCCGCCGGAGGTCTGCAATCTATCTGGAGACTGCGCCCGTTGCTGAATCCGTTCCGCTATGGGATACTGAGTTTCCAATATGTATCGCACCGGGTACTACGATGGTCGCTCACTCCCATACTGTTGTTTCTGTTATTGCCACTCAATGCGCTATTACTGTGTATGGGAGCTTCGTGTGAGATCTACGGAACGATTCTGATTCTTCAGATATTGTTCTACATTCTGGGACTTTTGGGGTATTACCTGTCAACACGACAGATAAAAAACAAACTGCTGTTTATTCCTTATTATTTTCTTTTTATGAACGTCAATGTACTGAAGGGAATAGGATATCTGAGGAAAAAACGTGGAACCGGTGCGTGGGAAAAGGCTAAAAGAGGGAAATAAATCCTCATAAATCATAATTCAACATCCTCTCATAATTCATGAATCATAAACCATAAATCATAATACCATATGGACAGAACATTGCATGACGCGCAGAACGCCAAAAAAATACTGCAAATCACAGCTGATACAATGATACTGGTAGATCAGGATGGGACTTGCGTAGACATTGATACACACAGTAATCTTTGGTTTCTGCAGGAAGAGAAACTATTGGGAAAAAACATATTTGATTTATTACCTCTGTATACCCGTCAGAAGCTGGTCCCGATTTTCCGACAGGTTATAGACAAACAAAAAAGTGTTAGCAAAAACTATAAATTAGAATTGGCAGAGGGAACATATTACTTCAAATGTATCATGTATCCTTATGAGGATAAAGTACTTTGCCAATATCGGGATATCACGGCTCGAAGCAATGTGAAACTACAGCTGGAACGCACCAATCATGAATTAAGAGAGATTCAAAAGGCTGCCCAGATCGGACAATGGAAATACGTCAGTAAAGAACGGATGTTCTATTACTGGGGATGCACAGGTATACTCTGTGGAGAAGCACAACGCTCTATTCCAATCGAACGTTACTATGAGATGATAGTAGAGGAAGACAAAAGTCTTTTTGCTAAGTGGCTGGAGAATAATGAGAAAGAAATGAATGAAAATAGCACAAGCTACCGTATTAACTATGATGGCGAAGTATATTATCTGAGAATACAAACGTACACCCGGGAAGAACTGTCCGATGGGACATTTTACATGGAAGGATATGTACAAAATGTGACGGATATACAACGCCATCGGAATGATATAAATACGCTTACACATGCTATCAACAATGCCAAAGAAAGTATTTTTGCTGCCCGGAAAGATGGCACACTGATATTCGCCAACAGATTATTCAAAGAGAATCACGGAATATCGGAAGAAGATAAATTAAACCTGTATAAGATCTATGAACTGAACGGTGATATACACACAGCTGAAGACTGGCAACAGAGGTATAAGCAAATAAATGAAGGAGGTTACTGTAACTTCATCGCGTATCAGCCGATACCCGGTAACAAGAAGATATTAGCCTTTGAGGGAACAATGTATCACGTGACAAGTGACGAAGGGGAAAGTAGCTACTGGTCATTCACACATGATATCACAGAACGTCTGCATTACGAATCGCAGATAAAACGCCTGAACAGTATCATGGATACCACGATGGAAAATCTGCCGGCAGGCATTGTGGTCAAAGATGTAAATAGCGATTTCTGCTATATATACCGTAACCGGGAGTCATATAACCGGGATATGAGTTTTGAGAACGAAACCACCGGTATGACTGATTTTGACTACTATCCGCAGGAGGTGGCCGAGCAGAAGCGAAAAGAAGATATGGAGGTTGCTGCCACCGGAAAATGCAAACACTGGGTGACGGAAGAAAAAGATAAGAATGGAAATCTGATTATCCTGGATAAACAGAAGATAAAGGTAGAAGGGAAAGACTTTTCACCGGTTGTCATCAGTATTGAATGGGACATCACACAGTTGGAACTGATGAAGCGGGAGTTGATGATTTCTAAAGAAAAAGCAGAAACATCGGATAATATGAAGTCGGCTTTTCTGGCAAACATGAGCCACGAAATACGTACCCCACTAAATGCCATCGTAGGATTCTCACGCCTCATAGCAGAAAGTGAGAATGCTGACGAAAGACAAGAGTACTATACCATTGTAGATGCCAACAATGAACGGTTACTTCAACTGATCAATGAGATATTGGACTTATCAAAAATAGAATCGGGTATTGTAGAATTTACTTACGCTCCTGTAAGGTTAAATGGATTATGTAAGGAGATTCATGATGCACATGTGTTTCGTACTCCGCAAGGTGTACAACTACTGTATGAACCTTCAAATGAAACAACTATTATTGACTCTGACAAGAATCGTATCTTCCAGGTATTGTCCAATCTGATAGGAAATGCCTTAAAGTTTACAACAGAAGGGAGTATCAGTTACGGATACCGACAAGAAGGAGAAAAGGTGATCTTTCATGTGACGGATACAGGAACAGGCATCGCAGCAGATAAAGTGAACAAAGTGTTTGAACGCTTTATGAAACTGAATAATACGGCACAAGGAACGGGACTCGGCCTTTCTATCTGCAAGACAATCATTGAACGGCTGGGCGGAGAGATCTCCGTAACCTCAGAAATAGGAAAAGGAACAACATTCACTTTTTGGCTACCTGCAAAATTCAATGTGGAAACAGAACCATCTACACTGGCAAAAGAGTCTTTACCTACAAATACGGAAAATAACACAGCTACCGTAGAATTACAACCCGGCAATGTAGATAAAGGAACAGACATGCCAACCATTCTCATTGCTGAAGATACGGACAGTAACTATGATCTGCTGAATGCAATACTGAAAAAGAATTATAATCTGACACGTGCACGAGATGGTATGGAAGTAGTAATGATGTTTGAAGAAGTAAAACCGGATCTAATATTAATGGATATCAAAATGCCCAACCTGAATGGATTGGAGGCTACCAAGATCATTCGTGAACTATCTCCGGATGTACCTATCATCATGCAAAGTGCATTTGCTTATGAATATGACAGGAATGCCGCTGCGGATGCAGGATGTACAGAGTTTATCCCAAAGCCGATAGCACAAGAGAAATTAAAAACAATTATAAAGAAATACTTAAAGAGTTGACAATTGACAGTTGACAATTGACAGTTACTATGCAGGGGGGGGAAACGTAACCAATTACTCGAGAGGAGGCTGCTCCATAATTACAATGACATATAAACGCACAGTGCAATCTTCTAAACAAATTGAGAAGAAAAAAAATAATTACACCACAAAAATTTTCCAAAAGTCCCCCCTCTCAGAAGAGATGAGTAGCACCGTCATACTGCATAGCAACTGTCAACCGTCAACTGTCAATTATCAACTGTCAACTGTCAATTAAACAATTATGGGAAAAAGAGCTGTATTCAAACTATTTTATTGCATATCAATTGTAATAACCTTTATACTGGCAGGTATAACTCTGGCAGGAGCTTTCTCCGGTTACGCATCTCCGGACAAATACATTGGCTTTGCCTTTATAGGCCTTGCATTGCCGGTATTGTTGCTGATAAATCTTATCTTACTTATCTATTGGACCACACGGCTCCGTATATGGTTACTTATCCCCCTTATCGCCATCCTTGGCAACTGGGCATACCTGAACCGGATTATTCAGTTCTCTTCTCCGAATACAGCTAAAGCATCACTAACTCTCGTTACCTACAACGTAGATGCTTTTAATGGAGATCAGACCGGATATTCCTGTAAAGAGATAGCCCGCTTCATGGAGGAACAAGGTGCAGATATCCTGTGTATGCAGGAATTTGGCAGTAACCGTGAGTTCAATGAGGATAGTGTAAAGCAGGTCCTTTCTGCATGGCCCTACTATTCTATACCCAAACCAACAGACGGAACGTCCATTTTGCAAGTAGCTCTGTTCAGCAAGT
>OGZT01002246.1_pt1 | contig 11180 bp, 6 predicted proteins | sample 1576891 | NCBI WGS metagenome assembly OGZT01 (sample SAMEA3541521, study PRJEB24748) | human gut metagenome | biome: human gut; feature: human-associated habitat; material: faeces | place: China | collected 2012 | reverse complement strand
TTATGTGGCCTATTTTCTGGAAAAGGTGAACCGGCGGTTAAAAACCGTGGTGATCAGTGCTCCGCGGCAGAGCGTCAATGCGGTTATCTGCAACTGGCTCAACGATCATTTCCAGAATCAGATTGAACTTGTAAAGGTCCTTCCCAAGCACCAGCTGGAGTATCTTGCGCCGTATGGCGATGAGGGGGCTGTCACTGCTCCGCCGGTGGATTTGATCATTTCTACCGAAGGGCAGAGAGTAAAAACGGACATACCCGTGTTCCGGATCAAAGGAATTCCGAACCAGCAGGATTTTTCCGCGCTGAACGGGTTTATCAGACGCATGCGGGTGAGCAGACGGTTTACCACGATCGTCAACAAGTATTTTAACACACAGTGCATCAAGATCTTCGCAAAGGATGCCGGATCCGCGGATTGGAACGGAAAGGCGCCGTTTGAAATTGTCATTGAGACGCTTTCCAGGAAGTTTAAGGAACAGGATAAGATCGAGACGGTGGAAGAGTATGTGGATGACGTCCTGTCCAGAGAAGTCAACTACCCCACAGTCATCGGGGAGTCCGTGATGATCCCCCACCCGCTCATGACCTTTGCGAAGGAGACCGCGGTGGCGGCAGCCATCTTAAAGCCGCCGGTCACGATCTGCAAAAAAGCAGTGAAGGTCATCTTCCTCCTGGCGATTGAGGGAAGACCCAACGACGATGTGAGTATACTGTTCGAATTTTTCAAACAGGTAGCCATGAATGAAAACCTGGTGCACACCCTGTATGAGGCAAAAGATGAAACAGATTTCCTGAACCGTTTAATAAGCATATCGACTTCCATCGAGCTCTTTTAAAAGGCAGGATAAGAGAAACGAAATTATATCTAGTAGAAGGAGAATCATAGAATATGAGTAAGAAAAAATTTTCCGTAGTAATAGCAGGCGGCGGCAGCACCTATACACCTGAGATTATTCTGATGTTGCTGGACAACATGGACAGGCTTCCTCTCCGCGCCATCAAGCTGTATGACAATGATGAGGAGCGCCAGGGCAGACTGGCTAAGGCCTGCGAGATTATCGTCAGGGAAAAGGATCCTTCCATCGAGTTTGTGGCTACCACAGATCCGGAGACGGCTTATACAGACGTTGACTTCTGTCTGGCCCATATCCGCGTAGGACAGCTTCCGATGAGAGAAAAGGACGAGAAGATCCCGTTAAAATACGGCGTAGTCGGCCAGGAAACCTGCGGCCCAGGCGGAATCGCTTACGGCATGCGCTCCATTCCGGGCGTTCTGGAAAACATCGAGTACATGGAGAAATACTCTCCGAACTGCTGGATGCTGAACTACTCCAACCCGGCGGCCATCGTGGCGGAGGCGTGCAGACGCTTTAAGCCGGATGCGAGAGTCATCAACATCTGCGATATGCCGATCGGTATGGAAAACAACATTGCGAAGATCCTGGGCTTTAACGACCGCAAGGAAATGACCGTGCGCTACTTCGGTCTCAATCACTTCGGCTGGTGGACCTCCATCAAGGACGACGACGGCAACGAATACATTGATAAACTCCTTGCGCATCAGTTGGAATACGGCAATACGCTTCCTGACGAAGGAAATAACGGAGACTATACGGACAACTCCTGGTATGAGACGGCAAAGAAGGTAAAAGATTTAACCGCCATTGATCCTACCATGGCTCCCAACTCCTATTTCCAGTACTACTTATTCGGCGACGACATGGTAGCCCACACAAATCCTGAGTATACGAGAGCAAATCAGGTTATGGATGGCAGAGAAAAGCGCGTCTTCGGCGAATGCGCAAGGATCGCAGAAGCCGGAACCGCTGAGGGAACCTCCCTGGAGATCGGTATTCACGCTTCTTTCATTGTGGATTTAGCGACAGCACTGGCCTTCAATACGCATGAGAGAATGCTGCTCATCGTAAGAAATAACGGCGCCATCGAGAATTTCGACAAGGATGCCATGGTGGAGATTCCGTGTATCGTTGGAAAAGACGGTTACGAGCCGATCACCATCGGAACGATCCCGACATTCCAGAAGGGACTGATGGAACAGCAGGTCGCAGTGGAGAAACTGACGGTTGACGCTTACGAGCAGGGAAGCTATCATAAACTGTGGCAGGCACTGACCTTATCGAAGACCGTACCGAGCGCCAATGTAGCCAAGAAGATTCTCGACGATTATATCGAGGTGAACAAGGAGTACTGGCCGGAATTAAAGTAATATCCTGTCAGGATGATACGCTCGGGAGCACATAGTATAGAAGGAGGCAATATGAAAATATTAATTTGCTGTAATGCCGGAATGAGCAGTTCCATCATCATGAAAAAGATGAAGGACGCGGCTGAGAAGCGGAATATGGAGCTTACCTGTGAGGCGGTGCCAAATGCGGGAATCAGTGATGAAATTGGTAAGTGGGACGTGTGTCTCGTCGGACCACAGCTGGTTTACGCGGTAAACAACATAAAGAGTATCTTAAACATACCGGTTGCAAGCATTGAACCAAGGGTTTATGCACTGGCCGATGGCGACAAAGCCCTGGATTTTGCGATTGAACTGGCAAAAAAATCATGAGAAAGGCTTAAAATATGGCTGATGTTACGAAATTATCGGAATGTGCAATGCAGATCGTGACCTATGCCGGCTGTGCCAAGTCCTGTTATATGCAGGCGCTGCAGGAGGCGAAAAAAGGAAACTGGGAGCTTGTGGAGCCGAGAATCAAGGAAGGCGAGCAGTTCTACCGCCAGGCTCACGAGCAGCACGGCGAGATTCTGTTAAAAGAGGTCAACACCCTGGAGCCGCAGATCACCCTGTTAATGTCTCACGCAGAGGATCAGATCATGTCGGCGGAGCTGGTGCGCGTTTTGGTAGAAGAATTGATAGAAATCTATACGAATCAGAAGGGAGCATGATGATGGCAAATTACACGATATGGGCAAATGCCACGACAAAGAATGGTTTTGCAGCAGATGAGATCATCTCCTGTCTGCAGAAGTCAATCCGCCGCGGAATGGTGGAGGAAGCGTGTCAGTACGCGTATGAGCTGTACACCTCCGGCCCGGCCTTACTGGAAAAGGTATGGCACCGTCTGCTGTCGATCTCTGTGGAGGACATCGGATTCGGCGATCTGGACGCGGCAGGAAAGATCAATACCTTAGATGAAATGAGAAAGAAGTTCGCATATGACGACGGAGACCAGCCCATGTTCTTTATCCATGCGATCAGAATTCTCTGCGCATGCACGAAGGACCGCTCCAGTGATTATTTAAAGAATATCATCATTAAAGAGGCGGCCATGGGTAAAGTACCGGAGATCCTGGATGTGGCGCTGGACAAGCACACAAGGCGCGGCCAGGAGATGGGACGCGGTTCAATCCATTTCTTTGAGGAAGGTGCAAAAGTGATTCCACAGCTTGACGTGGATAACGGATATAAGGAGCGTTACAGAAAGATCCTGGAGAATTACGACCCGTCGAAGGCGGTGCCGGGAGCATTTGTTTACAGTTCGGGGAGAGATTGATAAGATAGATTGCGGGCTGTGTCTGATTGGCGTAAAGCTGCAGACATGGCCCTGTTTTCATCCTCTGATGGATCCGGTTAAGGAACAGCGCGGAGCGTTACTGATAAAAATAGGTTAGTATCAACTAACCATATCCGTTGACAGTCAGAAAGGCAGAATGATATACTGTTTCATGCGGTTAGTCATAACTAATCATAGAGACAGGAGGAAGTATGATGCTAAAAAAGAAACTGGTTCGAAAAACAGCAATATCTGTGCTGGCAGCGGTCTGCATGATATCACAGACCGGGGCGGCCTGGGCGGCGGGACCCGGGGAGATAAAAAAGGGCACATGGCAGTATGAGAGCGGGGGCTGGAAATATTATGAGTCGTCGGGGAATGCCGTGTCCGGCTGGATTGAGACGGAATCGGGATGGTACTATATCAATCCGTCAGACGGGAAGATGAGCACCGGATGGCAGCAGATTGACGGAAAAAACTACTATTTTAATCAGGAAAAGGACGGGACAGCCGGACAGATGCGTACCGGGTGGTTTCAGGACGAGAACCGGAACTGGTTTTTCATGAATACGGTTCACGATGGGAGCTTCGGCAGCGCGGTAACCGGCTGGCAGTGGATCGACGGACACTGTTACTATTTTGAGGAAGCAGACGGCGGCAGTGCGGGAAGAATGTATGCGGGTGAGGCAACACCCGACGGTTTCCTGACCAATGCCGACGGCCGATGGACCGAAAAAGACGGCACCGTCCATTATGAGGCCGGCCGGGGGATTCCCTCGACGGAGCAGAAGGCAGCGGACGCGAGGACTGCGAGGGGGAGTGGCGGTAGTAGCGGTGGAAGTGGAAGTAGTGGCGGAAGTGGGAATAGTGGTGGAAGCGGAAGTGGGAACGGTGGCGGAAGCGGCAGTGGAAACAGTGGCGGAAGCGGCAGTGGGAACAGTGGCGGAAGCGATAGTGGAAACAGCGGCGGTAGCGATAGTGGGAACAGCGGCGGAAGCGATAGTGGAAACAGCGGCGGTAGCGATAGTGGAAACAGCGGCGGTAGCGACAACGGAAACACCGGCGGTTCCGATTCCGGTTCGGGTTCCGGCAGCGGCGACGAGGGGCAGACAACACCGGAAGCCGCTCTGGTAAACAGTCAGAAGACGAAGCTTCTGGATCTGGGCTGGATACAGTACGTTGTGGTTACCTTTGAAAACGGAACCCTTGACGACTATACGGTTTCTGTTGATGGAACGGATATTACGGCGTCACTGACCAGAGTGGACGACGATGGAACTGTTGTTAAATGGGAAAGCACCGTAGTAAATCCGGAGATGGTTACGGTGGCAAGAAAGAGCGACCATAAGGAGCAGCAGGTAAGAATCGGAAATAAAGCAGCGACAGCGGCCCCTGAAGCCGGCGGTGCAGATTCCGCCCCTGCAGCGATTCTTGCCAATGGTCCGGTTTCCGGTTTTGACTATTATCTCGACGTGTATGATGCCAATGGTAACGTCCGCACAGAACCAAAGCGTACCACCTTTGACCTGACAGGAAAGCGGGACGAAAAACCAGCTGAGATACCGGCAGAATATTACGTCCCGGACACACTGATTGATAACGAGTCAGGCGATGGAGAGATCACCGTGAAGCTGTCCTTAAAGACAGAGGCGCAGGCGGCCTGGTTTAATGGCCTCGGAACGGTCCGGGCGCTTGATACGGAAAACAGCGTACTGAACGACAATCTGTCCTATATAAAGCAGACAGAATCAGGTACATACGGCAAGACAGGAATAATCCGGATCCAGCTGCCGCAGTCGAATTTATTTTCGAGAGGACGCGTCCAGATTCATCTGTCTTCCAATTACAGCAGCGCTGCCATGACGGTACCGGCGCATCTTGTAGATAACAGACTTTTTACCATGCAGTTAAATACTCTGAATACGAGTCCGAAGCCGGGTGAGTGCTTTGCGTTTGTGATCAAAGGACCGGAGGGCGAGACATTCGGCACAGAGATTCTTTCCCCCATATACCGGGTGGAATTAACGACTCCGTCCGGAGAAGTAAAGACTCTGAAGGAAATCTCGGAATGGTATGAAATTGGTGATATGCTTCATATATGCGGCACTAACACCGAGGACGAAAAGGTCACAAAAGAAAGCGGAATTTATAAAGTAAAGGTTTACGCAAATGGCTATCAGACCATGACAAAGTCTGTGGAAATACGTGACGGAGAATCAAGATCAGGCTTTAATACGCTTGCATCGGTGAGAAGCTATGGAATTGATGCGATTTCCAGCGCTTCCCTTGGAGGCGGTTCCGGTTCTTCAGGAGACTCTGATTCGTCTGGAAGCATCAATATCAATGCATTTCTGATCTTCGATCAGGATCTTCTCGCCAATGCCATGATTCTTAATGAGATTGGGATCGATAATCAGGCTTCCGAGACGGTTCTCTCACGCTGGGCCGATATGACACCGGTTTCCGTGATGGATGGAGAAGCAGAGGAGCTGTACGATTTTATCTCCTATCTGAACGCAGTGAAGGATGCGAAGCTGGAAGACGGAAAATCACTTTCCTTCAGCGAATATGCGGAAATGGGAGCGGGATTGACGAAAAACCGTCCATATCAGGTCAAACGTGTGCTTGAGGATGGCCTTCTCGGTTCTACATTCCGTTTTAACGATGTCGTTGGGAAGAAAGCCCCCCAGCTGGAAGGGTTAGAGGGCGCTCTAGGAAATGATATTGTAATCAGGTGCAGTGTAGATCCGGCTTACCTTTCCGCTGTGACCGCTTTGTATCTGGATGACAATGCGGTTCAGCTGCGAAACGATGATTATATCAGCCAGTATTCTTACGATGAGGCGGAAGGTACGCTTACTATTTACGCGACAACAAAAGGAACCGCAGGAGGAACGCTTCAGCTGACCAAAGGAACTCATACTCTACGTTTGACGGCAGAGGGCTACCAGACGGCAAACGTGGTATTAAAGGTAGACGGTTCTCTGGAAATATTTGAATTATCTCTTGTAAATCCCAATCCGGCGGCAGGAGAAGAGTCGGAGGATGCATCTGTTTATTATACCGGCCAGGACGTTCCTGTTATTGCAGCCTGCGGCGAATCCGATGAGGAGCAGAAAGAAATCCGCGGTGATTTCATGAAGCATCTGACGGGGATAACGCTGAAGAGACCGGATGGAAGCAGTTCTATGGTAACTTCGGAGACAGAAGGCACCATAGGAGGAGATGATAATTACATCCGCAGCGACTATGGATTTATCCTTCAGAAAGGACTGTTTGAAGAAGCCGGAAAATATACCGTAACAGCCAGGGCAGAAGGATATACGCCAAAGGTGCTGGAATTTACCATTGAAAAGAAAGCAAATCAGGGCGGTCAGGAAGAGGAAATCAAAAAGGTACCGGGAGTGGAGGCGCAGGAGTACGTGGAAGCCGGTTTCCTGTCGGGCAGCTGCTACAGGGTTACATTTGATGCCACCGATGAGACATTGCTGAAAGCATTTTTAAATAGTGAAGATCTTAAGGTGACTGTCAATGGAACTCCATATGCAAAGGTATTATCGGGGCTTTACGACGATCAGACCAAATCGTATAAACTGTCGAAGGACAGCAGCGCGGTGGAGAAGTATTTAGATTTGTCGACGGATGGATTTACGGAAAAAGAGAACCGCGTAGTTATGGAAGCGAAGGGATTTGAAAAGCTGGAATTTGTCATCAACGCAAAGGATAGCGCCGAAGGCAGAAAAGAGACACCGAAGATAGAAACCTTTGAACTTGTGAAAGACATTTTTGTATCCTCAGGTTACTATCGGGTGAGCTTCCTCGCAGAGGATGAAGACTCATTGAAAGAATATCTGGAGAGCAGGGATTTAAAGGTAACGGTCAATGGTAAAACGTATCAGAGAACCTCGATGAGTTTTTCCGACAGTGATAATCAGTTATTCAAAGTATCCGGGGAAAATGGAGTGATGAAGTATCTGGATCTGACCTCAGACTGCTTTAATGAGGCGGAAAATAAGGTGACAGTCGAGAACGAGGGATATGAGACGCTGGAGTTCACGATTGATTCAGATAAAAATACAGCAGAGAAACAGACCCCGCAGATGAAGTCTTATAAATACGTTGAAAAATCCTTTTTATATGCGGATTACTACAGAGTCGTCTTTGATACAACAGATGAAAAAGCGGCAAAGGAATATCTGGAAAATGAAGCTTTAACAGTATCGGTCAACGGCGTTCCATATACGAGAATTTCCATGGGTATATATGATGACTCTGAAACCTCGTTCAAAGCAACCAGAGAAAATGGTGTAGTGAAGTATCTGGATCTGTCCGCAGATGGTTTCAGCGAAGGCGATAATACTGTGACCCTCGAAGCGGATGGCTATGAGGTGCAGGAATTTACCATCACTGCGAAAGAAAAGTCCGCAGCGGTTGACTCAGCTGATTTAACAGTCACGGTGCCGAAGGATAATCCGACAGAGGAAGAAAATACTGGAGCCCAGCTTCCAGAGTATGGAAAGGACAATGGAGAGGGCGAAGGAGAGAAGGTGGAAACGCCGGAAGCCGGAGATGGAGAAGGTGAGAAGGTGGAGACGCCGGAAGCCGGAGATGGAGAAGGAGAGAAGGTGGAAACGCCGGAAGCCGGAGATGGAGAAGGTGAGAAAGTGGAGACGCCGGAAGCCGGAGATGGAGAAGGTGAAAAAGTGGAGACGCCGGAAGCCGGAGATGAAGAAGGTGAGAAGGTGGAAACACCGGATACGGAAGATGGAAAAGGTGAGAAAGTGGAAACGCCGGAAGCCGGAGATGAAGCCGGAGAGAAGGTGGAAACACCGGAAGCCGGAGATGAAGAGGGTGAGAAAGTGGAAACACCGGAAGCCGGAGATGAAGAAGGAGAGAAAGTAGAAACACCGGAAGCCGGAGATGAAGAAGGTGAGAAAGCAGAAACACCGGATGTCGAAAAGGGAAAAGGTGAGAAAGCAGAAACACCGGATGTCGGAAAGGGAGAAGGTGAGAAAGCAGAAGCACCAAAAGCCTGAGAGGGCGACGGAGAGAAAATAGAAACACCGGATACGGAAGATGGAAAAGGTGAGAAAATAGAAATACCGGAAGCCATGTACCGGAAGCCGGAAAAGGCGACGAAGAGGAGACAGAAATACCAGAGACTGGAACCGGAAAATAAGAAGATGTAGAAATGCCGAATGCCGGAACTGGTGACAAAACTGCTGCAGAAACGCTGGATACCGGAAATAGAGACGGAGCGGCTGCAGAACTACCATAAATCCTAATAATATGCCCCTAAAGATGATGATTCAAATAAAATGATCGTCTTAGGGGCATATTTTTGTATATGAGATAGAAAAATGGAAGAACCAGTCAGCTTCCGCACAAAAATCAACGGGAAAATGCCTTATCCGGCGCATAAGTGGCTGTTCTGTGTTCAAAATACTGGTTTGCAGCAGCGTATCTATGAATATAAGAAGAAAAATTTCAAAAATCGCTTGCAAAACTAAAAAAGACCAGTAAAATAGAGAGAAGACGTGTTATTCCCGCGAAAGCGGCGAAATACAGGGAAGAAATGAATAAAATGATAACGGAGTGAGACGTATGGCACTGAAAAAGAAACCGGTTACCGGCATGAAAGATATCCTGCCCGCAGAGATGGCGGTACGGGAATATGTAATGAATCAGATTCGTGAGACATACGGTGGATTTGGATTTAATTCCATCGAGACCCCGTGTGTGGAACATATTGAAAACCTGACCAGCAAGCAGGGCGGCGATAATGAGAAACTGATCTTCAAGATCATGAAGCGCGGAGACAAGCTGCACCTCGATACCGCGGAGACGGAGAACGATCTGGCAGACAGCGGTCTTCGCTATGATTTAACTGTACCGTTATGCCGCTATTACTCCAATAATGCGGCGACGCTTCCAGCGCCGTTCAAGGCACTGCAGATGGGCAGCGTATGGAGGGCGGACAAGCCTCAGAGAGGCAGATTCCGTCAGTTTGTTCAGTGTGATATTGATATTCTGGGCGATCCGACCAGACTGGCTGAAATCGAATTGATTCTCGCAACTACCACGCTTCTTGGCAAAGTCGGCTTTAAGGGTTACCATGTCCGTATCAATGACAGAAATATCTTAAAGGGAATGGCGTCCTACTGTGGTTTCCCGGAGGAATCCTTTGATCAGGTGTTTATCATTCTGGATAAGATGGATAAGATCGGCATGGAAGGCGCCCGCGCCGAGCTTTTAGAAGCCGGTTATGAGAAAGAGAAGATTGATCGGTATTTAGCCCTGTTCGGTTCGGTGACACCGGATGCGGCGGGTGTCCGTTCGATTGGCGAGACATTAAAAGACGTAATGGATCCGGAGATGGCGGAAAATCTGGCAGCCATCATGGACAGCGTAAACAGCATAGCTACCAGTCAATTCGATATTATCTTCGATCCGACCCTGGTGCGGGGAATGTCTTACTATACCGGCACGATCTATGAAATCCAGGTAGATGGCTTCCCAGGATCTTTGGGCGGCGGCGGCCGCTACGATAAGATGATCGGCAAATTTACCGGCATGGAGACACCGGCCTGCGGCTTCTCCATTGGCTTCGAGAGAATCATTACCATCCTGATGGAAGAGGGCTTTACCGTTCCGGGAAGTACGGAGAAGAAGGCATTTCTGATCGAAAAGGGCGTCAGTGCCGATGTGATGACAGCGGCTATTCAGGAGGCCATGGACGAGCGGGCAAAGGGTGTCTGCGTTCTCGTATCTCAGATGAACAAGAACAAGAAGTTCCAGAAGGAGAATTTACAGAAGGAAGGCTATACCGAATTTAAGGAATTTTACAGGGAAGCTTTGAAATAATATTACGATTAAGTTGGAGGAACATTATGGCAGAATCAATGCTGGGACTGAAAAGATCCCATAGATGTACAGAGGTAACGAGCAGCAATGCCGGTGAGACCGTCACCGTTATGGGCTGGGTGCAGAAGAGCAGAAATAAAGGCGGAATTATTTTCGTGGATTTAAGAGACCGTTCCGGTATTCTGCAGATTATCTTCGAGGAGAGTGACTGCGGCGCTGAGAATTTTGCAAAGGCTGAGAAGCTGAGAAGCGAATTCGTAATCGCGGTAACCGGACACGTGGAGAAGCGTGCAGGCGGAGTGAACGAAAATCTGGCAACCGGTGACATTGAGGTAAGAGCAGAGAGTCTTCGCGTTCTTTCCGAATCAGAGACACCGCCATTTCCGATTGAGGAGAACAGCAAGACGAAGGAAGAACTTCGTTTAAAATACCGCTATCTTGATTTGAGAAGACCTGATATTCAGAGAAATATTATGGTCAGAAGCCAGGTCGCGATCATCACGAGAGCATTTCTGGCAGAGGAAGGCTTCTTCGAGATTGAGACTCCTACCTTGATTAAGAGCACACCGGAAGGCGCACGAGATTATCTCGTACCGAGCCGTGTTCATCCGGGAGCCTTCTATGCGCTTCCGCAGTCTCCGCAGTTATATAAGCAGCTGCTCATGTGTTCCGGCTATGACCGGTATTTCCAGCTGGCCAGATGCTACCGTGATGAAGACTTACGCGCCGACAGACAGCCGGAATTCACACAGATACCTGCATCCAAAATGAAAAAAGCAATCGCTGAGATTCT
>OGZT01002245.1_pt1 | contig 11183 bp, 9 predicted proteins | sample 1576891 | NCBI WGS metagenome assembly OGZT01 (sample SAMEA3541521, study PRJEB24748) | human gut metagenome | biome: human gut; feature: human-associated habitat; material: faeces | place: China | collected 2012 | reverse complement strand
CAGAAAATTCTCGTCCAAACTCTGTAAAAAATAAGTGGATATCCCTTCCGACGCCGGCTTTACGGATCAAAACTCCTTTATCTTCTAATGATTTTACGGAAGAATTTACCGTTTGTTTTGAGATGGAGTAAAGTTTGCAGATATCTTTCTGAGAGCAACCATCTCCAAGTTCTAACAGACAATATAAAATGAGAAATGCCGAATCTGTAAGATGCATGGAAAGAGCAATTTCATGATAGACATCATCGATCATCTTATAGAGAGAATCAAATTCCTTTAAGGCACGATTTTGTTTCGATTCCATAGTGACTTCCTTTCTTATAACAATTAGATTAAGTTCGAAATCGGACTACAAGATTATAATAATTATAGTCCGAAATCGGACTTGTGTCAATTATTATTTCATAGGAAATCACTTTACGAGGTCATTCGAATCAGTTAAAATAAAGAGTCAGAGAATAAAGTACAACCAAAGAAGGAAGTTACCTATGAAATTTGCCTATGATATCCCAGATTCATTCTGGAGTTTATTTCGTTCGATGAACAGAGAACTTTATATGGAAGCCTTGCTGAAGATCAACGAAGAATATGAATATAACAATTATTATTTAAGTAAAGAAGTATGCCTTCAGGTATTAGAAGACTGGAACGAAAGCCAGCGGATCTGGTTATCTCCTGAAGAATTTGAATCAGAAACTGATGCAAGCCAGACACCGCCAAACAGGATCTTAAACTGGCTGATCAAGACAGGCTGGTTAAAGAGGATCGAAGATTTCTCAACATTAACCACCAATATCATCATTCCTGATTACGCAGCCGTATTTTTAACAGCATTTGAAGAATTAGTCAACCCATCAACGGATGACACAGAGATCTATATCCAGAATGTATACGCAACACTGTTTTCATTCTGGCATGATAAGAAGATGAACTTAGCCATGTTAAAAACAGCGCTTGTTAATACAAAGAAATTAAATAAAGCCTTGCAGGATATGTTACACAACATGGACCATTTCTTTAGCCGACTGCTAAAACAAAAATCATATGAAGAAGTGCTGGCAGAACATTTGGAAGGTTACGTTGAGGAAATCGTTGAGAAGAAATATCATATCTTAAAGACAAATGATAATTTCTATTTATATAAAAATGATATTAAACGATGTTTAAGAGAAATGAGAGAAGATATTCCATGGATGGAACAGGTACAGAAGAAAGCAGATAAAGAAAAAGGCGAAGATGTGCTAAGCATCATCAATGCGATCGAGCGTGGATTTGATGATATCGAACATCGAATTTCCAACATGGATAAAGAACATTCTAAATATATCAGGGCAACAGTAACGCGTATGAATTATATGCTGAATGGAGAATCCGATACAAGGGGTCTGATGATTCAGCTGTTAAAGACGATCGGGGATTCTAAGGACAGCGAGGAAAAGATTGAGAAGGTCGGACAGAGTATGAATCTGTCTTATTTTGAAGTGCTTTCAGAGAAGTCTTTGTATAAGAAGAGAAAACGAAGAGATTTTGCAAGTCAGGTAGAAGAAGAAAAGCAGCAGGAAGAATTATCAAGAGAAGATGTCCTAAGATTAAATAAGATTCATACAAGATACCAGCAGGCTGAGATTGAAGATTTCATTGAATCTTATATGCAGGATGACCATATGGAAGTTAAGGATATTGATATCAGGGATGAAGAGTCTTTTGAGAAATTAATCCTTGCCTACGATTACAGTACAAGAAGAAACAGTAAATATAAAGTGATTGAGAGAGACGATAAATTGATCGATAATGGAAGCTACCGCTATCCGGCATTAACTTTTGTAAGGAGGAAACCGAAATCATGATACTGTATTATGAAGAATTGAATGACGAAGAAAAAAATGCGGTCACGAAAGTGATCCGTACGTTGTTAAAACAGACATTTGTGTTAGAAAGAAAATATGATAAAAAGAGCGGAAGACTTGTATACAATAAAGAATTTAGAACCATTGACCTGCATCAGGAATTTTTAAGAGAATATTTTAAGATTTCAGGAATCGAATTAAGAGAAAATCTGCATCTGGGAGTCTTTTATCTCGAAGGAGAAACTGTGATCGGAGAGAAGATTTCCAGATTATCAACCATTTATCTTCTGATCTTAAAATTATTGTACGATGAACATATGGCAGAGGCATCATCGAATACAAGTGTGTATACATCATTAGGAGAAATCCATGAAAAGATCAATGATTTCCATCTGATGAGAACATTGCCATCTATCACAGAGATGCGTCGTTCCATCGCATTATTAAAGAAATATCAGATCATCGAACCACTCGATGTATTAGAAGAGTTAAATGAAGAGACAAGAATGATGATCTATCCATGCGTGAATGTCGTGTTACTAGGAGATGACATCCGCAGATTGATCGAAAGTTTCAGCAAGGAGGAAGTAGACAGTGAGTTTGACGAAGACGAAGCAGCCATTTCTGGCATTATCGAAGATATGCCTGAATAATTGGCATTATATAGATCAGAAACTATTAAGTTTCAACGATGGAATCAACTTTTTTACCGGACATTCTGGAAGTGGAAAGTCAACAGTGATTGATGCGATGCAGATCGTTTTATATGCGAATACAGATGGTCGTGGATTCTTTAACAAGGCGGCAGCAGACGATTCCGATCGAAATCTGATCGAATACCTGAGAGGAATGGTTGCGGTCGGAGAGAAAGATGAAGTTACTTATTTGAGAAATAAAAACTTTTCCACAACGATCGTTCTTGAATTTACACAGACAGAATCTGACGAAAAAGAATGTCTGGGAGTTGTATTTGACGTAGATACTGCAAGAAATGATACATCCAGATTATTTTTCTGGCACAAAGGCGGCATTTTAGAGAATGCTTACCGTGCGGAAGAGCATGCGATGACAATTTCGGAACTCCGCAAATATATGCAGAAAAACTTCAAAAAAGAAGATTTCTATTTTGGAACAAGCAACGAGAGATTTAGAAAACAGATGTATGATATCTATCTTGGCGGTCTTGATATGGAGAAATTCCCAAGACTGTTTAAACGCGCGATCCCATTTAAAATGAATATCAAGCTCGAAGATTTTGTGAAAGAATACATTTGTATGGAGCAGGACATTCATATTGAAGATATGCAGGAAAGCGTGATGCAGTATGGAAGAATGCGTCAGAGAATCGAAGATACATTAAAAGAAGCAAAGAGCTTAGAAGAGATCAAAGAAAGTTTCGATAAATTTAAAATAAAGAAAGTAGAACAAGATTACTGCCAGTACCGCATGAACAAACTGGATGTTCTGAAACTAAAATCAGATATTCATCTGTTACAACAAAAAATTGAAGATGGAGAAAAAGATTTAAAGACACAGGAAGAAAATGAAACGGTTCTTGAGAAGAAACTAGAGAAACTCGCCAAAGAATACGATGCATTAGTAGCACAGATCGCAGGAAGTGGATACGATCAGATCGCAACAAGGAAAAAGGATGTTCAGGAGTTGTTAGGGCAGTTAAATCATTCCGTACAGCGTTGGGAACAGACATCAAAAGACTTAAAAAAATGGTGTAATCTTGATATTACGCCAAATCAGGCAATCTGGGATATCGAGAGATTTGAACAGGGAGATATCACAGAAGATGATCTAAACCGATTAAAACATACATTAGATATCTTAAGAAAAGAAACCGAGGAAGAACGGCAAGATAATGCGTCGGCACTAAGAGCCTTAAAGAAACAGGAGAAATCCATTTCTGATGAGTTGAAAGAACTGAAAAAGGGTAACAAAGCATATCCAAAAGAAGTTCTGGATGCAAGATATGAATTACAGACGAAATTAAGCGAAAAATGTGGTGATTTTGTAAAGGTAAATGTGCTTGCCGATCTGTTAGACATGAAAGATGAGAAATGGCATAAAGCGGTCGAAGGATATTTAGGATCGAATAAATTAACATTGATCGTGGAACCAAAATACGTTAAGGATGCCATGGAAATCTACCGTGATATGGATCAGAAGAAATACTGGAGAATTTCGATCGCAGACACACAAAAGATTGATAGACAGGACATGAAGGTCGAGGAAAATGCGTTATCAGAAGAAGTTTTTGCAGAACAGTCTTATGTGAAAAAGTTGATAGAATCCTTGATCGGGCGTGTGATCAAATGTGAGACGATCGATGAATTAAGAAATTGTCGTACTGGTATCACACCAGATGGAATGCTTTATAAAAACTTCCAGTTAAAACGATTAGATCCAAAACAGTACACAAGAAATTCCTATATTGGAGACAACAGTTTACGCCACAGGATCAAAGAATTAGAGAAAGAAAAGGATAAGATCTTTGATAAAAAAGATCCATTAGAGAAAGAAGTTTTAAGTGCTGCCGTTATTTTAGACTATGAATATCTTCCACAGTCAGCCGAAGAATATCTAAAACAGCAGGAAACACTGGAACGTGCGAAAGAACGTCAGGAAGAATACGAAGATTTAGAAAATCAGCTGATAAAATTAAGAGAAGGTGCCCTAAAAGGTCTGGAAGAGGAAAGAGACCAGAACAGGTTAAAACAGGAAGATTGCAAACAAGAGATCAATGCAATGAAAGAAGCAATCTGGGCAACACAGAATGCATTAAAAGAATGCAGACAGCAGATCATTGACCAGAATGAAGCATTGATCCGGGCACAGAATGAATTGCCGGCAAATGGAGAGTATGAGCAGCAGTTTGCACAAGAGATCGAGAAGACAGACACAGAAGACTATGAACGTCTCAAAAAACGTGCAGCAAGGAAATACTATGATGCTGGAACGAAGAAGGAAGAAGAATATCGAAAGCTTGTGGAAGTCAGAACTGCATATTTAAGGGAATATCCGAACCGTACATTCTCAGCAGTAGATGAGAATAATGATGTGTATGACAAGCTTTATAAGGAATTATCATCTGATCACATGGAAATGTATCGTGAAAAAGCTGCAAAACAGGCAAAAACAGCAATGGAACATTTCAAAGATGACTTTGTATACAAGATTCGAAGCGCGATCAGGGAAGCTTATCAGCGCAGGGACGAATTAAACCGCATGATCAGTGGACTCGACTTTGGGAAAGACAAATACCAATTTAAGATTACAAGAAATACAGGAGCCGATGGAAAATATTATCCAATGTTTATGGATGATTCTCTGAATATCGACCCATCTGTCTTAAATACTACGATGGATGACCAGATGAATCTCTTCTCTATGGAACATGAGAATAAATACGGGGAACTGATGAATGAATTGATCGAGATCTTTATCCCGCCAGAAGGTGCAACCGGTGAAGAACTTGAGAATGCGAAACGTGATATGCAGAAATATTCTGATTATCGTACGTATCTGTCCTTTGATATGGAACAGATCGTGGATGGTGATGAAAAACTGACGATCGGATTAAGTAAGATGATCAAGAAAAACTCTGGTGGAGAAGGACAGAACCCATTATATGTTGCATTACTCGCAAGTTTTGCACAGGCCTATGGAATTCATCTTTCACCAAAAGTACGAAGAAATCCAAGCATCCGTCTGGTTGTCTTAGATGAAGCGTTCTCTAAGATGGATGCAGAGAAAGTTGCAAGTTGCATTGACCTGATCAGGAATCTTGGATTCCAGGCGATCATCAGTGCGACAAATGATAAAATTCAAAATTACCTAGAAAATGTAGATAAGACTTTTGTATACGCCAATCCAAACAAGAAAAATATTTCCATTCAGGAATTTGAGAAATGTGAATTTGATAATTTACTCACAGAAGAATAGATAAAAATACAGATACGAGGAGAAATGTATTTATGAATCAAAGTTTAAAAGGAATCTGCTTCACAGTTGCAGGAGGATGCTGCTGGGGCATGTCCGGTGTGATGGGGAAATATTTATTTGACGCAAAAGATCTGACGGCTACGTGGCTTGTGACAGTCAGATTATTAGGAGCAGGAATCTGCCTGCTGTTGCTTATGTATCAGAGAAAAGGGAATTCAATTTTTCGTGTATGGAAAAGAAAAGATTCAGCGTTCAATCAGCTGATCTTCGGGATGATTGGAATGGCTATGTGTCAGATGACGTATTTCCTTGCCATTCAGGAGTCAAATCCGGGAACTGCGACAGTTATTCAATATTCTGCACCAATCTTAATTATGGTGTTCTTTGTATTAGTGGAAAAAAGATTTCCAAAGAAAGAAGAAGTGTTTGTATTGGCAGCTGTGATCGTAGGAATCTTTTTGCTTGCAACACATGGAAGTATAAAAAACTTAGTGATCACCAACGCGGCATTATTCTGGGGATTGTTATCCGCCTTTGCTTTTGCAGTTTATAACGTGCAGCCAAAGAAACTATTAGACGAATTTGGCACTTTAGAGACAACAGGATGGGGAATGTTTGTTGGTGGAGTTTTGGTGACTCCATTTACAAAAGTATGGAGTGTCCCAGGATATTGGGATATCATGACGGTTGCAATGACAATTGGAGTTGTATTCTTAGGAACGATCGTGGCGTTTTCATGTTATCTCCATGGGATTTCCATGTTAGGACCAGTTCAGGGAAGTATGCTTGGATGCGTGGAACCGCTAGTTGCAACGATTCTTTCCGCAACCGTGCTTGGACAGGCCTTTGGAATGATCGATGTTGTTGGAATCTTATGTATTGTTGGAGCGGTGACGGCATTGACGGTCGTGGATGCGTAATCAGACATTATGGATTTGCCTTTGAAGGTAAAAAGGTGTTGATCGGAGAATAGTAGATAAATTGCTGAGTTCATATGAATTATATGGATTCAGCGATTTTTTTTATTATTAAAAAACCTATAAATATATTGTGTTAAGTACAAAACAATGTTAAAATAAAAGTAACCTAAAAATAGGACATAAAAGAAAGGAGGAATACGAAAATGGAAGAATTAACCAGACTAGAAGAACGAATCATGCAATGCATTTGGGATTATCAAGGAGAAGTTCCTTTTCTTGATCTGATAGAGACAGTCAAAGAAAAACTCAATAAAGATTATAAAAGAACAAGTATCCGCGGATATCTGTTCCGTCTAGAAGAGAAGGGATATATCAAAGTTACCAAGAAAGGAAGAAAAGCATATGTGCAGCCATTGATTGATGAAGAAACATATGGCAAACATCAAGCCGAGGAAGTTTTGGATCGTTGGTTTGACGGATCTGCAAAACGATTAGTAAGTGCATTAGGAGAGAAACTGACAAAAGAAGACGGGGAAGAGTTAAGAGGGATCTTAGATGACTTTGATTTTGATGATAATCATAATAAAAATATTTAGCGGAATATTCTTATGTACACTGCTTGGAACGATCTTATATCTTTTTTGGAAAGCTGCAGGACGTTTGATAGAACACAAGGGTTATGTTGATATCAATTATCTGATATGGAAGATGGTATTATTGATGTTTGCCATACCAATCACGTTGATCTATGCAAATGGATTTGAGAAGAGTACTTATGTATTTGAAGTTACAGGTCCGATCAAGTGGGTCATTGGAATTTTGATGATCATCTGGCTGGTTGGAACGATCATTTTTACGATCAGATTTCTAGAGAAATACAGAGCAATAAGGAAGGATATTTTAAATGCAGATCCATGTGGCGATGAAATTCAAAGTATGGTAAAAAGCATATCAAAAAAGTTAGGGGTTCATAAAGAAATTCAAGTAGTGATCTTAGAAAAAGCAGGCGGACCAATGTTATATGGAATTTTGAAATCAAGAATCATTCTGCCAAGAATTTATGATCCGCAACAGCTAAATATGATATTTACACATGAATTGATTCATTATAAACATCATGATCTTATTTGGAAACACTTGGCGAACATTATCTGTTGTGTATACTGGTTTCAACCTGCGTTAAAGGATGTTTTTTATCAATTAGATCAATGGGGAGAAACATACTGTGACAGGACAGTATGTGAATATCTGCCAGATGTAAAAGGATATTTTTCTACGATCATAGATATTTCTATGGAAGAGATCAGATACGGAAGATATACAACAGCGGGGTTATATGAGAGTAAGGAAGTATTAAAGCTACGAATGGAACGGATGAAATCTTATCGACAACAAAGAAGGTTGCGAAGAGGAATTTCTGTGAGTGTCTTATTTGGAATGATCATACTCAGTGCAGCTACGGTATTTGCTTCAGGGATAGGATTTGTAAAGACATACGATAAGATTGCAGATGAAACAAGAGAGGAGATCAATGTTGGAACGGAAGGGGATATAAAGGATCAGAAAGCAAAGTATAGAATGTATGATAAAACCAGAATCAAAAAGTGCATGATAAAAAATGAAAGATTAAAAGAGAATGATGGAAAACCATTTACATGGAAGATCAAGCCGAAAGAGAGAATAGAAACAAAAGAGGGATACTTAAAAAAAGGAACCTATGTTCAAGTATCTGCTATTATGGGATTTAAAGAAGAACATCCAGAAACACATATAGCAATTGGAACTGTGCATGAGGATGGAGAGGAAACTTATATAGCTAATGGGACACATCTTGGAAGCGATTTGGAAATAAAAAAAGATGGACGATATCGGGTGTTTCTAGAAAATCAGGGAAAGAAAAAGGCGGTAGTAGGCGGATATTATATGGTTGTAACAGAAGAAGAGTAGAGGGAGAAATATGGTTATAAAAAAGTTATTAATAATAATGTTTGTTAGTGTAATATATGTAACTAATTTAAATATTCCAGTAACTGCGGAAGAGAATGAACAAGATGTCATTTTTTCACCAAATTGGATGATAGAAGATGGGTATAAGGAAGAGATAGAGGAGAATCAAGAAATATTACCATTTACTACAATAGTTAATGTAAATTGGAAAGTTGGAGTAAAAACAGAAAAGAAAACAAAAGCATTTCATAAAAAAGCAGGGAGCAAGATTATTGTAGACATAAGCGTATTACAAAAAAAGAAAGCATATATAGGAATAGTAGCAAAAAATATAGGAAAAATCTATGTGGATACAACAGATAAGGCAAAAAAGACATTTAATATAAAAAAAACAGGGGAATACAGTGTTTTTGTTACAAATAAATCCGACAGTACAATACATGTAGTCGGAAATTATACAAAATAATAAAGGAAAGGAGGAGAAAAATAATAGCAAGAATTCATGTAATATATTGGGTGGAGCCAGTGCTCATAAAAGAGCATCGTATCATATGAATTCTTATATTATTGCAAATGGTAACTAGAAATGGTAACTAATGATTTGTATGATATAGGAGCTCCTGTATAATTCAAATATAGGGAATTCCAAGAAAGAAGGTTGAGAAAAAAATACCTCAGTGTAAAATAAGATTACTGACTTTGCGGGTTAGTAAAAAATCTTATTGAACAGAGAGGTATCTGAAATGAAGTATAACACACAGAACGCAAAAATTGAATCTATTACGGAAAAAACATTGATTGTTGGAATTGATGTAGGAAGTGAAACACACTATGCAAGAGCCTTTGACTGGCGTAATTATGAGTATTCAAAAAAGCCTTTGGAATTCAGTAATAATGAAGCAGGATTTGTGACATTGAAAGCATGGATGGAGGAACTGGCAGAGAAACATGGAAAAGACGTTGTGATTCCTGGAATGGAGCCAACAGGACATTATTGGTTCAATCTTGGAACATACCTGCAGGACAATGGAATGAAACCAGTTCATGTGAATCCACATCATGTAAAAAAATCAAAAGAGCTGGATGATAATAATCCAAACAAAAATGACCGTAAGGATCCCAAAACGATTGCGGCACTGGTAAATGAAGGAAGGTTTTCATATCCATATATACCAACAGGTGTTTATGCAGAGATCCGAAGCTTATCGAATCTGAGGCTTCAAGCCCAAGAAGAAATCACAAGGATTAAGAATCGTATTGCAAGATGCTTCAGTATCTATTTTCCGGAAATAAAAGACGTTTATAAAATCCGGGAGCTGTGAGTGGTCTTATGATCTTAAAGGTAGCACCGCTACCGAAAGATATCGTAAAACTGGGAGTTGATGGAGTTAACCAGATCTGGCGGGATGCTAAGTTAAGAGCAGCTGGTCTAAAGAGGGCAAAGGCCCTGGTAACGGCTGCAGAGCACAGTATAGGAAGCCAGGAAGCTTGTGATAGCGCAAGGATTGAATTGAAGATACTGTTGAATGATTATGAAATATATCATCAGCGGGAGGAAGAATTAATGGAGCTGATAGAAGAAAAACTGTCAGAAGTTCCATATATCGATAAGCTGTTGGAGATCAAAGGGATTGGAATGAAGACAGTAAGTGGATTTGTAGCAGAAGTAGGAGATATCAAACGATTTGATAATCCGAAACAGCTTCATAAACTGGCAGGATATGCCATAGTAGAGTGTAGTTCAGGAAAACACAAAGGTGAAAGTCATATCAGTTATAGAGGAAGAAAACGCCTTAGATATGTACTGTATGAAGCAGCCATATCATTGATTGCGAGGAATACAGAATTTAAGGAAATACACAGGTATTATCAAACCAGGGGAAAGAATTCATTAAAGAAAATGCAGTCAGTGATAGCGGTTGCATGTAAAGCATTAAGGATCTTTTATGCGATATTGACAAAGGGAGTAACTTATGATGGAGCAAAGATGCTGCAAGATATCAAGAGACCACAATTGAAAGTAGCATAAGAAAAGAAGATCATCGTAAAAGGATGAAGAAAGCAGACTGTAATGGGAAACGTCCATCTAAAAGATGCTGTTACAGAAAGCAAGTCAGTAATAAAAACAAAGAATGAGCGAGTAGTCGGCAGGAATAAATTCCAGAGGGCAAGACCCTGACGAGGAGCTAAGCTGACACCCGGATTATGGATAGGCAGAACGAAGGAAGTTAGGACATATAAAGAGTAGATCCTGGTAGATACGGGAGGTGCGTTGCCATAGATGGAAGGGAATATACAAGGCCATTAAAAACAGAACAAAGAAGACGTTTTATTTTGTATACCCAAAACCAGCTATTTTCGTACCAGATACAGAGAAATATCCATAAATCAGGCTCATTCATCTGAGATAAATAACCAAAAAATCCTTTATTTTAAAGGAAAAACAATTTGACTAATTAGGGAGGAGAACGATTTATGTTAAGAGCAAGATTACATAAAAAATTTTTTTATAGTA
>OGZT01002240.1_pt1 | contig 11211 bp, 14 predicted proteins | sample 1576891 | NCBI WGS metagenome assembly OGZT01 (sample SAMEA3541521, study PRJEB24748) | human gut metagenome | biome: human gut; feature: human-associated habitat; material: faeces | place: China | collected 2012 | reverse complement strand
AATAACCGCCGATTAAAAGAAGCAGACAAATGAAAAAACTAATCATAGCTTTTCCACAAAGCGCAGGCCGTCCAATGCATCCACCAGTTCCTTTAAAATATTAAGGGACCAAAAATAATGCTGCCCGTCCCCTGCTTCCAGCCCAACTGTCTTAACCGGGTAATCCAAACCGGATATGAACTGTCTCATGGCATCAATGGGTCCTTCGGAATTAAGGGGCCCCAGGTCCCTGGATTTTGTCCCTGCCGCATAAATGACAGGACACCACGCCACATTCCTCACTGTTGACTGTTCCAGTATACGTAAGGAAATAGCCGGTTCCCCTTTTCTTGGGACAAATACCAGCACAGGCCGGAACAGGCTGGAGGTATACCATGAACGGTAAGCCGTGGAATAAAATATATTTTCAGGCGATGACAGCAGAAGCATATCAAGCCCCTCTGCCTCCATCTCCTCCTGAAGCTTTTTTATATGGGCTTCATATTCCTCTCTGGGAAAGGATTTTAAATAATCCGGAAATTCATTCATAATCTGCTCCTTCCATTTTTCAGTATCAGGGATCCCACGTCCGGACCCCCATTTCAGGCATCCTGCTTCAGGATAAGAGTTTCCTGATGTTAACCTCCTTCTCACTTGGCACCAGCTGGTAATAAATCTCCACCCCGCTGTCAATGATCCGCCTGAAGCACTCCGTCTCATCCTCATTGGCGGAAACATTTTTATTAAATGTCTTCCTGCCGGGCTTTGCCCCCATCCCTCCAAGGATGATCTTGTCAAATCCCACGCCTGACTGAAGCAGGCGTTCCAGCACCTGCGGCACCTTTACAAGTACCATGATGTGTTCCTTGGCCAGGGGCGCCTCTTTTAAAAATATCTCCGCGTGCTCCTGGTCCATAATCATGACCTCCACCCCCACAGGGGCAGCTGCCTTGTAAATCCGCTCCATCAGCTTGTTCCTGGACAGCTCGTCATCAATGATAAGGATCTTATTGATGGGATACTGTTTAATCCATGCCGTCACCACCTGGCCGTGGATTAAGCGGTCGTCAATCCTGATTACTAAAATATTCTTCATATAAACTTTCTCCTTTCACAAGCAGTACAGGGTGTGTCTGAAAATTGCTTTCCGTCAGCCGTGCATCAAAGCGCGATCTGCTGCATTTCCGTGAAGGGTGCGCCGCTGTTTATCAGCTACAATCCGGCGCAGGTCCTCAAGCTGGCAGGCAAGCGGTACCTGACCGGTCCGGTCATCTTCTACCGCACCGATGGGCACAGCACCATCGTATCCCTGACGGTGGAGGATATTTACCGCTTTCAGACCTATCTGGAAGGCCACAGCACCACCCTGATGGCAGATGGGCAAAAGCTGACCTGCATCTGCATCGACTGAGGTGCACCATGCTGAACTTTTTTATCGGTTTCGCATTTTTTGAAGCAGGTGCTTTTTTCGGCTTCTTCGTGGCGGCTCTGATGCAGGCGGCAAGGGATGGTGATGAACGATGCAGGAAGAAATCGAACAGAAATCCTTCAACCTGATGATCTCGACTACGAAATTGTCTGCCCGGACTGTCCTGCGGGCGATAAAAGCAGCGCTTCGGCTGTACCAGTCCAAGGCATCCCAAGGCAAGCAAAGTGTCCGCACCCTTCTGCGGCAAAACCGTGGCGTATCCAGCGTGGAGATCAGCAAGACCGGTATCCGTGGTCTGGAGCGCTACGCCAAAAAGTACGGCATCGACTACGCTATCCGCAAGGACACCTCCGAAGTGCCGCCCCGGTATCTAGTCTTTTTCAAAGCCCCGGATGCAGAAGCATTTCAATCGGCGTTCAAGGAGTATTCGGCATCTTTGCTGAACAAGGACAAACGTCCTTTTGCGCAGAGCAGAAAGACGACGGCGGAGCCGCTAAGACTCCGCCGGCCGCACCGGTACCTGGATCTCCATCAGCGTCTCGTCGGGATCGCTGGTGAGGGTGACATCAATTTTGTAGAACTGAAAAATCATTCCATTCAGGACCCAGCCATGCTCCGCCATATATGTATGCAGGCGGGCAAAGGAGGGGTGGTACCGCTCCAGCTCGCCTCTGCGGTAATTCATACACAGGTAATCCCCCGGGGGTATCGTGCGCTTATGCTCGGACTCAATGGCGTCCCGCTCCACAAAGATCATGGGGACGGCGGGAATATAATCGTCGCTGGGCTCCAGCAGGTGCCAGTCTGCATAGACGCCGATACGGTCGCTGGCCAGGATGGGGGCCACCTCGTCCAGGTAGCGCTCCAGCCGGGTGAAGGCAAAGGCGTGCTCCCGGGAGCCGCCGGCAGGCTCTCCGAAGGTAATCATATACCGCTGGGGAAAGGCGCGGCAGAAGACCTTGTCCACCGGCGGGGGCGGGGTGATCTCACTCAGAAAGTGGAGCTTGCGGCGCAGAATTTCGCTGAGAAGCTGCTGTTTGCGGATCTCCTCCTCCAGCAGCTCCAGCTGATGGAGGAGAAGCTGGTGGGATTTCCTCAAATTGCGGCCCGAAAAATAGTCGGTGATGTCGTGGATGGACATGCCAAGCTGCCGCAGCTCCTTGATGGTGCCAAGTTTTTCGTATTGGCGGATGGAATAGTAGCGGTAGCGGGTTTGGGGATCTACATAGTCCGGTGTGATCAGTCCAATACGGTCATAGTACCGAAGCGTTTCGCTGGTCACTTGCCGCAGCTTGGCCAGTTCGGTGATGGACAACAGATTTTCCTTGATGGGACTCACCTCCTGCGCGGATAAGACATTCTATCACAGGCGGCCGGACCTGTCAAAAGGCTCTTATATTAGTGAAATTAAATAAAAATAGCAAATAATTACTGTGAGAATAAAACAAAATGCTGTACGAGAGAGAAAGATGCATTGACTTTTGTGTAATACAAAGGTATATGCTCGTTACAGACGGAAAGAGCGGCCCCCCCCTGGCCGCACTTTTTCCTCAGACTCAGCGCCTCACTGCGGCAATTCCCCAATTCCACTTTCTTAAAACAGAGAACAAACGGAGGGCTTTATTATGCAGGAAAATAATATGTCCGTTTTTGGCACCGTGATCCGCAACGAAGAGATTGCCGATTTCATGCGCCTTCTGAATCTGGCGCGCGAAATCTTCAAGCAGGAGCTGACGGTGGTGGAGATCATGCCGGGCGGCCTGACCAACAAGAATTTCCGGGCGGTGACCGAGGACGGCACCCAGATTGCCATCCGCCTGGCCGGACAGGGCACCGCCAATTACATCAACCGCCCCGGCGAGAAGCACAACGCCAGCGAGATTGCCGGCCTGGGCATTGCGCCGGAGATCTATTACTACGATCCCAAGACGGGTTCACAAATTGTTGAGTACATTGATGCGCCCACCATGCACCCCGTGGACTTCCAGACCCGGGACGAGGTGCTCACCAAGGCCGGCCAGGTGATGCGCCGCTATCACGACAGCGGCCTGGAGTTCAAGACCTCCTTCGATCCCGTCGCCAAGATTGACGAGTACAAGGCCATCCTGGACGAGCACAGCTACGGGAAGCGCTACGAGGGCTGGGAGCGCATGGTGGAGGCGCTGGAGCGCATCCGCGCCGCCTACGCCAAGCAGCCGCCCCGCCGCGTGCCCTGCCACAACGACGCGCTGGCGGAGAACTTCATGCTCCAGGGCGAGCAGATGCGGGTCATCGACTGGGAGTACGGCGGCATGAACGACGGCTACTACGACATCGCCTGCGTCTGTGTGGAGAACCCCCTGGACGCCCGCTGCGAGGATGTGTTCTTCCGCGCCTACTGCGGCGGCGAACCCAGCGAGGAGGCCAAGGCCCGCCTGCTGATCAACAAGTTCCTGGTGACCTCCCACTGGTCTACCTGGTCGCTGGTTCAGATCTGCTACGGCAAGGACGCGGACTTCTACTGGGAGTACGGCCGTACCCGTGCAGTCCAGGCCTGCTCCTTCCTGGACGACCCCAGCTTTTCCCGCAGCCTGACCCTGCTGGGCGGCTGACGGGCAGGAGGGGCAGCCCATGGAATTCATCGGAACGCTTATTACCTATCTCATGATGGCCTGCTGTGTCGCCGGCGGAATCTCCTACATTGTCAATGACCAGTCGGAGCTGGGCCGGGCCTTTCAGGACGGCCTGCACGCCATGGCGAACATGTTCATCCCCATTTGCGGGCTGATGGCCTCGGTTCCCTTCCTGAAAGTCTTCATCTCCAAGGTGTTCGGGCCGGTATTCGCCCTCTTTGGCGGAGATCCGGTGGTAGCCGCCGCGATCATCATGCCGCCGGACTGCGGTTCCTTCGCCCTGGCCACCGAGATCGGCCAGAGCGCGGATCTGTTCCCGGTGATCATCGCCATCGGCTTCATGTGCGCCTCCACCATCGCCTTCAACGTACCCATCGGCCTGTCCATGCTGGACAAGGGGGATCACAAATACCTGGCCCTGGGCACCATGAGCGGCTTTCTCTCCGTGCCCTTCGGCGTGTTCATCACCAGCGTCATCGTGATGTTTACCCACCCGGCCATCCGCTCCACCTTCTCCAGTGTGGGCGAGCCGGATCATGTGGTGATGCTGACCCTGGGGATGCTCCTGCGCAACATGATCCCCCTGGTGGTCATCTGCGTGCTGCTGGCCCTGGGGCTGAAGTTCTTCCCCAACGGGATGGTCAAGGGCTTCATGGTGTTTGGAAAGCTGATGACCGGCGCCCTCACCCTGGTGGTGGTGGCCTGCATCCTCCAGCACTACACCGGCCTGTTTACCGACATTCTGGGCATCGGCTGGGGCTTTGATCCGATCCTGGCCGACGAGGAGAACACCTTCCGGGCCGTGGAGCTGCTGGGCACCATCGCCATGATGCTCACCGGCGCCTTCCCCATGGTGACGCTGATCCGCCGGTATTTGGGCAAGCCCCTGGAGAAGCTGGGCCGTCTGGCCGGGCTGGAGGCCAGCGGGAGCGTGGGCCTGGTGGCCTGCCTGCCCAACGGCCTGGCGATGTTCCCCTTTGTAAAGGAGATGCGCCCCCGGGACAAGGTGGTGTGTATGGCCTTCCTGGCCTGCGGCGGATACAGCCTGGGGGACTTCCTGGCCTTCAACGTCAATTTCCAGCCCAATCTGCTGGTTCCCGTGTTTGTGGGGCAGATCTGCGGCGGCATCATCGGCATCCTGTTTGCAAAGCTCCTGGCGGTTCCGCAGGTGCGGGCGCTGGAGCGGGAGACGGCAGTGTGAGACACGCGGGGCGGGCCTTTTCGGCCCTCCCCGCGTGTTGTGGTTCTCCGTCTTGGGCAGCAGAAACGGGCATTCATCTGGATGCCAGCGTTCTCAAAATTCAATGCAATTCAGATATTGCAAAGTCTCGATGAACCAACTTGAAGCATGTCCGGGCCTTTGCGGGCCGCGCCGTCCCCAGCATGAAAATGCGGAAAGGGGAGCCGTCCTCTGGGCGGTAAAGATCAAAGCAAAAAGGACATCCTTACGGATGTCCTTTTCTGGTGGAGACGACAGAACTCGAATCTGTGACCCCTTGCGTGTGAAGCAAGTGCTCTACCGGCTGAGCTACGCCTCCATATATTGGTGACCCGTACGGGACTCGAACCCGTGTTACCGCCGTGAAAGGGCGGTGTCTTAACCACTTGACCAACGGGCCAGGTTGCCCAAGCGGGGCGGGATACTCCTGAAGGGAAGTCCCAAAAGACGGCGCGGTGCCGTCTTTTGGGGTCTGGTAGCGGCACCTGGATTTGAACCGGGGACACTGCGGGTATGAACCGCATGCTCTAGCCAACTGAGCTATGCCGCCATTGAAAACCCCCTGTCGGACAGGGCAGGATTCAGTATACGCGATCATTCCCGTTTTGTCAATTGTTTTTTTGAAAAAAATTAGTCAATTTTGTAGCCGACGCCCCAGACGGTCTTAATGAACCGGGGATTGCGGGAGGGCTCGCCCATTTTTTCCCGCAAGCGGCGGATATGAACCATAACGGTATTATTGCGGTCCAGGTATTTCTCCCCCCACACGCTCTCAAAGAGCCGCTCGGCGGAGATGACCTGGCCCCGGTTCTCACAGAGCATCCAGAGAATGTCAAACTCGATGGGGGTGAGGCCCAGCTCCCGGTCGTAGAGGGTACACTCGTGGGTGGCCCGGTTGATGACCAGGCCGTTGAAGTCAATGATGTCCCGGCAGTCGCCGGCCTTGTCGGCCTCGTTGTAGCGGGTGTAGCGGCGCAGTTGGGCTTTGACCCGGGCCATCAGCTCCAGCGGGTTGAAGGGCTTGGTAATGTAGTCGTCTGCGCCGATGGTGAGGCCGGTGATCTTGTCCATGTCCTCCGCCTTGGCGGTGAGCATGAGTACAGGGAAGTGGTGCTCCTTGCGGATTTCCCCGCAGAGGGTAAAGCCGCTGATGTCGGGGAGCATCACGTCCAGGATGGCCAGGTCCAGAGCCTGGTTCCGCACCACGGTCAGCGCCTCGGTGCCGGTACCGCACTTGAACACGGTGCACCCCTCGCTCTTCAAATAGACCTCTACCAGATCGGCAATCTCCGGCTCGTCGTCCACAACCAGAATCCGCGCGTCCATGGCATCCGCCCCCTTTTCCAGGACATTATAGCCAAAGCGGCGGCGGCAAGTCAAGGGCGGGGCGTAATTGTAAGAAAAACATCAGAACTGGCCCGGCCGGAGCAGGGGCCCCGGCCGGGCCGGGCTCAGGGTGTGCGCCGGAGTTTCTGAATATCCAGTGTGGTGCGCACGCTCCGACCGGACACGTCGCTGTTATAGGTTAGGGAAAAGTTGGTGGCGACAGGGGTATAAAAGGAAAAGGTACTGGCACCGTTGGCGGTGGAGCTGTTCCCGGAGGTCCGGAAATAGATTCCCAGGTCGATACGGGCAAAGCCGCCGAAAGCGGGAGTCACCTGAAGATAGCCAGGCGTAGCCAGAAGGACAGATACCGCGTATGATACCCGGTAATAGCCCGGCTGAAGGCGAAGCTGCTGGGAACTGACCGCTGTGATGTTGCCGGTAGGGTCATTCAGCAGCTCGTCCAGGGGGATCTGGGTATTGTTGGGCACCGAGGCCACGTCGGAGTAATAGGATGCAAAAACGTCGTCCTGCGGCGTGCCCTGAGGCCCGGTAGGACCTGTGGGCCCTGTGGCTCCAGCCGGTCCGGGGATACCCTGGGGCCCGGTGGGACCTGGTACGCCTTGGGGGCCTGTGGCCCCGGTTGGTCCGGCCACTCCCGCCATCCCTTGGATGCCCTGGGGGCCTGTGGGACCCGGTACTCCTTGGGGGCCCTGCGGCCCGGTGGCTCCGGCTGGGCCGGGAAGTCCCTGCGGCCCGGTGGGGCCGTCCATGCCCCGGATACCCTGAGGGCCGGTAGGCCCAGGCACACCCTGGGGACCTTGGCCTCCGGCAGGGCCCTGCGGCCCCGTGGTTCCAGAGGGCCCGGTGGGGCCCTGCGCTCCGGCGGCGCCCTGGGGGCCCGTCGGTCCCCGCTCCCCCTGCGGCCCGGTTGGCCCGGTGGGGCCTGTGGGCCCGGACGGGGAGGGCGGACAGGGCGGATATGGGGGGCAGGGCGGCGGACAGCCGCAGGGGTCAAAACAGTATTTCATGACAATTACCTCCCGGGCCATTCTATGCTGTGACCCACCCCGCCGCCAAAGGCGGCTAGTGACTTTTCCGAAAAAGGGTGGTACAATCATTTTTAGTATAAATGGAGGCATCCTATGAATGAGTTTGACGCCCTGCTGGCCCGGGCGGTGGAGCAGGCCAGAGCCCTCGGTATCCCGGTGTCGGCCCGCATCTCCCCCCGCGTGGCGGTCAACCGCCGGGCAGTGACCCGGTTCGGCTGCTGCATCCGGCGGGGCGGGGAGTATGTGATTGAGCTGTCCGAGCGGCTGCTGGAGGCGGAGGAGCGGGCGTGTATGCAGACCCTGGCCCACGAAGTGCTCCACACCTGCCCCGGCTGCCGCAACCATGGGGCCCTCTGGAAGGAGTACGCCGCACGGATGAATGGGGCCTACGGCTATGCCATCTCCCGTACCGGCACCTGCGAGGCGCTGGGGGTGGCGGATGTGCGGCCGGTGCGCTACCGGCTGGTGTGCGAGCGCTGCGGGCAGGAGTTTTGCCGGAGCCGCCGCTCCCCGCTGGTGGACCACCCGGAGCGGTACCGCTGCCGGTGCGGCGGCGTGCTGCGCCGCAGCAACTGAACCTGTCTGGAGAAGGTGTTCCCAACGGAAAAGAAAAATAAGAAGGCCCTGTTCAATCGTATTTTCTCCATCGCCGGCCTGTCCATCGGCGGCGCGATTCTGGCGGGGCTCATCGTGTATGTGGCCCGTACTATGGATGTGCGGGCCCTGCTGGCCTCCATCCAGCCCCTGTGGCTGCTGGGGGCAGCCCTGTGCGTCCCCCTCAGCGAAAGCGTGGACGCGCTGATCTTTTACGGTATGGGCCGCTCGGCGGGCTGTCCCGTCAAGTTGGCGGGCTGCTTTGATGCGGCCTATATTGGGGAGTTTTATTACAAGCTGGGCCCCGCCGGCGCGCCGGTGCAGCTCAAGCTAATGTACGATGCGGGCATGAGCGCCACCTACACCGCCTCCATCTACACCTGGAAGGCAGTGGCCAACACCATGGTTTACACCGGCTATGCAGTGGCCGCCCTGGCCTATGAGCTGTTCTGGCGGCGGGAGGGGCTGGGCCCCGCCGTGGCGGGGGCGGGGGCGCTGATTGCCCTCTACGTGTTTCTATGCGGGCTGGCCCTCTTTACCGCCGTGCGGCCGGAGCCTATTCAGCGTCTGATCCGCCGCATCCTCACCTTCCTCGCCCGCCACTGGAAGGTGATGGCCAGGGAGGGCATGGTGGACAAGGGCATGGAAAAGGTGGACGAGTTCTGCGCACAGCTCCGCGCCCTCAAGGGCAACCGCCGGATGCTGGCGGGCCTGTTCGCGGGCATGTTTGTGGAGCTCACGGCCCTGTTTGCCATTCCCTTCTTCCTCTACCGGGGGCTGGGTCTGACAGGGGGCTCCTTCTGGGAGCTGGTGCTGGTCCAGTGCCTGGTGCTGGTGCTCTCCCGCATCATCATGCTCCCAGGCAACGCCGGCGGCGCGGAGGGGAGCTTCTACCTGTTCATGGGCCCCCTGTTCGGCCGGCATCTGGCGGTGGGGCTGGTGCTGTGGCGCTTTGCCGCCTTTCTGGAGGTTCTGCTGCTGGGCGGGGCCTGGTCGGTGCTCCGCTTTGCGCAGCGCTCGGCGGCCGGACACGGGACATAGGAGGAGAACGTCTTGGATGGAAAATATACCCGCCTTAAGCTGAAAATGCTGCTGCTTGTGGTGCTGGGCACCCTGATCGCGGGGGGCGTGGGCATCTTTCTGCTGGAGGTGGTGGTGGATGGGGTGCTCCAGGACCCCTTCGCCCGCTTTTTCCTCTGGGCGGCCACCACCCTGTTCGGCCAGAGCCCGGAGGGGGCGGCGGAGCTCTACCAGCGCTATATCCGCAACAACAAGCAGGAGATCCTCACCCTGGGTACCATGCTGCTGATGCTCATCGCCTTCTACCTGGCCATGGGCCGGTTTACCCGCTGGCTGGACGACATCCGCTCGGCCACCCGCCGGCTGGTGGAGGCCCAGGCGGAGCCGGTGGAGCTGCCCCGGGAGCTGGCCCCCATCCAAGAGGATCTGAATGCCATCCAGCGGCAGCTCCGGGCGCGGGAGGCGGCGGCCAGGGAGAGCGAGCAGCGCAAGGGGGATCTGGTGGCCTTCCTGGCCCACGATCTCAAGACCCCGCTGACCTCGGTGGTGGGCTACCTCACCCTGCTGCGGGACGACCCCGGCCTGGACGCCGCCCAGCGGGCCAAGTTCACCGGCATCGCCCTGGACAAGGCCCGGAGGCTGGAGGAGCTGCTGGGGGAGTTTTTCGACATCACCCGGATGGATCTGGACAGCGGGCCGGGGGAGCGCCAGCCCATCCAGCTGTCCATGCTGCTGGAGCAGCTCGCCGACGAGTTCTACCCCCTCTTTGCGGAGAAGCAGCTCCGGTGCACGGTGGAAATTCAGCACCACCTAGTGGTGCTGGGAGACCCGGACAAACTTGCCCGGGTCTTCGATAACGTGCTGCGCAACGCCGTCAGCTACTCCACCCCCGGCGGCCGGGTGGACATTCAGGCCAAAACCGTAGGGCGTCAGGCGGAGATCACCATCCGCAACGAGGGGCTGGAGATCCCCGAGGGGGAGCTGGCCAACATCTTCCAGAAGTTCTACCGGCTGGACGCCGCCCGCTCCTCCCGCACCGGCGGGGCCGGGCTGGGGCTGGCCATCGCCAAGGAGATCGTGGAGAGCCACGGAGGGAACATCCGCTGCGAGAGCAACGGGCGGCTTACCAGCTTCGTCATCTCTCTGCCGCTTTATAAGGAGGTGCGCCATGTCTTTAAACGAAACCGCGCTGGCCTGTCTGAACCGAAATAGGCTGCTCTACTTAAACATGCTGGAGGTGCTGCGACGGGGCTCGGCGGAGCTGCTCTACGCCGGGGAGGGCGGGGTGCTGCTCTATGACCGGGGGTCGGGGGCCTACATGCTTACCGCCCGGGACCGGGCCGCCCTGGATGGGATGCTCCCCCTGCTGCCTGCGGACTGTGACCTGCTGGTGGGCCACGACCTCTGGTACCGGGACGAGCTGGCCGGCCGCTTCGGCCTGTGGAAGGAGGAGCTGTGCGTCCAGGCCGCCTGGACGGCTCCGGAGCCGCCGGAGGCGCCGGCCTTCGGCGGGGAGCTGCGCCTTTTGGGGGAGGAGTGGGCCCCCTACGTCTGTGAGCACTACAGCAAGAGCGATATCGGCGGCCTGGAGCACATCCGGCAGGCCATCGGCGCCGGTATGCTGGGGGCCTTCGTGGACGGGACGCTGGCGGGCTTCGCGGGCTTCCACGGCGAGGGCTCCATCGGCCTTCTGGAGGTGCTGCCCGCCTACCGCCGCCGGGGCCTGGGGGAAGCGCTGCTCCGGGGGGCGGTGCGGCTGGCGCTGGAGCGGGGGCAGTATGCCTTTGGCCAGGTGCTTATCGACAACGCCCCCTCCCTGGCCCTCCAGAAAAAGGTGGGCATGACCCTGTCGGAGCAGCCCCTGTACTGGCTGTTCCGTCGATAAAGAGCCGTTTGAACCGGCCGGAAGCGTTCAACAGACCTTTTTGACGGGCACCGGCCCCGGCGCTTTTCGAAAGCGCCGGGGCCGGCCTGGTCAGATGG
>OGZT01002237.1_pt1 | contig 11218 bp, 10 predicted proteins | sample 1576891 | NCBI WGS metagenome assembly OGZT01 (sample SAMEA3541521, study PRJEB24748) | human gut metagenome | biome: human gut; feature: human-associated habitat; material: faeces | place: China | collected 2012 | reverse complement strand
TGGCCATGCGCCCGCTTACAGCGGCACGGCCATGGGATGACAGCGCGTGGGCCGGGACGGCCCACATGCGCAAAAACTTCATGCACCCAGGCCCTTGCATCGTTTTGTGGTGTGTTCTGTGTGCATGAAGCCCTATGCCGGAGGAGCGAAGCTCATTGGGAGAAAACGGAGGATAGAATCACATGAAACGAACGAACCGACTGACGGAGGGGAACATCCTACACACCCTCATCCGCTTTGCCGTTCCGGTCTTTTTCACGCTGTTTCTTCAGGCGCTGTACGGCGGCGTGGACCTGCTGGTGGTGGGGCAGTTCGCTGCCACCGCCGATGTCTCCGGCGTCGCCACCGGAAGCATGCTCATGTCCACCGTGACCATGGTGATCACCGGCCTATCCATGGGCATCACCATTCTGGTGGGCGAGCGCATCGGGCGGGGTGAGCCGGACGAGGCCGGAAGGGCCATCGGCGGCGGTATCTGCCTGTTCGCGGCGTTCGGTGTGCTGCTGACGGTGGTTCTACTGGCCGGAGCCGAGCCCCTTGCCCGCCTTCTGCACGCGCCGGAGGAGGCCTTTGCCGAAACGGTGGAGTACATCCGCATCTGCGGCGGCGGCAGCCTGTTCATCGTGGCCTACAACGTGCTGGGGGCGGTGTTCCGGGGCATCGGTGACGCCCGGACGCCGCTGTTCACGGTGATGCTGGCCTGTGTGATCAACATCGGGGGCGACCTGCTGCTGGTGGAGGGCTTTCACCTGGGCGCGGCCGGCGCCGCCCTGGCCACGGTGGCCGCCCAGGCGGTCAGCGTGGTGGTCTCCCTGGCGGTCATCCAGCGCCGGAAGGACCGGCTGCCCTTCCACTTCTCCCGGCGGAGCGTCCGCTTTGACGGGCGCATCATCGCGCTGGAGCTGAGGCTGGGCCTGCCGGTGGCCCTGCAGGAGCTGCTGGTGGGCACCTCCTTCCTGGTGATCCAGACCATCGTGAACACCTTCGGCGTCACGGCCTCCGCCGGCGTGGGCGTGGCGGAAAAGGTGTGCGTGTTCCTCATGCTGGTGCCCTCGGCCTATATGCACTCCATGTCCGCCTTTGTAGCCCAGAACATGGGGGCCGGCCAGCCCCGCCGGGCCAAGCGGGCGCTGGGCTACGGTATCCTGACCGCTTTCGCCGCCGGACTGGTGATGGCCTGGCTGGCCTTTTTCCACGGCGACACCCTGTCCCTGCTGTTTGCCAAGGACGCGGCGGTGGCTGCCGCGTCCCACAGCTATCTCAAGGCCTACGCCATCGACTGCATGCTAACCCCCTTCCTGTTCTGCTTCATGGGCTACTACAACGGCTGTGAGAAGACCCTCTTTGTCATGATTCAGGGGATCATCGGCGCCTTCGGCGTGCGCATCCCCATCGCCTATCTGGTCAGCCGCATCCCCGGGGCCACCCTGTTCCAGATTGGGCTGGGCACCCCCGCCTCCAGCACGGTGCAGATTGTCCTGTGTCTGGCGATGTTCCTCTACCTGGAGCGCCGCCAGCGCCGGGAGGCCCTGTGCGGGGCGGTTACTGGGCCATAAACCGGGCCAGAAATTCCCGGGTTCTGGGCTGGCTGGGGGACGAGAAGAAGGCGTCGGGGGCGCCTGACTCACAAATCCGGCCGTCAGCCATGAAAACCACCTGGCTGCTCACGTCGCGGGCAAAGGCCATCTCGTGGGTGACCACCAGCATGGTCATGCCGCTGGCGGCCAGCGCCCGCATGACGGCCAGCACCTCTCCCACCATCTCGGGGTCCAGGGCGGAGGTGGGCTCGTCGAAGAGGAGCACCTCCGGCTCCATGGCCAGGGCGCGGGCAATGGCCACCCGCTGCTTCTGGCCGCCGGAGAGCTGCCTGGGCCTGGCATTGATGTAGGGCGCCATGCCCACCTGCTCCAGGTAGCGCAGGGCCCTGGCCCGCGCCTCCTCACGGCTCCGGCGGAGCACCTTTACCGGTCCCGCCATGCAGTTCTCCAGCACGTTCATATTGGAAAAGAGGTTGAAAGACTGAAAGACCATCCCCACCCGGGTCCGGTAAGCGGAGGCGTCCGTCCCCCGGCCGGTGATGGACCGGCCGTGGAAGCGGACCTCCCCCTGATTGGGGCGCTCCAGCAGATTGATGCACCGCAGCAGGGTGGACTTGCCGGAGCCGGAGGAGCCCAGAATACTGGTGACATCGCCGGGGTGAACAGTGAAGTTCACATCCCGGAGGACCTGGTGCGTCCCAAAGGACTTGGAGAGGTGGCACACCTCCAGAATGGGTTCCAGGGTCATGTCAGCGCCCCCCCTTCGTCCTGGGGGCGGGTCCGGCGGCGGTAGGTGCCGGCGGTCATGGTCAGGGCGTCGGCCTGGACCAGCTCGTAGCTGCTCTCCCCGTCCATCCGCCGCTCCGCCAGCCGCAGCAGGGCGGAGGCCGCCAGCGTCATGCAAAGGTAGCCCAGCATCTCGATGGCCGCGGAGGGGAAGTACATGGGGTTGACGCCGGTGATGTAGCGGTGGGCGGCGAAGAACTCGGTGAAGCCGATGATAAACATCACCGAGGTGTCCTTGACGTTGATGATGAAGTTGTTGCCGATCTGGGGCATGATATTGCGCAGGGCCTGGGGGAGGATGACATTCACCATGGTCTGTACGTGGCTCATGCCGATAGCCTTGGCCCCCTCGGTCTGGCCGGGGTCAACGGAGAGGATGCCGCCGCGAACCGACTCGGCCATGTAGGCGCCGGTATTGATGGAGACCACCAGAAGGGCGGCGGCCCATACGTTGTCAAAGCGCATGGCGTTGTTGGTGAAGTAGGGCAGGCCGTAGTAGAGGAACACAGCCTGGAGCACCATGGGGGTGCCCCGAAAGACCTCCACATAGATACGGATCACGGCCCGGAGCAGCCATAGCAGGACTCGCCGGGGCAGGCGGTCCTGTGGGTGGATGGGGATGGTGTTGAGCAGGCCGCAGGCCAGGCCGATCAGGCAGCCGAGGACGGTGGCCGCCACGGCCAGAAGCAGGGTGTTCACCACGCCGCTCAGGTAGAGGGGGGCGTACCTGGCCCACAGGAGCGCCATGTCCTGTCCGAGTGCGAGAACGCGTTCCATGGCTTACACCTCGGGCTGGACGGCTATGGCCTGGTCCATCAGGGTGTTGAAGTCGTCGGCGGTCATCCCGTCCAGTACGGCGTTTATGGCGTCCAGCAGTTCGGTGCTGCCCTTGGCCACGGACATGCCGATGTTCACGTTTTCGGCCCGCTCCGCCTCAGAGGCAAACTGGAAGTCGCCTTCGGTGCCGGCGAAGTTGAGCACGATGAGGTCAGAGTCGTTTGCTGCGGCGGCGGTGGCAGTGGGCAGGTCGGTGCAGACGAAGTCCACCGCGCCGGTCTGGAGCTGCATGACCATGGCGGGGGCGGTCTCCGCGGCGGTCTGGATCTGGGCATCGGGGATCTGGGGCAGACAGGTGTCGTACCAGATGGTGCCCGACTGGGCGGTGCAGCGTCCGCCCGCCAGGTCGGCGATGCCCTGGGCGGCGGCGTAGGCACTGCCCGCGGTGGTGAGACAGACGATGTCGGCGTAGTAGTAGGGGCCCGCCATGTCCACCTGGGCCATACGGTCGGCGGTCATGGACTGGCCCGCGATGGCCACGTCGATGGTGCCGCTCTGGAGGGCGGGGATGAGGGAATCCCAGGCGGTGGAAACCACCTCCAGCTCCCAGCCGTTGGCGTCACAGATGCGCTGGGCGATCATCACATCATAGCCGTTGGCATAGGCCCCCGGCACGTTGGAGACGGGCACCGCGCCGTTGGAGTCGTCCATCTGGGTCCAGTTGTAGGGGGCATAGGCGCACTCCATGCCCACCGTGAGCACGCCGTCCTCCACGCCGCCGGACGGTGCGCCGGATGCGGCGGGGGGCGTGGATGCGGCCGGGGAGGGGCTCTGAGCGGTTCCGCCGCCGGAGCCGCAGGCGGCCAGAGTGAGGGAGAGAGAAGCGGTGAGGGACAGGGCGGCGAGGGTGTTTCGATTCATGTTTGTTTCCTCCAGTCTAGTTTTTCGGCGCTTTTTTAACAAAAAAAGCGCCATGAACCTTCCTGGTGGAAGCGTTCATGGCGACAAAGAGCGTCGAAAACCGGCCTCCCTCGGGCGCGGCGGTACCGGGGAGCGGCTATACCGGCTCCAGGGCATGCGGGCAGAGGGAAGCACAGCGACGAAAGCCCTTGGCCTCAATGATAGCGCTCCACACAGATGATATGTGGCAGTCCGTGAGATGTTATCCCAACGGCCCAGGCAACCGGTCCTCCAGGCAGGGGACCGGCCCTTCGGCGGAAGGGCCCTTTCTCCGGCGGGGTGCTCTGCCCCATTGCAGGGTATGCCGGATACTCTTGCGATTCCGCGCCTCTATCATTGCAGCGGGGGTAATCCGCAACAACTGGTTCTTGCGGTTTATTATAGGCGTGCCCGCCGCCCGGCGTCAAGGGAAAAGATCACCGCATCTCGTCCTGTGAAATCAAAAAAGATTGGAAAAAGCGACAAACATTTTGAATTTACTCCAGGGGATAGACCTGCCAAGGTGTGGGGGAGGGGATGGGAACGGGAACCACCACCCCGCCGCCGACCTCCCCTTCCGCCGGAGGCTCGTGCCCTGTTATGGGATGAATTCTGGCGTTCAGATGCTCTGTGGTGAAGCCGCTGTCGGCGCCGGTGCCGTACCACGCCAGCACCTCGGTCAGCCAGGTGGACTGTCCGGCATCGGGGGAGAGGTATTCGAAGGAGACGCCGGTGCCGCCCGCCAGGAAGTCGGCGGCGCAGGTAGTCAGCGTCCGGCCGTCAGACTGGCCGCGGAAGGAGGCCGTGGTGACGGGAATGCCGTTGACCGCCTGGGTAGCGGCCTCCTGATACACCACACTGCGGGGGGGGAGCCGGCCGGGGGAGAGGGCGAGCCGCAGGCGGTCGTCCCCGCGCACACCGGTGATCACCACCTGCAATACATCTCCCTTCTCGTTGTAAAAAACTTGGCCGTCCAGTCCATAGCCCTCCCACAGCAGGGACCAGGGAACCTCCCCCGTGCCCCCCAGAGCGGTGATGATCTCCTGGGCGGTCAGCTTCTCCTCAAAGGAACTCACCCCCCAATCCCGGTCCGTCAACCGGGGAGAGAAATCAGTGCAGTCGGGGAAATTTAGGGCGGGTATGTCGAAGAAGTTGTGGGCCTCCCCTTCGGCAAAGGGCCCGGGGCCCACAGTGAGGGTGTGCTCCCAAGCGGGAGAAGATGCAGCCGGGGCGGGGGTGGCGGCCATGCCGGCAGTGGGGTTGGGGATGGGGGCGGAGCCGCCCAGCCAGAGCAGCCGCCCGCCCGCCACAGCCAGCACACAGCAGGCGGACAGCGCCGCCAGCCGGAGGACCAGCCGCCGGGCGGGCCTGCGGGGGCGCGTCCCTTGCTCCGCTGCCTCCAGCACCCTTTGCCGGAGTCCGGCGGGCGCAGTGATACGGTCCATATAAGAGCGATAGTGCTTCATTCGTCTTCTCCTCTCAGCACTTGGCGCAGTCTGGCCCGGGCGCGGGTGAGGCGGGAGCGCACCGAGCCCTCCCGCAGGCCGGTGAGGGCGGCGATCTCCGCGGTCTGGTAGCCCTCATAATAATAGAGGTGGAGCACCGCCCGGTCCCGGGCGGGCAGGGCCTGCATAGCCTCCAGCAGCATCCCCTCCTCCGGCGCGGCGGCGGGATAGGCGTCCAGCAGAGGGGCGGTGCGCCTCCGCCAGGGGGCGCGCAGGCGGCTCTTGCAGCCGTTTACCGTCACCCGCAGCAGCCAGGCCCGGGCGTGGGCCGGGCTCTCAAAGTCCGGGGCCTTTTCCAGACAGCGCAGAAAGGCGTCCTGCACCGCGTCCTCCGCCTCGTGGGCGTCGCCCAGAATGGCCAGGGCCGCGCGGTACAGCGTGGTTTCGTAGGTGTTGACAAGTTCCTCCAACCGGTTGGGGCCGTCCATCTCGGTTCCCCCTTTCACCCTATATACGCTTTGGAACCGCAAATTGTTGCAGGGGGGTGTAAAACTTCATGCGCACAGGGCCTTTTTTGCCCGGCAAGGGCGGAGCAAAAAAGACGCGGGACGGATACTTCCGTCCCGCGTCCGGCGGGTAAAATTCAGTTCTTGGCCGCGTGCAGCGGGGCCACGTCGTCCTTGCCGACGATGAGGGTCCGCCAGATGAAGATGCCCAGGAACAGGGCGGCGGCCACGATGCCCACCGGATAGGCGATGGCGGTGGACAGGCCCAGGCACTCGGGGGCCTGGAAGAAGTAGGTCACGGACACCGCGGACATGAAGGTGGCGGGCAGGGCCGCGATGAAGCACGCCTTGGGCGGATAGCCGAACTTGTGCAGGAACACGGCGCCGGTCCACAGCACGATCATGGCCAGGGTCTGGTTGGCCCAAGAGAAGTAGCGCCACAGCACGTCCCAGGGGAGGGCCAGGGCGATTACCGCGCCCACGGCCAGCAGGGGCACTGACAGGGCGGCGCGGGGGCCCACCTTGGCCTGGTCGATGTGGAACCAGTCGGCGATGGTCAGGCGGGCGGAGCGGTAGGCGGTGTCGCCGGAGGTGATGGGGCAGGCGATGACGCCGATCATGGCCAGCACGCCGCCCACGGGGCCGAGCAGGGTGGTGGAGATCTGGTACACCACGTCGCCCGCGCCGCCGGCGGCGATGGCGTTGGTCAGGCCGGTCATGCCGTCCAGCAGGGAGCCGTGGTTGGTGTAGAAGGTGACGCCTGCGGCGGCCCAGATCAGGGCGATGACGCCCTCGGCCACCATGGCGCCGTAGAAGATGGTGCGGCCCTGCTTCTCGCTGGTGATGCAGCGGGCCATCATGGGGGACTGGGTGGCGTGGAAGCCGGAGATGGCGCCGCAGGCTACGGTGACGAACATCATGGACCACTTGGGCAGGCTGTCGGGGTGCACCACGGTGAAGGCCGCGGCGGTCAGCTCCGGCATGTCGGAGCCGCGGGTGAGCACGATGGCCCCGCCGATGCCCAGGGCCATGATGATGAGGCAGATGCCGAACACGGGGTAGAGCTTGCCGATGATTTTATCGATGGGCAGGAAGGTGGCGATCAGGTAGTAGACCATGATGACCACCAGCCAGAACATGGTGCCCAGCATGTCGGGGGTCAGCTTGGCCAGCAGGCCGGCGGGGCCCACGGAGAAGTTGACGCCCACCATCACCAGCAGTACCACGGAGAACACCCGCATGATAAAGGTGATGACCTTGCCCATGTAGAGACCCACGACCTCGGAGATGGACTTGCCGTCGTTGCGCTCGCTCATCATGCCGGACAGGAAGTCGTGGACGCCGCCGCCCAGGATGGTGCCGAAGACGATCCACAAATACACCACCGGGCCCCAGCAGGCGCCGGACAGGGCGCCGTAGATGGGGCCCAGGCCGGCGATGTTCAGAAGCTGTACCAGGAAGATGCGCCAGGTTTTCATGGGTACGTAGTCCACACCGTCGGGGTGAGCCACAGCAGGGGTGGGACGGTCGTCGATGCGGAAGATCTTCTCGACGAGCTTGCTGTAGGTGAAGAAGCCGACGATGAGGAGCACCAGGCAGACAAAAAATGTAACCATCAGTGATTCCTCCTCAGACTGTTTGGCTCCGTGCCGCCTCTCAGTCCTGCACGGAACCGGCGGGAGCTGCGGCAGCATGCCGGCCGGCATGCACAGGGGGCCCGGGCCCCCTGATGCGCTGCTGCTCCAATTCCCCCAAAGCGGCGCGCGTGGGAAACGGCGCGCCTCTGCTAAAGCGCTTTTATTATAGTTCCCCGATGGGAAAAGTCAAGGGCAAAATTGTATGAAATACGGTGGGATAATTGCAAAACAGAGGGTCCATGTGTTATACTAGCGATCAAATGAAGCTGAGAAATGCTTGAGAGAAACGAGGTTGAATACCGTGAAGAATGGAATCAAGGCGGTGGTTCTGGCGGCGGGCAAGGGCACCCGCCTGCGCACCGAGGGGGTGGATCTGCCCAAGGTGCTGCGGCAGGCGGCGGGCCGCCCCCTGCTGGGCTATGTGCTGGAGGAGCTGTCCTTTTTGAAGAAGGAGGACGTGGTGCTGGTGGTGGGTTACGAGCGGGAAAAGGTGCTGGCGGCCTACCCGGAGTACCCCCACGCCGTGCAGGAGCCCCAGCAGGGCACCGGCCACGCGGTGCAGTGCGCCCGGGAGGCGCTGGCGGGCTTTGACGGCAGCGTGCTGGTGTGCTACGGCGACATGCCCCTCATGCGCCGGGCCACCTACGAGTCCCTCATCGAGACCCACAAACGGGAGGGCAACGACTGCACGCTGCTCTCCGCCGTGTCCGACGAGGAGCTGCCCTACGGCCGCATCGTGCGGAAAAGCGACGGCTCCTTCTCCCACATCGTGGAGGACAAGGACTGTACCCCCGAGGAGAAGGCCATCCGGGAGCTGAACGTGGGGGTCTACGTCTTTGAGAGCGGCCCCCTGTGGGAGGCCATCGACCAGCTCAGGCCCAACAACGCCCAGGGGGAGTACTACCTCACCGACGCCCCGGCCTACATCCTCTCCAGGGGCGGCAGGGTGGGGGCCTGCCCCACCTGCACCGCCGAGGAGATGCTGGGGGTCAACACCGTGGAGCAACTGGCCCAGGTGGAGGAGCTTGTGCGCCGCCGGGAGGGGTTGAAATGAGACTCTATCTGAGCGCCGACATCGAGGGCACCTGCGGCATTGCTGACTGGGCGGAGACCGAGCGGGCCACCATGGACGACTACAGGCCCTTCGCCGCCCAGATGACCGCCGAGGTGGCCGCCGCCTGCGAGGGGGCCGTCGCCGCCGGGGCGGAGGACATTCTGGTGAAGGACGCCCACGACTCCGCCCGCAACCTGGACGCGGCCCGGCTGCCCCGGCAGGCCCGGGTGCTCCGGGGGTGGACGGGCGATCCCCTGTGCATGATGGCGGGGCTGGAGCGGGGGGCCTTCGGCGGGGTGCTCTTCACGGGCTACCACGCCTGGGGCTGCTGCGGCGGCAACCCCCTGTCCCACACCATGACCACCGCCTGCGACCAGGTGACGCTTAACGGCGTCCCGGCCAGCGAATTCCTCATCAACGCCTACACCGCCCTGTACTTCGGCGTGCCGGTGGCCTTCCTGTCCGGCGACCGGGAGCTGTGCGCGTTTGCCCAGGACTGGCTGCCCGGCCTGGTGGCCGTGCCGGTGAACGAGGGCCGGGGCGGCGGGGTGCTGTCCATGCACCCCCAGGCCGCCGCGGAGGCCATCCGGGCCGGGGCGGAGGAGGCGGTGCGCCGCCTGCGCGCCGGAGGGGCGGGCATGTCCGTACCCCTGCCCCAGCGGTTTGCCGCCACCGTGCGCTACAAGGAGCACAAGGACGCCTACCGCCGCAGCTTTTACCCCGGCGCCCGGCTGGAGGACAGCAAGACCATCTCCTTTGCCGCGGAGGACTGGTACGAGGTGCTCCGGTTCTGCCATTTCGTGCTGTAAGGAGGGGGAGATATGTCGGAAGAGAGGGATCTCCGCCTGGCGGTGCTCATCGACGCGGACAACGCGCCCCGCTCCGCCCTGGGGGACGTGATGGCCGAGGTGGCGGTGTACGGCACCCCAACCATCAAGCGCATTTACGGGGACTGGACCACCCCCAACCTGGCCTCGTGGAAGCCTCTGCTGCTAGAGAACGCCATCACCCCCGTGCAGCAGTACGGCTATACCACGGGGAAAAATTCCACCGACTCGGCCATGATCATCGACGCCATGGACATCCTCTACACCGGCCAGGTGGACGGCTTCGTACTGGTGTCCAGCGACAGCGACTTCACCCGCCTGGCCATCCGCCTGCGGGAAGCGGGCAAGAAGGTGTACGGCATGGGGGAGAAAAAGACCCCCAACCCCTTCATTGTTGCCTGCGACAAGTTTGTGTATATTGAGGTCATCCGCTCCGCGGCCCAGCAGGAGCGGGCGGAGGAGGCCGCCCGGGAGGAGCCGAAGGAGCCGCCCAAACCGGCACGGCGCACGGCCAAAAAGAAGGGGGCCGAGGCCGCCCCGCCCCCCGCGCCGGAGGCCGAGCCCCCCTCCAGGGTGCCCAAGGAGATCATCACCCTGCTGGCCGACTCGGTGGAGATGCTGGCCGACGAGGACGGCTACGCCCCCCTGGGCGAGGTGGCCAACCTCCTGGTGCGCAAGAAGCGGGACTTCGACCCCCGCAACTTCGGCTTCTCCAAGCTGAGTAAGCTGGTCAAGGCCCTGCCCCGGTTCGAGGTGGACGTCCGCCAGGGCGGCCAGTCCAACATGAAGCACTTCTTTGTCCGGGACAAGGAGCGGAAATAACAAGAGAGCGCGCCGGCGGCGCGCTCTTTTTTCTTGACAAAATGATAAGACAATTGTAAAATGAAAGTAAAAAGACAAATGTCTTATGAAAGGGTGAAAGCAATGGAACGGCTGCCGGATGCGGAACTGGAGGTCATGCAGGCCCTGTGGCGGCAGGAGAAGTACCCCGTCTCCTCCGCCGCGCTGATGGAGGAGCTGGCGGGGAGGCGGTGGCAGACGGCCACCCTGCTCAAGCTCCTCTCCCGCCTGGAGGAGCGGGGCTTTGTGAAGCGGGAGAAGGAGGGGCGGAATAACCTGTATACCCCCCTCGTCCGGCGGGAGGACTACCTGTCCGCCGAGAGCCGGGCCTTTCTCCAGCGGCTCCACGGCGGCTCCCTGCCCAGCCTGGTGGCCGCCCTCATGGACAGCCGGGCCATCTCCCGGCGGGATCTGGAGGAGCTGGAGGAGATTCTGAGAGGGGGGGACGGCGGTGCGTGAGTTCTTGTCCGGCCTGTTTGAGGTGAGCCTCACTATGGGGGCAGTGACCGCCCTGCTGCTGGTTCTGTCCCCGGTGTGGAAGCGCCGCTTCCAGCCCCAGTGGCGGTGCTGGGCGTGGCTGTTGGTGGCCCTGCGGCTGGCGGTGCCCTTCAACGAGAGCCTGCCCCGGGCCCCGGTGGTTCTGGAGGCCCCCGCCCCGGCGGCGGTGTCGGCGGCCTGGGTGGAGGAGGAGGGATTCCAGGGGGTGGAGCTGACCGCCCGGACGCTCCCGCCGGGAGAGGCCGCCCCGGAGGCCGTGGGGCGGGGGCTGTCCCTCACCACGGCGGAGCTGGCCTTCGCCGTCTGGGCCGCCGTGGCGGCCTACTGGCGTAGCACCATAAAAACTTGATGGGGACATCCAGTTTTTCTTT
>OGZT01002231.1_pt1 | contig 11260 bp, 7 predicted proteins | sample 1576891 | NCBI WGS metagenome assembly OGZT01 (sample SAMEA3541521, study PRJEB24748) | human gut metagenome | biome: human gut; feature: human-associated habitat; material: faeces | place: China | collected 2012 | reverse complement strand
CAGAGTGGGGAAAGAAAGCAGCTGATATACACAGTAAAGTAACTATCGAAGGATAAAAGTAAATTTAACTTATTCTATTTTAATATATTTTATCATACAACAGTGCAACTTTTATTAAACTTTATTCATCTTAGAAATAAGTAGTATAATTAATAAACACACTAGATATTAGAACTATGAAGACGTTTCGATTTATTTTAATGATCATGAGTGTCACATACATTTCCATGACCTTTCAATCTTGTCTGGATGATGATAATAACTGGGATCTCCGTTATCCCAACGCATTGGTGACTGTAAAGCCGATCAATGACAACTCATTCTTTCTGCAGTTAGATGACAGTACAACACTATTGCCTACAAATATGAAATCTCTTCCTTTCGGAAACAAAGAGACCAGAGCCCTTGTCAACTACAGCGAAACAAACGATCAGAAAGAAGGCTACAGCAAGGCTGTTTATATCAATTGGATAGACAGTATACTTACTAAACCTATTGCTCCCGATTTGGGTGCAACTAAAAATGACAGCATATATGGCACCGATCCCGTGGAAATAATTAACGACTGGGTGACAATCGCAGAAGACGGCTATCTGACCCTCCGTTTCAGAACGGTGTACGGAAACCTCAGTAAATCTCATTTAGTCAACCTAATAAGCACTTCAAATCCGGAGAATCCTTACGAAGTCGAATTCAGACACAATGCGTATGGCGATACTTACGGGGTTGAAGGAGACGGTTTGGTGGCTTTCAACCTGAACACCCTTCCTGACACGAAAGGAAAAACTGTAAAGCTAAAACTGAAATGGAAATCATTCAGTGGAGACAAATCGACTGAGTTTAACTATTGTACAAGAAAATCAACAACACCTGCTAAAGCATCTATAACTGCTCAACGCAGCGTGTTAACGTTAAAATAATTGCATATTACTTCATATAAGAAAAGGAAACCAGATGGTTTCCTTTTTTATTTTAGATCAATACCTGTACTTTCTGAAATCAGATAAACTGTTCAAAACCATCGGCATATTTCGAAGGTATAAACTCGATAACATCGTATTCAGCAATCTCATTTATATAGAACGGGTCGGCTTTCATTATATACAAAGCCGCATCTTTGGTTTCGACTTTACAAATAATAACACCTCCGGTACGAGGTTCTCTCCTCCCCGAAGCGATAAAATTTCCGGCTTTATAGTTCAGGTCTAAATAGACACAATGTTCCTCCAAATATTTTTCAACTTCCGACAACGGTTTCTTATAAGTCAAAGTAAAAATAAACATAACAGTTAAGTTTTAAAGATAAATGCAAAGGAAGACTTTACTCTCCTATTCTCTATCAAACTTAGTATTATAATTTCATATCATAAAACTTAAAGACAACAAAAGCAAGGACTACCCATAAATACTAGATAATAAAACACTTACAATCACCATAAGATTCCTTTTTCACAATAAACTTTATATTCGAAAGACATACCACCAGCAACAACAATGAGAGGATAAAATTATCACTTTATTTGTGTAAGTTTGTCTTTCGGAGATATCTTCACCAAGATAAGGCATTGATAATAAAACATAACATTATATTATTAACTTAAAAGAAACACAAATGAGATTATGTAAAATCATTCTGCTGATGAGCATTATAACAATATGCTGTTTTTCGGGTTCATTACACGGACAAAGCGGATACAAAAATCCCGTGATACCGGGGTTTAATCCCGATCCGAGTGTGTGCAGAGTAGGCGATAATTTCTATCTGGTAACCTCTTCCTTCGAATATTTTCCGGGATTACCTATTTATCAGAGTAAAGACCTCATAAACTGGAAACAAATAGGTCATTGCCTGACCCGTGATTCTCAACTTCCGCTGCATCAGGTGCCCTCATCGGGAGGATTGTTTGCTCCATCACTGCGGTATCACGATGGTCTATTTTATGTCATTTGCACGAATGTTTCGGCAGGCGGCAATTTCTATTGTACAGCCACAGACCCTGCCGGTCCTTGGAGCGAACCGATCTGGGTAGACATAAAAAGTATCGATCCCGACATCTTTTGGGACGAAAACGGCAAATCTTATTTTGTGACACAAGGAGATGAAGGCATCCGTGTAACCGAAATAGATATCAAAACAGGAAAAGTTATAGGACCCGAAACTCTTGTTTGGGGCGGTATAGGAGGACGTTTTCCCGAAGCTCCCCACATTTATAAAAAAGATGGATATTATTATCTCTTATTAGGAGAAGGAGGTACGGAATATATGCACAGTGCTACAATAGGACGCAGCAAAAATATTTACGGGCCTTACGAATCATGCCCGCTGAATCCGATACTCACACATGCCAACAGAAAAGGGCAGTCGAACCCCATACAGGGTGTCGGACACGCCGACCTTGTTCAAGCCAAAGACGGATCGTGGTGGATGGTCTTTCTTGGTTTTCGAGTGACTCACCAATGGGCATATTATCATATCTTAGGACGGGAGACATTTCTGGCTCCTGTGGACTGGCCTAAAAACGGATGGCCGCAGGTAAACGGAAACGGAACTGTTTCTCTAAATATGGAAGTTCCGACATTGCCGCTTTTTCCGGTCGAAAAAGCACCTGAAAGAACTGATTTCAACGGAGACAAACTCGGGTTTGAATGGCAGTACCTCAGAAATCCCATAAAAGACAACTATTCATTGACGGAAAAGAAAGGGTACTTAAGGATCAGTTCGTCACCTTATACTTTAGATCAAACAGAATCTGTATCTATGATTTGCAGAAGACAGACCGAACACGATTTCACAGCTTCTACCCTGCTAATGTTGGATTCGTCGACAGATAATGAAGAAGCAGGAATGACTCTGATACAAAATAATACACATCATTATGATTTTATATTGAAGAAGTCCGGCAAAGAGTTTATTGTTCAGTTACGTGTCCGCCTTGGATCTCAGTCATACATTGCAGCCGAAGAAAAAGTATCAGGTAATCAGATACAGATGAAAATAACAGGTACCCCTTCTCAATACTCCTTTTATATATCAGACCCGAAAAGTTCAAAAGAAAAAGAACTCGGTCGGTTAGATACCCGTTATCTAAGTACTGAGGTCGCAGGAGGATTTACGGGAGTAATGATCGGGTTATATACTTCATCCAACGGTAAATCAAGCAAAGCCAAAGCTTATTTCGATTGGTTTGACTACCGTTTATAACAAAGAATTGTCTCTCGATTTAAATAACATGGCAAAGGCTTAATCTGACAGATTAAGCCTTTACTTTTACCACATCCAATACATCATGACCGATATTTACAGCAATCAGGTAAAGCATCATACGCTGCCTGATCCGCTTTATCTTTGTCTGTATCATGTCCGGCTTTAGCAATAGCCTTGCTGATAGCATCAACCGAAGTCTGGGCAGGATCGAAATTCAGATGAAGTTCCTTTTTATCCACATCCCAATGTGCCATAGAAACTCCTTTCACGCTTTTAGCTGCAGTTTCTATACGTTCTTGACACATTTCGCACTTGCCTTGTACCCCCAGCATAGCATGTTCTTCCCCTTTTGCGGTTTCCATTGAAGCGGTTTCCTGTTCAGCTTGTTTTTCTGTTTTTCCCTGACCGCATGCGGCAAACAGGAAAGTTCCTAAAATCATTGTTACAATAAAAATCTTTTTCATTTTCGTCTTAATTTAAACATTCTTATAAAGTTATTATTATCTGTATTTACAACAAGATGGCAGCGCATTATATGTTGCATTATCTGCCTTATATTTATCAGTATCGTGTCCGGCTTTAGCCACAGCTTTGCTTATAGCATCAACTGAAGTCTGAGCAGGATCAAAATTCAGATGCAATTGCTTGGTTTTCTGATCCCAATTAGCAGAAGATACACCTTTCACCGACTTTGCAGCCTTCTCTATACGGTCTTTGCATATCTCGCATTTCCCCTGCACCAAAATCATCGTATGAGTTGATTTCTCTGATGCTTTTGAAGACATACCACCCGACATCGACGACATCTCATGATGTGCATGTTCATCCATCTTCATTCCGCCGGCATTCATATTATGCCCTTCATGCCCTGTTACGGGACGGGATGATTCTTCATTCATCATACTGCGCTTACCCTCTAACTGTGCACTTGCATCAATAGAGAACACCCCGTTGGTAACAATTTCATCCCCGTCATTTATCCCTGCAACAACCACATAAGAATCACCCAAAGATGGCCCTAATTCTATCTGCCTCAACATAAATGCAGGGGTCTCTGTTCTAGGCTGCTTTACATAAACAATAGAACGTTTACCCGTCCACAAAACGGCAGACTTAGGTATCACGATCTGATTATTATATTGCTTCAGCGGCGATTTAATAACAGCATTGGCATACATCTCAGGTTTTAACTGCATACCGGGATTAGCAGTTTCGATACGTACCTTGACTGTACGTGTCACCGGATCTAATATAGGATTAATAAAAGCAATATTTCCAGACAATGTTTTTCCGGGTAATGCCTGAAGTGTATATTCAAGTTTATCCCCTACCTTTAAGAAAGGAAGATCCGACTCGTAAGCATCAAACATAACCCATACTCTCGAAAAGTTGGCAACGTCAAACAATACATTTCCCTGATTAACATAATCTCCCTGACTTACTTTCTTACCTACGACAACACCACTTGTGGTTGCTTTTATATCCACATAGGGCGAAACATTTCCCGAATGCTCTATCCTCGAAATCTGGTCATCGGTAAGTTTCCATAGCCTGAGCTTTTCTCTTGCCGCCTGTAATAATACAGGCTGGACAGACTGCATTTTCGCTGCCTCAAGTAATTCCTGCTGCGCACTCAATAACTCGGGCGAATAAATAGTGGCAATAGTCTGTCCCTGATGCACGCTTTCTCCGGTAAAATTCACAAACAGCTTTTCTATACGCCCGTTGACATGAGAAGTCTGAGATTGAGATAAACGTTCGTCAGCCTGTACTGTTCCATAGAGTCTCACTTCTTTCACCGGATTTTGTTTACTAACTACAGTCGTTTGTATATTCGCCAAGGCTACCGCCTCTTTCGACATTTGTATGGCATCCGGATCAACAGCTGTACCTCCCGATCCCGTGGTCTTCAACGGAATCAAATCCATTCCGCAGATAGGGCATTTACCCGGTTTATCCATTTTTATCTGTGGGTGCATTGCGCATGTCCATATTTGCTTTCCATTTTCGGCGGTAGTCGCCTCATGGCTATGTTCCGAATGATCTGCAGCCTGCATGCCCTTAGAACCTCCCGAAAAAATCAGCCATCCTAAGAGAATTCCAACTAAGAGGATAAGCCCGTATCTTATATAATTATTTCTGAACACTTCCTTTATTTTATTCGTATCCATAATATGTAGTTATTTTATTGTTCTGTATCTTTTTTCGATGAAATTAATTTCTCAATAGAAGCGACCATTGTATTATAGCTAGCTATCGACTCGGCTCCTTTCAACTTATAGTCGAGGAGCTGCCTTTGTACCTGTATCACATTGGTAAGATCACTTTTTCCCGAAACAAACTCCTGCACAATCAGATTGTACGTTGTTTTGGCTAGCTCTTCCTGCTTTTTATACAAATCTACCTTACGGCCTGCATCGTCCAATAAATGTTTGGTCTTATACAATTCAGCTTCCAAAGCATTGCGGGTGTTATCGTATTTTTCACGGCTCGACTGCCACCACAATTTACTCTCCCTTTGCTGAGCTTTGTATTTGTTTCGGTACAGGGGAATACTGACAGATACCATCGGCATGATCATATCTTTACCATTCATATCACCCATCACAAGCATAGACTCATCCGTCTTTTTATTAAGCATATACTGTACTCCTATCCCGAACATCGGATAACTCATTTTTTTGTCCATCTCTCCTTTTGCTTTGTAAGCCAGTCCCTCCTCGGTTATCATGCCAAGCATCGGATTCTGGTTTTCAATTTTAGCCATTACAGACTCTCCATCGAAAAGATAAGGAGTTTGCTTAAACGATTCGGGAATCTCAACTTCGGTTTCGACATCCCGATTCAACAAAGTATTAAACTTCGCTTTTTCGGCTTTTATCTCCGACTGCAAACTGGCTATATTATTATCTATTTCCACTATTTCCAATTGAACGCGCAATACGTCCGACATACCCGGAGAAGAGGAAGACATTCCTGCCGAACCTCCACCCATAGACGACATACCCTGCGGAGAAGATTTTGCGGAGACATTACCGCTTCCTCCCATCGAGGACATTCCCGACATACCACCTCCGGACACACCAGAAACATTATTGGCAGTGGATGATATCGGTGATGAAAGCGAATACCCCGATGATGAACCAGATACAGGTGATGAGAATTTACGAATAGCTAACTCTTCAAGTTGAGTCAGCAAAGCTCGGTTCTCCCGATTATTATTCAGTTGCTGCTGGAGGCTGCATAAGATATACCACTGTGTATAAATATCCAGATAAAGATTATCTCTTGTTTCCCTGAATTTTTCGAAAGACATTCTGGCCATATGAGCAGCCTCCGTTTGTGCAGCTTTTTTGGTTCCGAACCAAGTAAACATCTGCATCAGCTTAAATTCGGCAACCTGCTTTCCGCCTATAATATCCATAGGTTCGAGAAAGAAACCCATCTCTAGATTAGGATCCTGATAAGCCCCTGCCTGCGGTATTTTCTGCAAGGATGCTTTATACGCCAAAAAGTCGGCCTTCACTCCGGGATTATTTTGTGCTCCGATTTGCAGATAATAGTTCAATGAATCTGTCGCCTGCCCGAATGCACTGGCAACGGATATGACCATTATAAGTAATACTGCTAAGTATTTGAATCTGATATATTTCATAATCTTCGTTTTTTTATTCTTTAATACTTCCATGTTTCTTGATAACCGATTCTCTCCACCAACACTGGAATACGGGAACGACAAACATAGTCATAGACTGGATAAGCATCCCTCCGAATGTAGGAATGGCCATAGGCACCATTATATCAGCTCCTTTTCCGGTAGATGTAAGCACAGGCAGTAAAGCAATCAACGCAGTGGCTGTAGTCATAGCTGCGGGGCGCACCCTCCTTAATCCGGCATGTACAACAGCTTCTCTTATTTCATCCTTAGTATGAGGATTTCTTTCTAGAAAGGTATCATGTATATAAGTCCCCATCAGTACACCATCATTAGTTGCGATACCAAATAAAGCTATGAAACCGACCCATACAGCTATACTCAGATTAATGGGGTGCATCTGGAACATATCTCTCAGATTATTTCCTCCTACCGAAAAATTCATAAACCATGGCTCACCATACAACCAAAGCAGAATAAATCCTCCGGCAAAAGCAACTATAACACCCGAAAAGTGAATCAGCGACGCTGTAACCGTTTTAAATTGGAAATAAAGGATTAGCAGAATAGCCAGCAAACTCAATGGTATTACAATAAGCAAACGATTTGCAGCACGTTCCTGCTGTTCATAATTTCCCGCAAACTTATAGGAAACTCCTTTGGGAAGCTGCACTTCACCCGAAGCAATCTTTTCTTTCAATAACTTATCTGCTTCTTTTACGACCTCAACTTCGGCCTTACCTGCAACTTTATCAAAAATAACATACCCCAACAAGAAAGTATTTTCACTTTGTATCATTTGCGCACCTTTGGTATACTCTATGTCGGCCACTTCGCTAAGAGGTATCTGTGCACCTGTGGCAGTGGGAATAATAAGCCGGGACAGTTCTTCGGGGTTTTCTCTCAGTTCACGGGGATACCTCAGTCTGACAGGAAAACGCTCACGTCCCTCTACCGTAGTTGTCAAAGGCATACCACCCACAGCCGCACCGATCACTTCCTGAAGATCGGCAACAGTAATACCATACCGAGCCATATTCTCCCGGTTCAGTTTGATTTCAATATATGGAGCACCCACCGCACGATCGTAAAATACAGTGGAAGGAAGTATCGATGGTACATCTTTCAACGCTGTTTCCAGAGCTTTACCTCCTTTCTCTATAGACTCGAGATCAGGTCCTGATACTTTTATACCCATCGGCGCTCTCATTCCGGTCGATAACATTACCAGACGGGCTTCTATAGGCTGTAATTTAGGAGAAGAAGTAAGCCCGGGCATATGTGATACATTCACAATTTCCTGCCAGATATCATCCGTCTTCTTTATCTGAGGACGCCATTGGCGGAAATAATCGCCGTTTTTATCGATAACAAGACTATCCGCAGGAATAAGCCTGAATCCGTTTTTGGGATTGTAAGTTGAGCCATTAGCAAGCAAGAATTCACCCTTTCTGTTTACTTTGAACCGTTGTCGATGCCCATTTTGATCCAGAATATATTCCGAACGGTAATTTATTGTATTTTCAAACATTTGAGTCGGTGCAGGGTCAAGAGCCGAATTAACACGTCCCCATTTACCGACAGTAATTTCAACTTCAGGAATACTTGAAATACGTTTATCAAGCGTTTCTATATAACTAAGGTTCTGCTCTATACCGGTATGAGGCATACTTGTAGGCATCAAAAGGAAAGAGCCTTCATTCAGACTGGGCATAAATTCTTCTCCGATACCCGGAAATCTGTTGCTTGAAGCCTGCCAAAAACCGGTTTGTCTGAATGTTTTCCATCCTATAGCCTCAAATCCATTGGCTACAAATCCGACAGTCTTGTCAAATCCCATCCAGATAATCAAACCAAAGAAAACAGTAACAACAGGTATCATCATAAATTTCCAACGATGTGCAAGACACCATCGTAAAATCCGTTCATAATAAAGCACCAATACCCACAGCATACCCAGTATAACAGCAATAGCCAGAACAACAAAAATAAAATTAATGGGAATACCTTCCTGAGTACCAACCGGCAACCATTCTATTGTCAGATAATATACTGCTATCAGAATAGCTATTCCGACATTGAGGTAAGTCGGGATTTTATCATTCTTCCATTTATAGGCAAATAAATTGTTCAATCCGAATAGGCTGAGTCCTATAACAGGCACAATACCAGTCAGAATAAACAGGACTATTCCACCCACGACAAGGGCTATATTCGCAGCTTTACGAATAAGTTTAGAACTTATCTTGAATGAGAAAATATAATATGCCAATGTCGGCAGCATAGCTATACCAAGCAAGAAAGCCGATAATAGGGCAAAGGTTTTCGTATAAGCCAAAGGTTTGAATAATTTACCTTCTTGGGCTTCCATCGCAAATACAGGAAGAAAACTGATGATGGTAGTAAGCATTGCTGTAGACAGTGCTCCCGAAACCTCACTTACACTTCTATATATAAGATCTATAAATGCTTTTCCTTTCCTTACACCTTTATTGGATTCTTCCTCCATATGCCGGATAATATTCTCGACAAATACGACACCGACATCTACCATTACCCCTATAGCTATCGCAATACCTGACAAAGCTACAATATTGGCCTCGATACCCAGATAGCGCATCAGAATAAACGTCATAAGTACGGCAATGGGTAGTATGCTCGATATTACAACCGAAGCCCGCAGATTAAAAACCAACACAATGACCACTATAATACAAATAAGGACTTCATGAGACAGAGCCGTTTCAAGCGTACCTATTGTTTCCTGTATCAACCCCGACCTGTCGTAAAAAGGGACCACCGTTACCTTAGAAACTGCACCGTCAGCCAATGTTTTCTGTGGAAGACCTGCTTCCATCTCTTTAATCTTATCCTTTACATTTTGTATAACCTGCATCGGATTAGAACCATAACGGGCAACCACAACACCCCCTACAGCTTCGACTCCTTCTTTATCCAAACCACCTCTACGGGTAGCAGGTCCTAAATTGACAAAAGCTACATCTTTAACTTTAACAGGCACTCCGTTTCGGACAGTGACTACAGCTTCTTCCAGATCGGAAACTTTCTTGATATATCCCAATCCTCTCACCAGATACTCGGCCTTATTTATCTCTACAGTTTCCGCGCCTATATCCAGATTACTTTTCTGGATAGCATTCATCACATCCATAATGGATACATTATAGGCTCGCATCGAATTGGGATTTACTTCAACCTGATATTCTTTAACATATCCTCCGATGGATGCTACTTCTGAAACACCTTCGGCAGATGATATGGAATATTTTGCATAGAAATCCTGTATAGTTCTCAATTCATCGGGATCCCATCCTCCTGTCGGTTGTCCGGTTTCTGGATTACGCCCTTCCAATGTATACCAGAATATCTGACCTAAAGCAGTTGCATCAGGTCCTAAAGTGGGCTGAACACCTTCGGGAAGTGTTCCGGCAGGCAAAGAGTTTAATTTCTCAAGAATACGGGAACGGCTCCAATAAAATTCAACATTATCATCGAATATAATATAGATGAAAGACATACCAAACATAGAGGTACTACGAATAGTCTTCACACCGGGGATACCCAATAAAGAAGTTGTCAGAGGATAAGTTATCTGATCCTGAATATCTTTAGGCGAACGTCCCATCCATTCGGTGGCAACGATCTGCTGATTTTCTCCTATATCCGGTATCGCATCTACCGGAACCGGATCACGAGGCAATAATCCTCCATGCCAGTTGAAAGGTGCTGTTGATAATCCCCAAACAATCAGAATAACGAGCAATAGCATTGTTATCAGCCTGTTGTTCAGAAAATACTTAATAATTTTGTTTAGCATAGTTGGTCGTATTTTTAATATTTTGTTAATTCATTTCATGTTTATGTCTCAAACATAAACGGATATGCGAAGTAGATATAACTTTAACAAAACAACGACAATAGCTGTTCTGTCAAAGCCTAAATACTTTTACTGATAAACTATATTACCAGAGCCTAGCCTAATAAATCAAATACGATAGATGCAAATATAGGTGAGCAAGTCTATATTTAACTTGTTCAAACCTCCGGGAGGAAAAATGTGTTGAGTTGTAACCGAATAATCTGATCCGGAATAATTCAGAACTGAATATAAAACCATCCATACATTGTCAAAAGACAGCTGTATATTATTCAGGTTAAACTGGTGCTGCTGGTTATTAAAGTCATCAGTCGATAACCTCACTTGCCTGAAATCGCAGCAACCTGCTTTATTTGAAGAAAACACTGAAGATATGTCTTTCTTTGCTTGTAATTTATTATCACAGTCTTCTTCTGCCATCTTGGACATACTTCCACAGCATGAATGCCCCTGTTGGGTATCAGTCAAATTGACAGAAAACAATTTACCTTCACAAAAATGC
>OGZT01002229.1_pt1 | contig 11271 bp, 9 predicted proteins | sample 1576891 | NCBI WGS metagenome assembly OGZT01 (sample SAMEA3541521, study PRJEB24748) | human gut metagenome | biome: human gut; feature: human-associated habitat; material: faeces | place: China | collected 2012 | reverse complement strand
AGATACTCTTTCAAATCCTTGTGCGGTGATGAGTATTCCATTGAGGGATGGGCAGAAGAAGAATTGGCAGGGCTTCCGGGAGGAAGAAAACTGATACAGATTACAAGAAAACTTCATATTATGTAAGAAAAAAGAACTGTTACATTCGAAGAGAAAATCAAATGTAGCAGTTCTTTTTAAGGTCATATTTTTAATCATTAGAAAGTTTTTTAAAGGCAGTGGAAAGCATCAACTTAATACGATTTAACTGATTTACTTCACTGGCACCTGGATCATAATCTACCGCCACAATATTTGCCTGAGGATAATCCTTTCGGATTGCCTTAATCACACCTTTTCCTACAATATGATTAGGAAGGCAGCCAAACGGCTGAATACATACAATATTTGGCGTGCCTGCATGAATAAGCTCCAGCATTTCTCCTGTAAGGAACCAGCCCTCGCCTGTCTGATTGCCCAGGGACACAAAGCCCTTGGCCATCTCGGCCAGTTCGTTGATGGAGGACGGAGGCGTGAAGTGCCGGCTGGCGGACAGTTCCTTCCTGGCAGTCCTGCGCAGGTATTCCAGCAGGGCAATCCCGGCGTTGCACAGCCGCGCCGTGGACTTCTTTGTGCCCAGGTGTTCTGCCTTAAAATTGCTGTTGTAAAAGCTGTAGAGAAGGAAATCCATCAGGTCAGGCATCACGGCCTCGGCTCCCTCTGACTCCAGAAGCTCCACCACATGGTTGTTGGCAAGGGGGGAGAACTTTACAAGGATTTCTCCCACAATCCCCACCTTTGGTTTTCTGACACCGGTTCTTGGCAGATTGTCAAAATCCCGTATGATTCCCCTGATGTTGCGGCCAAATTCCATCATGGCGGCGCTTGGGGAGCAAATTATATGGACGATTTTTCTAAACAAAAAATTGTTTATCCTAATATGACGAAATTTATGCCATTTTTGTATGATAAGAATAACTTTATAACAAATCAAAAATGTTTTATTATTACAGGAAAAAATCTTGCTTTCCTTACAGCATTCTTTAATTCCTCTCTTTTTAAATATTGTTTTAGAGATAATTTTCCTGAACTTCAAGGAGGCACAAGAGAACTAAGCAAAATTTTTTTTGAGTCAATACCTATAATACAAATTAATTCAAAAATAGAAAATGAATTTTCAATAAAAGTATTACAAATACAGACACTTATCTCGGATAACAAAGAGTCTAAAAAAATAGAAACGGAACTTGATAATATGATATTTGATCTTTATCAATTGACAAAAGAAGAAAGAGAAACTATTGGATTTATAGAGATTCGATGAAGTTGATTTCATCTATATCAAGATGATATAATGCATATATCTTTTCATTAATTATCTTATTTATCTTCATTTTTTCTTCCATATTACTACTTTTTAATACCATATTCAATAAGTTTAAAAAATCTTTTTTTTGTTCTAAGTTAAGAGTTGGACAACAAAACTTGTCAAAAAAGGTGTGTTTCATTCTTACGCCATTAGCTCCTAAACCTCCCCCGCCATAAAAAAGCTTAACTGAAAAGAAGAAAAGATTTGAATTTAAGATGGTTATAATGAAATCGATATCATTCCCTGTTATTATTCGTCCTGTATCTAAACAGTAAAATTCACCATCTTTATCATACATAAAAGAGGGTTCTTGTACCATTTCCTGAAAGATAATTTTTTGTTTAGAAAAATCGTCCATATAAATACAACTACGTAAGTTATAAGGAGTAATTCCTTTATCCTGTCGATTAGTTAGTTGCGAGTAATAATTGTCCAAATGAGTTTTAATATCTGGATAATCATTAATATTTATTGCGGGTTCTGTAGGTGTTCCATTATGCGTACATATCAACCACAGGTCAGCAAATTCATAGCCATATCGTTTTATATCCCTTCCACGAAGAATCGGGCGTATAATTTCAGCATTTTTAGGAGATTTTTCTATCAACCTATCCTTAGTTTTTCCATCTATAATAAACGCTTCATTATATCCTGTAAGAATACCTCGATAGATATTTATATCCCATTCTTTCAGAGGAGTACCAACTTTTTCTATCTTTTCTTTTATACGCTTCTCTATATCTGACAATATAACAAACGATGTAATTGCACTTTTTCCAAATGAAGAGATCGTAGCTGATTGATTAATATAATCGCTCTAAAATTGTATAAATTAATAGTATAATAAAATTATATTATAAATATAGATATAATATGATAATCTATTTTATATATAGTATTTTTGTATATAATAATATTATATTTTAAATATGAATTCATGATTTACGGATACATTAGAGTAAGCTCAGATAAGCAGACAACAGAAAATCAACATTTTGAAATAACTAATTATTCCATAGATAAGAAGATGCCTATTGATGAGTGGATTGAAGAGACTATTAGTGGCACTAAAAAAGTTTCAGAAAGGGAGTTGGGCAAGCTTCTGGATAAAATGATAAAAGGAGATATTCTTATTGTAACTGAACTTTCTCGGTTGGGGAGGAATTTAATGCAGATAATGAGCATCTTACATACGTGTATGGAGAAGGAAATAATGGTCTTTACTATCAAAGAAAATTATGAATTAGGCAATAATATAAATTCCAAAGTTCTAGCCTTTGCATTCGGCTTATCTGCAGAAATTGAAAGAAATCTAATATCGCAACGTACAAAGGAAGCTCTTGCTCGTAAAAAGGCAGAAGGGGTTATCCTCGGTCGTCCTATTGGAAGTAAGTCTAAAACCGTTAAACTTACTGGGCGTGAAGACGAAATAAAAGAGCTTTTAGATAAAAAGATATCCAAAAGTGCTATTGGACGAATTCTTGGTGTACACAGGTTAACAGTTAGTGCATTCCTTAAAGAGAATCAGCTTTAATTGATACTTTGTCACAGCTTTTTAAATTAAGCAATAATTCTAAAATAGACCATCCTTATTTCTGTAACCACATATGCTCATACTTTTTTTCAAATTCTTCAGTTAATTCCATAATCTTTTTTTGAAGAACAACCATTTCGATGGTTTGTTTTTCCAGTTTATAAAGAAAAGCTAAGGCCTTTTTCTCGGAAAAATTCGACTTTAGGGCTTTGACTATTTGGTTATAGTTCGTACCGACTATTCGAAATTGTCCGAAGAAAGTAGTGAGTCTCATGTAATAATCTTGTACAGCTTTATCGATTTTTACAATCTTTATTGGCTTGTTAAATATGCAAGAAGTAATAAAATGAGACTTGACACTCATACATGACTTATCATATAAAGCGAGAAAGCGTGCATTATCAACGTCGTTCAAATAAATGACATAACGATGTGTTGCCGGATCTTTTTTCGGATTTCTTCCTCCTTTTCTTCTTCCCGAAAGATTATTTGTTTTCATACCTACATAAAGATTTAATAAATAAAAATTACGACTTCGGAGTGATTTTCTCCCCCTGAAAGGGCAAGGGTTTTGAGGCACGGAAATTTATTTCAAGTGCTTCAAAACACACCTTGCCACACTCTAATGAGTGTCAAAATCCATCCTCCAATGGATTGCCTTAAAGTTTATTTGAGAGATTATCATTACACTACAAAGGTAGGGTCTGTTAATTGAAAGGGTATCATTTGATTATCGGACAAATGGCGACAGTAGATGTCATTAGATGACAGTTAATTTCTTACATCTCTTTTTGTGAATTCATGGATGTATTAGTTCATTCAGGTATTCACTAATTATTGATGTATTTACTTCAGCAATGATTTATGTAGTGAATAAGTTAGCTCTTGACTGATACCAATAAATACTGACTTCATGGCTTCATGAATGAATGACTTCACTAAGTCATGAGGTCAAGGCATAACTCATCAAGTAAGGAACAAATAAATTACAGATCGAATGCCATAGTTCAGTAATGGGTGAGTGGCTGAATGAAGTATATATCTACAACTTCATTGAATATTATTTCTTTTTTCAACTGATAAACACCCTTCCCTGTGAAAAGAATAAAATAGACCATATTTTTGAGGGAATACTACCCAACGGGTGGAGATTGTCGATAAAACCTGAAAGGCTTGATATTGGCGTTTTATTCTTGAAATAGACCTTTGTTATCAGATGATAAAAAGTTAGCGTCTAGTATTAAATGAAAGAGCTCTAATTTTATAATCTTAAATTATATCTAGTTTTCCTTTATTTCATATATTTGAGTTTGAATAAATAAAAATAAGGGTGCTTAAATCAAAGATTATGGAAAGAAAATTCACAACAAACTCAAGATTAGTTAATGAATTATTTGCTAGTTATATTATTACTGATTGTTGAACTGACTTTATACTATGACAGATATATAGATATTTCTCAATATTTTCTTTTTTTTAGCTATTATCTTTGTTTTCACTAAGAAGTCATAATATCATAGAATGGAATACACACTCTTTTTTTCTTATCAGAGCGATACTAAGCATGAATTTACCTTCATTAAAAATGTTCTTGAAAAAGAAGTACATAACAATCTATTATCCACCAAAGGGGTGGATTTGAGGATGGACTTTGGCATGCGAGATGTCTCTGGTAATCCAGATTTATTAAAAACAATGCTTGAAAAAGGAGAGAACTGTGATATATTTCTCGCTGATTTGACATATGTTACAAAATTCATAAATACTAAAGGGAATGAAAAATATATACCCAATCCCAATGTCATGTTAGAATTGGGGCATGCTTGGAATTTTCATGGAAATAATCATACTATTTTTATTCAGAATACAAGTACAGGTAAATCTTCAGACTTACCCGTAGACCTTAAAGGTTTTAGATTTCCTATATCTTATGAGTTAAATGATGATATCTCTAAAGAAGATATGATTAAAATAAGAAAAGATCTTAGTAAAGATCTTACCTGTGCAATAGAAGGCGCAATAGATTCCATTGAGGAAGGTAATAAGGTAAAATATCTTCCATTTGAAAAATTTACTTTATGTCAACTGCATAATAATAGCGAAGTTTTTGTTAAAACTAAATATTTCGAACAATTTTCTAAAACAATTACAGAAAGGTTGGCATCTCATGGATATGTCATTATTGCAGGAAAGAGTGGATGCGGAAAGAGTCGAATGATTAAAGAATTTATCTCTCATGGATTTCTGGAGCAAAAACTGAATGACACTTTATACTGTAAATACACTCAAACCGACATCTCTAATTTGTGCAATAAGCTCAAAGAGTTAATAAAAAAAGAGTTTCGAAGAGATACAGTCCTGATATTGGATAATTGTGATGATAGTATTGTAGATGAAGTGCAAAGTATTCTTTCAGGTTTCCCACACAAGTGTATTTTTATAATGGAATCAACACATTCTGTAGATTGCGCTCCCATAAGAATAAATGCCAAGGAGTATGTTTTTGACATAATCGCAAATATAGCACCTGGACAAGAAACTGAACTTGCAAATAAATGTGGATATAATCCTGAATACATAATACGAACTATCAATAATATACCTTATACACCTAATACATATAACGTTGACAGGAAAAGCTCTACATTGCTAAACTATATCTCATTATTCTCTAAAGTTGGATTTAATCAACATCGAGAAGCTGAATTTAACTATATATGCCAATTATCCCGATTTAGTTCAGATGACGGACACTTAATTATTAAACAACTAATCAACCAAGGGTACATCGTTTCCCAAGGTGGATTTATATTTATAGATTCTGATTCTGTGGCCAATGAGTATGCAAAACAAATGTGGCAGCAAAATCTGGTAGAAGAATTTTCATTTGAAGAACTAATAGACAAAGGCAATCTTGTACAATGGTTCATAAATAGACAAATTCAAATTGCATCACAGAGTAGAAAATGTGATTCTTTTCTAAAAAGTATAATTAATAAGAATCTGAGAGATATTTCTTTTGTAGACTCATTGCTAGGGAAACATATTACTCCAGAATTGGCAGAGTTATACCCTAAACAAGTGCTAACTTCTCTTGAAATATTATGTGAGAATAATAAAGAGCACGACTTTCAAGAAATTTATGGTCCCTTATGGGCTATAGATGTAATTGTAAAAAAAAGGGAGTTCTTCAACAGAGCAATAATGTTATTACTATCCTTACGAGATGGGTCCTCATATGATAAAACCAATATAAAAAATAAAATATCAGGATATTTTAAATATGTTGACTATGATTTCAATCCAAATGCAAATATTGAATTATTTAAGAATTTATACGCAATTGGTCAAATTGACATTATCAAGGATGTATATACTACTATCTTTAATCTTGGCTACAAAGATTTGTCAGACAAACAAATACAATACCTAAAGGATATCTTCCTCTTTTTAATTCATATCAGAGTTGAAAATAAAGATTGGGCAAATGATATTATTGTAGAAAATATACTTGCTGCCAGACATCTCAATATTTCTCGCCAAGTTTTTGCGGAAATTAGAGCCATTACTGACGAAAATGAAGCAGATATCAATGTCGCAGAGGTGCTATCAAACAAAATAAGATGGGCTTCTAGCGAAGATAAGAGATCTATAAAATCATTACTCCAATCAATCTCTGAGAGGAATTCTCGTACTATGTTATACAATAAGGTTGTCCTTTTTAAGCGAGATGGGATACCTGATAGAGAGATGCTCAAATCATCGATGAGCGAAATTGCAAGTGAAATATTGAAAAGCAAGGGTTGGGTAAATGATGTAGACATACTGCTAGGAGGGGGTAGGAGATATGACGTAAATTGTTTGTGGTTTGGTGATGCTGTTGGTCAACAATACGAGAATTTTGACGAACTCATAACGAAATGCCTTGATTTATATAGAGAGATTCCAATTGAAGAACAAAGTTATGGCTTTATTATCGGCTTGTTTTATAAATATGCTTTAGAGGATAATATGTTAATTTATAAAGAAAAGCGAGATGAACTTTTAGAATATCCTGAGTTTATAAATATAGCAATCGCTCTTTCAAACTCTTGTGAGAATACATTTGAAGATGTTATGAGGATAAAAGATGTCTTAACTACTTATTCATTTCCATTAGCTAAACTTAATGATTTATATAATATGTTGTTAAGTGAAGCTGAATACTGTTCACTAGCAACAGAATTGATTAATCTAAATAAAGAAGGTGCTGATGCCGGTATTGTCCTTTTAGACCGGGCTAGAAATATTTATAAAGAAATAAATATTTCAAATTGTGTGGAAGATATAGTGATTCGCTATAATTATTGGGAAGCTTCTGATTGTAGTTATGATTCAACTTATTCAAAATTAATCGAGTTATTAATTTATTCGTTAAATACTCATCCTAATGATAGTATTGCAAAGTCAACTATTATATCTATCATTAATGGGGCGAATAGCCAATATTTTAATAACAACTGCAGTCTAGTCGATTTGTTTAAGATACTCATAGAGAGATATCAATGTCTATTTTTGGAACAGATATTGCCTGTAATAATAGATGATTCTTTTGAAACGTACCGCAAACAGCGTAATCTTAAGGATCTGTTCTTGTTTCAACATACAGCTGATAATGATATTTATCTTAAATGGTGTGAAGCGAATGGACCTTCTATTGCAGAGTTTGTTGCAGGTTTTATTTCTTTACTCAAAGAAGATGACAATAGTGATCTCAGATGGACAGACGAGATCAAGATATTGATGAATAAATATAATAAAGACTCGTATATTCTCGACATTATTAGTACAAGACTATTTAATGGAGAGATTAGTATCGCGAAATATTCAAGATTAAAGAAAGTTTATGACTCATTAAATGAGGATGACAATAGAGCCATAAGATTATGGGCGACAGAGCAATCAGAAAATATGGATAAATATATAAAAAAAGAAAAAGAGAAGAGAGAAGTTGAAATGGTGTGGTATAAATAACTATGCAGAGAGGCTTTTCGAAGATTTATGTAAATTGGCTTTGTCAGAAAATAAGAGAGAGGAGCTATTGCTTCTCTCACTTATTTTGTATATATCCTACACGTTTCCGAGGTTTATCATCCTGTATTCTGGCACTGGCCAACTCTGTTAGTGCTTGGTATATATCATTGAATTGTAAATTCGTTTCTAACATGAAATTCTCTAATTTCTGATTTAGTTCAGAATAACCCAAAGCATATTGACGAAGGATGATAAAAGCACGAACAATTTGAATATTTACCTCAATGGCTTTATCACTCCGAAGTACACTTGCAAGCATTGTAACACCATGTTCAGTGAAAGCGAAAGGTAATTTTCGAGTCCCTCCCCAACTTGATGTCACAAATTGTGATTTCAAGATTTCGGCTTCTTCTTCATTCAATTGAAACATAAAATCAATCGGGAATCGTTTCATATTGCGTTTAACAGCTTGATTCAATGCTCTAGTTTCAACTTCATACAATTCAGCTAAGTCATAATCTAGCATGACCTTTAGTCCTCTGATTTCGTATATTCTATTTTGAATAATTTGTAGTTCCAGATCAATTCAGAGTTTTAAGTGAAGATATTATCTTATTACTGTTAAAGACAACGATTATATCTTGTTGTCTTTTCTCTTTTTCATTTTCCCGAAAGATATTTAAGATCCACTCTCGAAGGGCTTTAGCTTTAAGTGATCGAATACGAAAACTCAATAATAGGATAATCTCTAAATTATAGTAGGTACGAATATATTCTTCTTTCTCATTTTTGGTATATCTATATTCTTTCATCACCTCATTTTCTCTTGATAGATTGTCTTTGAATATAGCCTTTAGATTCTTGTTGATTAACGGAGTATATACCCCGAATAAATCAGCTATTTCGGCTACCGTCATCCATACTGTACTATCAACCAACCTAAAGTCAATGGACGAGTTATCTGTATCTATAAATGTTATATATCCAGTTTCCATAAAGCCTATTTGTTAATGAGTTTGCGCCTTTCATAGGTTTTCGCCAAGCTATCCATGTCTGTACTCAGTTTTTGATCGACTATTTTAGCATAGATTTGAGTTGTCCTAATATCTGTATGTCCAAGCATTTTAGATACTGTTTCAATTGGTACTCCATTGGCGAGTGTAATGGTCGTCCCGAAGCTATGACGTGCTATGTGGCAGGTAACCGTCTTTGTTATCCCACATATTGTAGTTATTTCTTTCAAGTATTCGTTCATCTTCTGATTGGAGCATATAGGAAATAGTTTCCCATCTTTTTGCTTGTCTCTGTACTTTTCAATTATAGCTAGTGGAACTTCGAGAAGTCGAATATTAGAGGGTACGCTTGTCTTTTGACGTTTGGTCATTACCCATTGATGTCCATCAAATGCAGTTTTGATATTATCTTTTGTTAATTGTGCTGCATCAATGTAACTAAGCCCCGTGTAGCACATAAAAATGAAGATATCCCTTACTTGACCTAGTCTTTCGGTTAAGAATTCCTTTTCATAGATGGTATCAATTTCTTCCTGAGTCAATATCTCTCTAACAACCTTGGTTGTCCGGAATTTTAAACCGCCAAAAGGATTAATCTTTATATCTGCTCCGGTATTCTTAATATAATGGAAGACTGCTCTAAATCGTTGGATAAACTTCAATGCTGTATTGTTACTGCACTTATGTGTATTCATTAGGAAGAGTGAGAATTTCTCAACAAAAACAGGAGTCAGTTCAAAGACAGGAATATCTGAAAGATTGTATTCTGTTTTTAGGAACTCTTCTAAACGAAGTTTTGTCAGTTTGTAACGATTAGCAGTTGTGAGCGAAGTACCTTTTCCAATCTTCGATAAATAGAACTCATTGTGTTCGGAAAAATATTCCAATAACATCTTCTTCCGATCGGTATCTACACCCAATATGACATTCTTGATTTTCTCTGGAGAAACATAGCCATAGTCACTTAGCTGTTTATAATACAATTCGTTTGCTTTTGCGCTAATAGATTCTAGCAAGCGATTGGTATTCATCGACTCTGCACCTTTGCCTACTGCCTTTCCATTTTTAGTATCCCATAGTTCAGGCTTGATTTGTAACTTGGAGCTAAACTGAACTTGTTCTCCATTTACAGTAATCCTAACCATAATAGAAGAATTACCATTTTTGTTCACTTCATTTTTTCGGAGGTAAAATAATACACGAAAAGTTGACTTCATAACATTCATAATACGCAAATTTTAGTGTTCAAAACTATTGTTAATTGTTAGAAGTCAGGCGGACAAAACACTGCCAATTTTCGACAAATGAATGAGTTACAATCTAATTCGTTACGGACTTTGTCTTTTGCTCAATCCGTAACGATTCCGTAACGAATGTATCTCCAATACTGGTGTTTTGATGACTGATTATGTCTGAGGGAGGGAATAAAAAAACTCCCTAAGAATCTATCTTAGAGAGTTTTGTCTTGTTTTGTCAGAAATAAGTCTTTAGTTTTCTGATCTTTAAGTGATCCCGCTGGGGCTCGAACCCAGGACCCCATCATTAAAAGTGATGTGCTCTACCGACTGAGCTACGGAATCTCCGGTTATGCTTTTCTTACAAAGCGAGTGCAAAGGTATAACAAAAATTTAAAAAATAAAAGAATTCATAGGCGAAATTTATACCTTTGTTATTACAAGTAAGCTGAAAATTGTTTAGGTAATCTTTATTAATTATTGTATATGAATGAATTGAAAGACGGTCAGGTTCATCAAAATTATTTATCAAAATCTTTATTATGGCTAATGACAATCGGAGCAGGATTGGTTGTTGCGAATAATTATTACAATCAACCTCTTCTGGGAAAAATAGCTAAAGAGTTTAATATTTCCGAATCTACAGCCAACAATGTAGCGATGCTTACTCAAATCGGTTATGCCTTAGGCCTATTGTTATTGATACCTTTAGGCGATATGTTTAGACGAAAAAAGATCATTATTGCAGACTTTGCTCTTATCATCCTATCCCTATTGACTTTCTCGCTAAGTACAAATATATATGTAATGTTTGCAGCGAGTTTTTTCATCGGATTCAGTTCCGTTATCCCCCAAATGTTTGTTCCTATTGCAGCTCAACTATCTAAGCCCGAAGAGAAAGGAAAGAACGTTGGACTGGTTATGAGCGGACTTCTAGTAGGGATCCTTGTCTCCCGCGTTTTCAGCGGTATCGTAGGAGAAATACTCGGATGGAGAGAAGTCTATTATATTGCAATAGCCGTAGTGACTCTCTTTGGCATCTCTATTGTGCTAGTATTACCTAACATAAAGCCGACTTTCAACGGAACATATTCTCAATTAATGCAATCGCTGCTTCTCTATGTATGG
>OGZT01002217.1_pt1 | contig 11320 bp, 12 predicted proteins | sample 1576891 | NCBI WGS metagenome assembly OGZT01 (sample SAMEA3541521, study PRJEB24748) | human gut metagenome | biome: human gut; feature: human-associated habitat; material: faeces | place: China | collected 2012 | reverse complement strand
TGTATTTACTTTAACGCCTTTCGCAAACAGCAATAAACAACTTATACAGTAAACGATGGATTTATCTTTAACGTTTGATTAAAACAATTATACAGGCTATAATAAACTCTGTAGACAGCCATAACTAAACTAAAAAGCAGGAAACTTACCATTTTAAGCAGAAGCAATGGCTATGATTTTCATTAGTAAAAACAAAAAATATTTGCAGAATCGACCTCATAGCGTACTATTTGTATCCAGGCTATTATTTGGATGAAAAGGGAAATAATCCATTTGCAGCTTTCAGCGTTTATGCTGGTGTAAAAAATGTACTGCTGAGACTGATGTTCAAAACTAAATAAAAGGAAAGTAGGTGTATCATGAATAATTTATTTGATTTAAGCAAATTTAATTCTTACAAGGAAGATAATCGCAGAGAAGTGAAGAAAGCTTCTGGAGGATTACCTGTTTCTTTATGGGAAACTTACTCTGCAATGGCAAATACATACGGCGGTGTGATCATACTCGGTATTAAAGAATTAGCGGACAGAAGCTAGAAAACAACTGGTACGATTGGACGCTGGTTATAGCAGTTGCTCTGGTTACTTCTTGAAAACTTTGTCAGCTTATACTCATGTACCTTGCCGTCATCTTCTCTTACAATAATTTTATCAGATTCAGACAAAAGAACTTCACCATCTGCTTCTGCTACAACGCAGACACCTGAGTCTCTTGCTGTCTTATTTTCAATGCCCGTACCAATAACCGGTGCTTCTGTCATCAGAAGCGGTACGGCCTGACGCTGCATGTTGGAACCCATCAGTGCTCGTGTACAGTCATCGTTCTGAAGGAACGGAATCATGGATGTCGCAACAGAGAATACCATCTTTGGCGATACATCCATTAATTCAATCTGTGTCTTGTCAAATTCAGAAGTTTCTTCTCTGTAACGGCCGGATACAGTATTCTTAACGAAATGTCCTTCTTCGTCAATTTCCGCATTCGCCTGTGCTACATGATAATCGTCTTCTTCATCAGCCGTAAAATACTGCACTTCATCGGTAACACGCGGATTCTTTGGATCGGTTCTGTCTACCAGACGGTATGGTGCCTCTACAAAACCATATTCGTTAATTCTTGCATAAGATGCAAGTGAGTTAATCAGACCGATGTTTGGTCCTTCAGGTGTTTCAATAGGACACATTCTTCCGTAATGTGTATAGTGAACATCTCGAACCTCGAAACCGGCACGATCTCTTGACAGACCACCCGGTCCTAATGCAGAAAGACGTCTTTTATGCGTAATTTCTGACAGCGGGTTGTTCTGATCCATGAACTGCGACAGCTGTGAACTTCCGAAGAATTCCTTAATTGCTGCCGTAACCGGCTTAATGTTAATCAGGGACTGCGGAGAAATACCGCTTAAATCCTGTGTGGACATTCTTTCTCTGACAACTCTTTCCATTCTGGAAATACCGATTCTGAACTGATTCTGTAACAGTTCGCCTACAGCTCTGATTCTTCTGTTACCAAGGTGATCGATATCATCCTTTGTACCAACGCCGTATTCAAGGTGCATATTATAATTAATAGAAGCAATAATATCTTCTACAGTAATATGCTTTGGAATCAGATCGGCAATGTTCTTGCAGATTGCTTCTTTGATTTCTTCAAGTGATTCATTTTCTGCTAAAATCTGGCTGAGTACAGGGAAGAATACCGCTTCTGTAACACCGAGTTCTCTTGCTTCTTCCTTTGAAATGTCAACCCATTTTGTAATATCAACTGCCATGTTAGACAGCACTTTTACTCTCTTTGTTGTAATTGTACCATCACTGTTTCTTAAATCTACATTTAAGAAGACTGCCGGAACCGCTGCATCCTGAATTGCCTGTGCTGTTTCTCTGTCAAGCTTATCGCCTGCCTGTGCAATGACATTGCCCTGTGTATCCACAACATCATCTGCAAGGATATGTCCTGAAAGTCTGCTCTTGAAAGAAAGCTTCTTATTAAACTTATATCTTCCCACCTTTGCAAGATCATATCTTCTCGGATCAAAAAACATGCCTGAAATCAATGCTTCCGCACTGTCTACAGATAACGGTTCACCCGGTCTTAACTTCTTGTAAAGCTCTAAAATACCTTCCTGATAATTTGTAGAAGTATCCTTCTCCATTGTAGCAAGAAGCTTTGGTTCTTCGCCGAAAATATCAATAATTTCAGCATTTGTTCCGAAACCGAGTGCACGGATCAACACGGTTACAGGAACCTTTTTATTTCTATCTACTTTAACATAGAACACATCGTTGGCATCTGTTTCATACTCTAACCATGCACCACGGTTTGGGATAACCTGTGAGCTGTAAAGGAAAATCTTACCATACTTATCCTTCTGGATATCGTAATAGATACCTGGTGAACGTACCAGCTGGCTGACGATAACTCGTTCCGCTCCGTTGATAACGAATGTTCCCGTCTTTGTCATAAGTGGAAGGTCGCCCATGAAAATTTCATGTTCGCTGATATCTTCACTTTCCTTATTGTGGAGTCTTACTCTTACCTTCAGAGGTGCTGCATATGTAGCATCTCTTTCCTTACATTCTTCAATAGAATACTTGACATCATCTTCGCATAAAGCAAAGTCAACAAATTCCAGACTCAATCTGCCATTGTAGTCTGCTATTGGAGAGATATCATCAAAAACTTCTTTTAACCCTTCATCCAGGAACCACTGATAAGAGTCCTTCTGAACTTCAATAAGGTTCGGCATTTCAAGAACTTCTTTCTGTCTTGAATAGCTCATTCTCATGCTCTTGCCTGCCTTGACCGGACGCATTCTGTTTTTCTCCATTGACGTTTCACCCCTTGTGTTTATTTTTATATAAAATCTGATATTTTTAATATGCAATGCAATAAAAAAGCATAAGCATACACAATAGTGCATTGTCCATAATAGCATACGGTCACTTGTCTGTCAAGCACTATACATGATAATTTTTACCAGTTTTTCCTTTTTATTGCATTTGCGCGCATAATTATGAATATTATAACATTTTTAGAATTGAAAGTAAATTCATTTTCACGAATTACACCGCTGCCGTACAGTATTTCTATAACGTAAAAAACCGGACTCCCGCAGGAATCCGGTTCTTAATTTTATATTGATACTGTTGTGGGTAAAATTACTTAAGAGTAACCTTAGCGCCTTCAGCTTCAAGCTTCTTCTGAATTTCTTCAGCTTCTTCCTTAGAAGCGCCTTCCTTAACAACCTTAGGTGCGCCATCAACAACTTCCTTAGCTTCCTTTAAGCCAAGGCCTGTGATTTCACGAACAACCTTGATAACCTTAACCTTGTTAGCGCCAGCTTCTGTAAGTTCTACGTCAAATTCTGTCTTTTCTTCACCTGCTGCTGCGCCAGCACCTGCTGCTGCAACAACAACGCCTGCTGCTGCAGATACGCCGAATTCTTCTTCGCAAGCCTTAACTAAATCGTTTAATTCTAATACTGATAATCCCTTAATAACTTCAATGATTTCCTGTGTAGTCATTTATTTACTCTCCTTTTATATTATTGGGCTGCTGCCCGGACCGTCCATACGGTATCCGTACAGACTCTGTTCAACATTTCCATGGATACATTTTGTATCCGGACACGGAAATTAAGCAACTTCTTCGTTCTTTTCAGCGATCTGCTTAATAACACGCGCAAAGTTTGTAATAGGTGACTGGATGCTTCCAAGGAACTTGCTGAGAAGTTCTTCTCTTGACGGAATAGAAGCAATTGTCTGAATGCCAGCTGCATCGTAGTATGTTCCTTCAACAACACCGCACTTTAATTCAAGAGCTTCAGCTGTCTTAGCGAAGTTGCTAAGGATTCTAGCCGGAGCTGTTGCATCTGTAGCGCAGATAGCAATTGCTGTAGGTCCTTCAAGCATATCTGTCATTGGCTCGAATTCTGTACCTGCGATAGCTCTCTTTACTAAAGTATTCTTATATACCTTGTAAACGACACCGGCTTCTCTTAACTGCTTACGAAGCTGTGTATCCTGTTCTACAGTTAAGCCACGGTAGTCAACTAAAACAACGCCCTGTGCGCCATTTAAGTGTCCTGAAATTTTGTCTACGATAGGTGCTTTAAGTTCTACCTTTGCCATGAATTTGTTACCTCCTGTTAGATTTGTATCCCACCAGAGGGATAAATTCTGCCCAATTCATAAAAAAGTCCTCCAAAGCACAAGACTTCAGAGGACGTAGATTCATGTCTTAATATACCGCAGACTGTCTGTCTGCCGCATTTCATAATCCTCGGTAGGCGAATAACCTTTAACCCCGGATGGGGACCTGCTGTCTTAGGCAAAATATTGCATTGCGTGATGTATCACACAAACAAATGATAGTATACTATCTTCATATATAGGTTGTCAACCGTTTTTTAAAAATTAGCCAACATATTTTGCTGTGCTGACCTTAACACCAGGACCCATTGTAGAAGTAAGTACAACACTTCTTAAATACTGACCCTTTAATGTTGAAGGCTTTGCCTTAACGATTGCATCCATAATAGCCTGGAAGTTGTCCGCTAACTGGTCTTCAGTGAATGAAGCCTTACCAATTGGCACGTGAATGATATTTGTCTTATCAAGTCTGTATTCAATCTTACCAGCCTTGATATCATTAACAGCTTTTGTTACATCCATTGTAACTGTACCAGCCTTCGGGTTTGGCATTAAGCCCTTAGGACCGAGTACACGTCCCAGACGACCAACAACGCCCATCATGTCAGGTGTTGCAACAACAACATCAAAATCGAACCAGTTATCATTCTGAATCTTAGGAATCAGTTCCTCACCGCCTACGAAATCAGCGCCTGCTGCTTCAGCTTCTTCAGCCTTAGCACCCTTAGCGAAAACTAAAACCTTAACAGTCTTACCTGTTCCGTGTGGAAGAACAACTGCACCTCTGATCTGCTGATCAGCATGACGTCCATCACAACCTGTTCTGATATGAGCTTCAATTGTTTCGTCAAATTTTGCTACTGCAGACTTCTTTACAAGAGCAACTGCATCTGTAGCTTCATATAATGTTGCGCGGTCGATTAACTTAGCCGCTTCAACGTATTTCTTTCCTCTTTTCATTATCAAAAAACCTCCTAGTGGTAATATCGGAAGGGACTTGCTTTCCTCCCACATATATCAAATTAATATGAATCAATTAATCTTCTACAACGATTCCCATACTCTTTGCTGTTCCTTCTATCATAGACATAGCAGTCTCGATAGATGCAGCATTTAAGTCTGGCATCTTTAATTCAGCAATCTTCTTGATTTCTTCCTTAGAAATCTTTGCAACCTTTGTCTTGTTTGGTGTACCAGAACCTGACTTAATGTTGCAAGCCTTCTTTAAAAGAACTGCTGCCGGCGGAGTCTTTGTAATAAAGCTGAAACTTCTATCAGCATATACTGTGATAACAACCGGGATAATTAAATCTCCCTGATCTGCTGTCTTTGCATTGAACTGCTTTGTAAACTCTACAATGTTTACACCATGCTGACCAAGAGCTGGACCAACTGGTGGAGCCGGTGTAGCTTTGCCGGCAGGAATCTGTAATTTGATATAACCTGTTACTTTCTTTGCCATTTTAGGCACCTCCTAAATATTATGTGGTAATTGGCGAAAGATACGGCTGATTTAAATCTGCCGCTTCAATCTCCCACGCTTATGCCTCACTGCCTATATGCCCATAAGCAGCTGCTTAAGCTTTCTGTTACATAAGTTTTACGTCTGTAAAACCAATCTCAACCGGTGTTTCACGGCCGAACATTTCTACATTAATGGTCAGGCACTGCTTGCCGTCATTAATTGCTGTAATTTCCCCAACTGTATTCTCCCATGCTCCTGAAAGAATCATTACCTGGTCACCAACTTTACCAGCAAACTGGACAACCGGCTTTGGAGCCTCAGTTCCCGGAAGGGTAATTCCAAGTGATTTAATTTCAGCCGGAGTGAGCGGTACCGGTTTGGATCCCGGACCTACAAATCCTGTAACGCCTCGGGTGTTGCGGACAACATACCAGCTGTCATCGTTCATCACCATGTTAATGAGTACGTATCCAGGGAACATCTTCTTCTGGGCAGACTTTGTTGCACCGTTCTTTACTTCAACAACCGTTTCAAGCGGAACGATGACTTCGAGAACCTGGTCCTGAAGATTTCTGTTTTCAACTGTTTTTTCGATGTTTGCCTTTACCTTATTCTCATAACCGGAATAAGTGTGGACAACATACCATTTTGCTTCGTCCATCTAATCACCTTTTCCTTACTTCACCAAGAATTCGATACCAAAGCGGGCAATCAAGTCCACTACTGAAATGATTACACCGACTACAACGGATACAATCACAACCGCAGCAGTTTCCTTTGTAAGTGACTTCTGGTCAGGCCAGACAATTTTCTTGAACTCAGCCTTTAAACCTTTGAACCAGCTTTTTTTCTGTTTTTTTGTTTTAACAGTTTCACCCATAGCTTTTACCTCACTGCTCCAAATTACTTGGTTTCCTTGTGTAATGTGTGTGATTTACAGAACTTACAGTACTTCTTTGTTTCCATTCTGTCCGGATGAGTTTTCTTATCCTTCGTAGTGTTGTAATTACGCTGTTTACACTCTGTACATGCCAATGTTATCTTAACGCGCACAACTTCCACCTCCAATTTTCGTTAAATTTTTGTAGGTGTATGAGATTCTACACCAATTGGTTCTTTTTTAGGCATAAAAAAAAGACCGCTTCCATAGCCGTTCTAGTTTATCATAGTAAACAGGCACTCGTCAATATCTTTTTTGACAAATTTTTTAATCCAAATCTTTAAATTTTCCTTAAAGAAACTGCGTGACATTCCGAATATATTAGTATATAATATTATCCAATCATTTTAGATAATTGCTTTTTTTACAAATGCCCCACATAGAAAACGGATTTTCCAACGGGACATTCAGCTTTTTTACGTAAAGCTGTCTATTATAGTTTTTGTAACTTCACAGCTTACCACTAATAACCACAATACACGAGATATAGATTATTGCAGACAAGGAGGTTCGTGACGATGATCAATTCGGTTTATAACTACTATGCCGCCCAGTACGGTCACAGAGAATATTCTAAATATGATACCCATTCAAAGGCCCAGCTCAAAAGCACCTTTGGCAGATTACAAAAAATCAACAGTCAGACTCCTTCTTATAAGATTGATTTTTCTGACGCGGCATTAAAATATGCTATTGATTTAAAAGAAAATGCACGGGAATTAAGCCAGATTGCAGATGAGCTTTCCGATGAATCCACAGATTCCATTACATACAAACGTTCTGCAACATCCAGTTCGCCGCAGGTCATCGATGCCGAATATATCGGAGATTCTTGTGTGCAGGATTATGAACCGCTTGAAGTTACCGTTTCACAGCTTGCCTGTCCACAGACAAACACCGGCAACTTCTTACAGCCAAATTCTAAGCCGTTTGCAGCAGGTGAGTACTCATTTGATCTGCAGGTGCAGGATTTGACATATCAGTTTGAGTTCGGCGTAAACGCTACTGACACCGTAACCGATACCCAGCAAAAGATTGCACGTCTGATTAACCAGGCTGATATCGGGTTAAACGCACAGCTTTTAACGGATGGTCTTGGCAACTCTGCTATTTCCATCACATCCGATGCAACAGGCATCAGGGGAATTTCTCCGACGATTTTCCATATCCAGTCCCAGAATTTCTCAGATGCTTCCGATTCCAATACCGAACTGGTATCTACACTGGGTCTGGACCGCGTGACACAGTATCCGGCAAATGCTGTATATTCTGTAAACGGAACAACTGCCACCTCTGTTTCAAATGAGGTGACAATTGATAATAATTATGTACTGACCTTTTTTGATACAACCGGCAAAGCGCCTGTCACCATCAGCATGAATACCGACACCGATGCAATTGCCGACAGTATCGGCGAATTAATCGGCGGCTATAACAACTTGATTTCGGTAACAGCCAATGATGCCAACGAACATTTTGAAGGAAATGAAAAGTTAAAAAAGGACTTTGCAGGCATTGCAAAATCTTACAACCACCTTTTAAATGAAAACGGGTTAAGCGTTACCGATAATGGTACGATTGCCGTTGACCGTGATGCCATTATTTCTGCCGCAGATAACGGCACATTAGGCGACATTTTTTCAGGTCTGAATGCCTTTAAACAGGCTGTTCAGAAAAAAGCGGAAGACATTTCACTCAATCCTATGGATTATGTCAACAATAAGATTATCGCCTATAAAAACCCGCTCCGCCCGACAAATGACCCCTATAATTTATCCGCCTATACCGGCATGATTTTTGACGGTTATCTGTAACCCCGTTACTAGCAATTAATGCAGATGCATAAAGAATAAATTTATTATCATTGTACGGCTTCAATCCGGTATGGTTGATACACCAAAAGGGACAAAAAAAGTAAGCTTGCGTCATGTGACCTGCTAATCTTTTCTGTCCCTTTTTATCATTAATATTGTCCCGTTTCTAACATTTCCTGAATTGCTTCACCGTCCACCTGACCATTTTCAAGCTTTGGCAGATTCTGCTTTAATACAATGACTTTCTGGATTTCCCAGCGATATCCTTTCTTTTCATTGTATTTGTCAATCTTTTTCTTCATACGGTCTGCTGTCATCTCTTTATCAATCGGTACGATTACAATGGTGAGCTTGTCCCCGTCCATTGTCAGATAGCTTTCCGCAACACCGTGAATTGCCGTAATTTCCTCATTAATTACCCGGCGGCAGATTTTTTCACCGGTTGGCAGCTGCAATACGCCCGGATTTCTCTTTGTAATTACCAGTCTGCCATGGCAGTTCATCCTGCCGTAATCACCGGTATGGAACATACCATCTTTTAAAACTTCTTTTGTTGTCTGTTCATCTTTGTCGTACTCTTTCATGACACAGTGCCCGCCGACTAAAATTTCTCCGTCTGCACCTAACTGTACTGCCTCATCATCATATAATTCATATGAGCCGTCCATTTCACGGTTCACCGCAATGCCACCGCTGCACTCTGCCATGCCATATATTGTATACACGTTGTAATTCCGGTCTTTTAAATTTTCAAATAACTTATAGCTGCTCGGTGCGCCGCCGATTACAATGGTACGCAGTTCCGGATTAAATGCCTTGATTCTCTTTAAATATTCAATCATCGACGGTGTACCCGGCAGAATCGTTGTCTTGTAATAATAGGTTTCAGCATCAATATGACGCAGTCCACGTCCGACACATACACACGCGCCGTTTGCCAACGGCCACAACAGACTGTAAACCAGTCCGAAAATATGAAACAGCATAGTCTGTGCCAGCACTCTGTCATGCTCGCTGCAATAGCAGTGATGATTCATTGCATTCACCGTATACATCAGATTCTGTGTGGTCAGCACAACCGCTTTATCAGATTCTTTATCTGTTGCCGTAAATACCAATACGTTTCCTTCCGGTGTCTGTGGATTATATTCTCCCTCGACATCATCTTTTTCTGCCCCCGGTATCATGATGGCATGACTGTCTGCAAGGATGTACTGATTGGTAGAAGATAAAATGTAATCCACCCCTACTTTTTCCAGCAGGCTTTCCCGTTCCTTATGCGGCAGAAAGGAGTCCACCAGCACAACATCTTTTCCCGCCAGAATAATACCAAATAAATTGACAATCCACCGGTATGATGACGGTCCGTAAAGTGCAACCCGCTTCCCCTCAAAATGCTGCATGAGATTGATATCGGGATTATAGAAGGGGTGGCCCACAGCAGTTATATCTGCAGTGAAAGCTTTCCGGGGGACCGGCTTGCCTTTATCTGCGCCGCGGACCACATATTTGCCGGTAAGACTTTAAAGGAACTGGGAGAGATAAAGGACCAGGATTTCATACTGAGGGAAAAGGGAAGTGCGGGCAGGGAGATTTTTGACGGCCTGGCGGCATCCCAGGAGCTGGCCATCACCCCCATATGGCAGAGCGCCAGCAACCAGGCCATCATCCACGGTGTAAAAGAAGGGCTGGGAATATCCATCCTTCCCTATTTCCTGGTGCAGGAAAGCCTGGAGCGGGGGGAGACGGCTGAGTTTAAGATAAAGGGACTGACCCTGAACCGGAAGTTCTCGGTCATTTATCACAGGAATAAATTCCTTCCCAAAAGCGCAATGGCCCTGATGGATCTGTGCAAAGGAAATGCATGAAGCAGCAAAGAAGGAGCGGACAGCGGGTCAGCTTAAAAGCCCACGCAGCCCCTGGCTGTCCTTTATGGTGACGGTACCCCTTCCAAGAGACACCAATCCTTCCTTTTCAAAGTATTTAAGCATCCTGGAGACCACTTCCCTGGCAGTGCCCAGGTTCTTGGCAATCTGTTCATGGGTGGTGGAAATGGTGCTGCTGTGTGATTTGACCTGTTCATCCGCCAGATACGCGGCCAGCCGTTTGTCAAAGCTGGAGAACAGAAGCTGCCCCATGGACCACATGACATCGGAGAAACGTTCCGCTGTCTGTCGGTAGATATAATTTTCCGCGTGGATATTCTTCTCCATCAGCCTGTGGATACAGGCCGCGGTTGTGATGAGAAGCGTGGATCCTTCTATGGATTCTATGAATATATCAAACGTGATTTCCTGCATCATGCAGGAAGCGGACAAGGTGCACACCTCTTCCGGCCCCAGCCGGAACAGGGTGACCTCCCGTCCTTCCTCGGATTGTATATAGGTACGTATCTGGCCTGCCAGTACCAGGATGACCCCAAGGCATTCCTCGGTTCGGCTGTGTATGAAGCTGCCGGGGGAATAGCGGCGTATATGGGAGCAGGATATGAGGTCGGCTTTCTGGCTTTGGTCAAGATAATCCCAGAAGGGATAATTGTCCTCTAAAGTTTTGGCAATATCATAGGAATCATTACTCATGGCAGATGTTACTCCTTTTGCTGTGTATCAGTCATCTGTCATTAGTGTATCCTGTTTTTTATTTTTTGTCAAAGTATGCTTCCCATATCCCTTGTGTCCGGTTCCGTGGATCCGGAGGAACCGGCAGCCCGGGCCTTGCATATCATCTGTGTCATGGTTCCCATGGGACAGTACACACACCAGGAGCGGGGGCGGAACAGGACCATGGTGGCCAGGCCAAGGATGGTGGATGTCAGCATGACGCTGTAGAATCCAAATGCGAACTGGGACATCCACAGGGGCACGCCTTCCGCATGATAAGCATGGTTCCAGGGAAGGCGGAAGGTCCACAGCACTGTCACCACCTGTTTCAGGCCCGAGGCGCCCCT
>OGZT01002213.1_pt1 | contig 11333 bp, 7 predicted proteins | sample 1576891 | NCBI WGS metagenome assembly OGZT01 (sample SAMEA3541521, study PRJEB24748) | human gut metagenome | biome: human gut; feature: human-associated habitat; material: faeces | place: China | collected 2012 | reverse complement strand
GAAAAATTCTCGCCCGCCCGCTGTCGTCACAGTTGAACCTGCAAAAGCTGGTGGTGATGGTATGGCCGATCAGCGCCCTGCGCCCCATCTCCCAAATGGTTCTCAGGGTGAGGTCGCCCTTCCACTGCTGGTCAGACGCCCTGCGCCACACCATATCGTAGAGCCGGTCAATCTCATCCTCCCCCATGTCGCACACCCGAACCGGCCCGTCCAGATAATGAAGATCAGGATAGGCGTGGACCAGATAGTAGTGCCGGCCCTCCACACAGAGGTCTGGGATCGCCGCGTAGGAATTTTCCAGCAAATCCATAATTTCATCCTGTTCCCCGGACGTCAGATTCAAAAAACGCTCCGCCGTGGGCTTTCCTCCGTTGTGCATCCAGCTGTTGACCCAATCCTCCGGCCCTGTGCGGATGCAGACGTACAGAAACAGCTCATGATTTCCCATAAAAAGGGATATATTCCCACGGCCCAGTATGTCCTGCAAAATGCGGACGCCGTCCTCCCCGCGGTCAATCACATCCCCCAGAATATAGAGCCGGTCCTCCGGTCCCATCCTTAGGCCGGCCAGCATGGCCTGATATTTGTCCCATTTCCCGTGAATATCCGCGCAGACGTAATGCATGCCGATCCTCCTTTTGCGATGTCCTCCGGCAAAATTGCTCTGATTATAGTTTAGCAGATTATCGGAAGTTTTCTATTTCAGAATTGAGCTTTTTTGTCTCCGGGAAGAATGCCGCCAGGATAGGGTGCGCAAAAAGACGACATTCCGATGAAAAAACGTCGGGCAGGCGAAAAAACGACCGCTGCCGCGCCCTCCCTTACCTGTTTATCAATACTTTATTCATGGAAGAATCCTGCATAGAAGTTTGACACACTGTTCTTATAATACTTACTTGGTGTATACCAGTTTTCAGGTTCTGTTGCAACACCTCTGTTAAATGCTGCACAAAGCTGTGCTTCAATAGCTTTTTCAACACCGTTTCCTCTGTCAAATGCGCCCTTGCCTTCTAACACTTCCTGTGTATTTGGCTTATCAACATAATAAACTGTGCTGTCACCTTCTCTTGTAAATCGCATCTGATTTCCAACTACTCTACCAACAAATCTTCCTGATTCTGAGCTGAATCTTAAATCTTCATTGGCATATTTGTTCCAGAATTCATTAATATAATTATCAAAATAATTTCCGTTTATCTTTCCAACATTAAATGTACTCTTACATGGTGCAATAATTCTATCATCTCTTACAAGTGACTTATATTCATTTGGAACTTCATTCTTAAATGCATTGAAGATTTCATCTCTTGTTCCAACATCACCTACTACATTATCATATCCGCCATATAACGAACCACCTATTAAACGTGTAACCATTGGGAAACAGAAATAATCAACACGTGTTGTATTTCCCCAATAATGTTTTCCTTCAATAGTAAACTCTGCAAACTCAAATAATGTGTTAGCATTTACGTCTCCAGGATTGTTAAGATCCGGTCCGGCATAACCTGTAGAACCAACAAACTTAACATATACCGGCTTTCCATAGCTTAAGTACATCCTTCCTGATCTGATAGTTGGAGCATATACATGATCTGATTCTGCAAGTGTATGATAAATATTTGCATATTTTGTTCCGTTTACTTCAACTGTGTTAAGACTCTCTGATGCAGGAATCATATTTCCATCTTTATCCATATAGCAAAGCTGATTATTTGCATTATTTCCTACAATGCACCAGTAAATTTCACTGTCACTGTATTTTCCATTAGTCTTATTGTTAAGTTCAATTGCAATTCTGTCATCTCTTAAAGGAACATTTTCCTTAAGCTGTGGCTTAAGTTCTTCAGGACATGTTTCAGGTTCTGTTTCCTTTTCACCTGTTCCTGTAATCTGAATCTGTGCTTCAAGTCTTTCTGATTCTCTTTTTCCTACAACTGTTGTAATTGCTATTGTATGTGTTCCTTCTGTATAAACAGGAAGTTTTAAAGCCTGTGCTGAAATTCCTGTACGTCTTCTTTCTCCATCTACATAAACATTGTAACAGTCAATTGTTCCACGTCCCCAAACAACATTAACATATCCTACACTTGCCTGACTTACATCCAAACCAAATGGCTTTTCAATTGAGCTGTCTGTTGTGAAATCAATTGTTGTTGTTTCCTTTGGTTTAGTTGTCGGTTTAGCTGTTGTTGGTGCTACTGTAGGCTTAGCTGTTGGTGCTACTGTTGTAGGTGCTGCCGTTGGCTGTGCCTCAGGAGCTTTTGTTGTTGTGATTGCTCCATCACCTGTATATGTATATTTAATTGATGTTATATTTGAAACCTTGTTACCCTTAACTGCGGCAACTCCTACTGTGTATTCCCCGGAGCCCTTTGTAAATACCGATTTTTCAAGATTAACTGAGTTTCCATTAACATTTGTTGCATATACTCCATCAACATAGACATTATATGAATCTACATCTACAACCGGTGCCCATGCAAAATAATAAGGTAAATCAGCATTTCCTGCCCATACAAGTCCTTCAGGTGCCTTTATACTTTCATCTACATCCTGTCCCGGTGCTGTTGGTGCCACTGTTACATCTGTAGGCTTTGCTGTTGAAGGTTCCGGTGCCTTTGTTGTTGCTGGCTGTCCGCTTCCTGCATATGTATATTTAATTGATGTTATTGCTGATGTTTTATTTTCCTTTACTGTTGCAACTCCAACTGTATATTCCCCAGCTCCCTTTGTAAACATTGAAGCATCTAAATCTGCAACATTTTCTGTAACTTTTGTTACATACACTCCATCTATGTAAACGTTATATCCGTCAGCTCCATCAACTGCTGCCCATGCGAAATGATATGGCAATCCTTCTCCCGGTGCATGTACAAGTCCTTCAGGGGCTTTTATGCTTTCATCAACATTACCGTTAGCTGTTGTAGGTGCTACTGTTGTAGGTTTCGCTGTTGGTTTTAATGTAGGTGCTACTGTTGTAGGTTTCACTGTTGGTTTTAATGTTGGTGCTACTGTTGTAGGTGCTACTGTAGGCTTAGCTGTTGTAGGTGCTACTGTTGTAGGTGCTACTGTAGGCTTAGCTGTTGGTGCTACTGTTGTAGGTGCTACTGTAGGCTTAACTGTAGTACTGTCATTTTTCTTAGTCGTTTCTGTTTTAGTTGTCTTCACTTCAGCTTTAGTAGTTACTATCTGTGAAGGTTCACTCTTTGTAGTTACCTGATTTATAACACTATTATTGTTATCGGAAGGTTTTGTAACTTTAATACTATTTTTTCTTTTAACAATAACTTTGCATTTATATTTCTTCTTTCCAACCTTTGCAGTTATTGTAGTCTTTCCCGGTTTCTTTGCCTTAACCTTTCCTTTTTTAGAAACTGTTGCTACTTTTTTCTTTGAAGACTTCCAAACTACCTTTACTCCGGCAGGTTTATTCTTCACCTTTAGCTTCTTTGTTTTTCCTACCTGCAAAACTATCTTCTTCGAGCTTAGTCTTGTTGTAGACTTTGCATTAACATTTGTTAAATTCATAGGCATCATTGTTACTATTAATGCCAATGTTAAAACAATTGTCAAAATTCGCTTCATTTTGTTCATAAATTTCCTCCTAAAAACGTTTTCATTTCCTTCCGCTTTTAAAAATAATTTTTGCGGTTAATAAATACGTTTTTATCCTAACACATTTAGTTATTTTGCACAATATTTTTTTTGAAATAAAAACACTTTTATCATTTTCATCAAAAATAACGTTTCAATCTATATTTTAGCAAAAAAAACAGCCCCCGATCACATGCCTTGTAATCAGGGGTTTTATTGTTTTTAAAACTGTTTTTATTACCTTTTATAATTTTATTTTTCTATTCAATGCTTTCATCATATACAGCTCTGCAACCTCCTATAAACTTAGGTCTTGTTCTTGCTGCAAGTACGTTTGCCTCGCCGATTTTGTTATTTTCAAGTCTTACCGGAACTGCAACTTTCTTAATGTGCATTCCAATAAGAGTTCCGCCAATGTCAATTCCACCGTCTGCCTTAATTTCTTCCACAGCAACAGGATCTTTAAATGTCTTATATGCTGTTGTTCCAAATGAACCACCTGCCTTAGGCTGTGGTACAACGTTAACTATTTCTGAAAACGGAACTGCTGCACGTTCAACTATTATTGCTCTGTTAAGATGTTCACAACACTGAGCTGCAAGATATATCTTTCTGCTTTCAAGGACTTCATATATTCCTGAGAAAACTGCCTTAGCCACTTCAAGGTTAGAATTGCTTCCAATCTTATCTCCACATATTTCACTTGAAGAACAACCAACTACAAGAATATTGCCTTCCTTTAATCCTGCTTTATCGCAAATTTCTTCTGTTGTTTTTTTTGCCTGTTCTTTTAATTCTTCGTACATTTGAATCGCTCCTTTCAAACAACATAATGCAAAAGAGAGCTGTATGATATTTGTAGCCTACTCTTTTTACCGCCTACAATTTTATCACACAACTCTTTCCTTTTACATATTATTTTATATTTTTATACAAATTTTTTAACTAATTTTGTAACCTTTGCTTCTTCTAATGCGAAAATAGCAATAAATCCTAATACTAAGCATGTAACACCCTGGATGCTGTTGCTTCCAATTGAAGGCACTGCTCCAAGTCCATATCCTAATAAAGTACTTTCATATAAGAAATATCCTAAAACCATAATAACTTCTGCAACTACACCACTTACAATATAAGCTACTACATTCATTCCCTTACTGTCCTTAGTGTTTGCTTTCTTAATTGCTACAAATACTAAATATGCAACTAAAGCCATTAAAAACTTAATTACAAATGTTCCCGGTACATAACTTCCGTAACCGCTGATAAAATCTGAAAGGGCTGAACCGATACCTGCTGCAAGGGCACCATAAACGCCACCAATCATCCAAGCTGAAAGTAATACAATAGTATCACCAATATTTACATAACCGTTTGTTCCTACTGTAGGTACTTTAATAATCATTGTTGCTACACATGCTAACGCTGCAAATAAAGCTGTAATAACAATCTTTCCTACGTTCTGTTTAGTTGAATCCATAATTCTCCTCCTGATATTAACACCTATCTTTTATCCTAAGTGTATTATTACTTAATCTAAGTTGCATTATCTCAATCTGACACTGTAACTCATTAAAGTATAGTATATCAGTATGTGGTATTATTTATATATCCAATTTACGTAATAAACATAATATCAGATTCATAGGATATTATTTACTCCTCATCTGCATAAACAAGGGCACATTTTACAGCTCTGTGCCATCCCTTGATATATTTCTGCACCTTTTCAGAATCCATTTTGTTTTCAAACTTTCTCTCTATTGTTGAATTTTTTATAATGTCTTTTTTGTCTTTCCAATAACCTGTTGCTAGACCTGCCAAATATGCTGCCCCAAGCCCTGTAGTTTCAATTACTGATGGTCGCACAACCTGTTTTTCAGTAATATCTGCCTGAAACTGCATTAAAAGATTATTGGCACTTGCCCCACCGTCAACTCTGATAGACTTAATTTCCATTGCCGCATCCTGCTCCATTACCTTCAAAACATCATATGTCTGATAAGCAAGTGATTCAAGGGTAGCTCTTACAAAATGCTCTCTTGCAGTTCCTCTTGTTATGCCAACTACCATGCCTCTGGCATTCTGCTTCCAATAAGGTGCTCCCATTCCTGTAAAAGCCGGCACAACATATACTCCATTAGTATCACTAACCTTTTCTGCAATCTCTTCACTTTCCGGTGCACTGTTAACTAACTTCATCTGATCTCTAAGCCACTGTATTGCCGCTCCTGCCACAAAAACACTGCCTTCCAATGCATATTCAACCTTGCCTGTGCCTGCTGCAATAGTAGTAATCAAACCATTGTCTGATATAACCGGCTTATTTCCTATATTCATTAAAAGAAAACAACCTGTTCCATATGTATTCTTTACATCACCTTTTTCAAAACAACACTGACCAAATAATGCCGCCTGCTGGTCTCCTGCAACACCACTTATAGGTATTCGTTCTCCTAACAGTTCCGGCATAGTATATCCAAAAATTCCACTTGAAGGATTTACCTTAGGCAACATAGACTTGGGAATATCTAGTATATCCAGTAATTCCTGATCCCACTCCAAATCAAATATGTTATAAATCATAGTTCTTCCCGCATTAGTGTAATCCGTTGCGTGTATGCTTCCACCGCTTAACTTCCACATAAGCCATGAGTCAATTGTTCCAAAAAGCAATTGACCATTTTCTGCCTTATTTCTTGCTCCCGGCACATTATCAAGAATCCACTTAATCTTAGTTCCTGAAAAATAAGCATCAGGAACCAATCCAGTCTTATTTCTAATAAAATCCCTAAGACCGTCCTTAACAAGTCCGTCTACAATATCAGAAGTTCTTCTACACTGCCAAACAATGGCATTATAAATAGGTTTTCCCGTATTCTTGTCCCATATAACCGTTGTTTCTCGCTGATTAGTAATGCCAATGGCTTCAATATCCTTGCCTGTAATTCCTGCCTGTCTCATAACATCTTCCATTGTAAGAAGCTGTGTCATCCAAATTTCCTCAGGATTATGTTCAACCCAGCCCGGCTTTGGAAAAATCTGCTCAAACTCCTTATTTGCCTGACAAACAATATTTCCCTTTTTATCAAATAAAATAGTTCTGGAACTGGTAGTTCCCTGATCTAATGCCATAATATACTTACCCATAGTTTCTTCCTCCGTACATAACTAAATACTATCTTTAGCCTTCATTCTAACCTTTATCTTATAATATAGTTTGTATATTTTCAATGGCACTATTTTAAATTCCACGCAGAAATTTTTATAAGCAAACACGTTGAGATTTCTGCCTGGAATTATAACATATGATTGAAAATATCAAAAAAAGTGCTACCACGTATTTTTCAGGTACATGATAGCACAATCTATTATAAACAACAGGTACGGATTTTAGAAAATCATTAGAATAATTGTTTATGATTTTCCTTTTTTAACCCTGTTGCCTGCTGTCACAAAAGTGAGCAGCTTTTAATATTTTCTTTTGTATACCTTATTGTATGCACTTATTCCGGTTTTGTGATTAGTCCTCATAATCAATATAATTTAAAGGATCTTTTGTTTTTCCATTTCTTTCTACTGAGAAGTAAATATTATCCCCTTCCTTGGAGTAATATTTAGTTGGCTGGTTAACATAGGCGATAGTCTGGCCTGCTTCAACGAAGCTTCCTTCTTTTACTTCAGGATTTATGGTCTGACCGTAGTTTACGATATAATCATTTCCCACTGCCTGACTGATAACAACGCCAAGTTCATCATCTTGTGTTATTTTTGTAATAACACCATCTGCTGCTGCCTTTATTGCAGTGCCTTTGCTACTTTGGATTACAATTCCGGGATTGGTTTTGTATTCATCTAATGTTGCGTAATATACTGTATTTTTCACATCATATGGCATAATAATGCTACCCTCAACAGGCCAGATAAGTTTGCTGTTCTTGTTAAACTTTAATGTTTTAATCTGGGCTGCTGCCTCTGATGAAAGTCCATACATGTAATCTTTTTTGCTTACATTAGACTGAGTGTTTTCTTCCACTACGTTATTTACGGCTTTTTCCTTAGTTGTTTCTTCTGTTAAATAACCTCCCGGCTCAACTTCTCTGTCTTTCGGTGTTTCAGATTCCATTGCTGTTTCTTTTTGTGTTTCTTTTTCCACAACATTTCCTGCTGCTTCAATATTTTTATCTGCCGCTGTTGTTTCAGTTATGTTTGCTTTTCCTAATTTTACAATGTTTTCGTCGCTTTTTTGCCCAAGAAAATAAGTTCCCGTGGCTACGCCTACTAATGCAACAAAGCAAACTGCAACTGCTGCTATAAATTTCTTATCCATTCTCATCACCTCAATAACAGTATGTACCATTAATTGAAGATTTATACAAAAAAATTAATTTTAATATTCCACAATTTTCCCATCATAGAAAGTGCTAAGAATCTCCTGCCATGGCTTGCCATGACCTGCAAGGTATCTGGCATAGCTTATACTCATTCCAAAACCGTGACCGTTGCCTTTAGTTGTAATTCTTATTCCCTTTTCATATTCTTCTATGCTCATATCTGTAGAATTAAGACCGAGGGCTTTTGAAAAATCATCTGCCAGAACAACAGTATCCCCAATTCTTATTTTTAAAGCATAGCCTTCTTTGTCTTTTTCAACAGTTATCAGATTAATAATTTCCTTCTTATCTTTTATATTTTTTAGAATTTCCTTCCCATCTTTAAATACAACAATTCCATTAGCTGACAGTTTTTCCTTAAACTCATTAACCGTTAAATACCTTGTGCAAAGATATTCCTTCTCCTTTATGTCATTCTGGCATATAACACTTTTTAGATAACTATATTCCTTTCCAAGAATTTCCTCCCCTAACCTGGTTTTCCCATTACTTATATTATGAAACAATGGCAAAATAGTCTCCCCCTGTTTCTTTATTATTTTGCCTTTTGTTTTGTCTACTATTCTTTTAATTTTTTTATTTTTCTCATTGTATATTTTATAAGAACCTATACCTGTAAAATATGCAGCCATTCCTTTGGGGCTTTTAATGTTTTCCCTGCAAAAATCCTGAAATCTACTGTTTTTTAACTCCCCATAATTTCTATATTCCATTCCCAAATCTGAAGCTGCTATTTGAGCTTTGTCCTTCATTTTGTACAAAATATAAGTTCTAATAATAACAGACTTAGCTTTCAAAAGCTCCTCCGGCTCACTTTCGTCCATCTGCGCCATAAGAACGTAAGATATGAAGTTCTCCATATCCATTTCAAAGCTGTAGTTTTTATTATCCACTAATATTGTTTTCCCTGAGGGCTTAGCCTTAGATATTTTGTTTCCGTTTACAAGAACACATACACTACCTATAACTAACGGGAAAAAAATCGAAAATAATATTAGCATAATAAACTTTTTTCTATCTGTCATTTGGTTATTCCTAAAAATCCCTTATACTAACTTATTTTTCAAAAATCATTTATATGATTGTAGTGCATACAAAAACCCCAAAAAACCAGACATTACATTCTAACTTTTTGGGGTTTCATTTTAATTATATTTGATTATATCTATTGTGACACTTTCACAATTTTCTGTAATCTATACGTCCATTTTAACTTTTACTTTTTCAAGATGCCAAATATCCTGTACGTATTCTTCGATTGTTCTGTCAGATGTAAACTTACCAACATTAGCTACATTTAACATAGCTGACTTAGCCCAGCCTTCTTGGTTTCTGTAAGCTTCTTCAACTCTCTTCTGAGCTGCTGCATATGACTTAAAATCTTTAAGAATAAAGTATCTGTCAGCAACATCTGTTTCCTGAGTGTTAAGTAATGAGTTGTAAATTGGTCTGAATCTTTCAGGATCATCTGGAGAATAGAATCCGTTAATCAACTGCATAAGAACTTTTCTAATGTCCATATCTGAGTTGAAAATATCCATTGGATTATATCCGCCATTGTTTTCGTAGTTAATAACTTCATCTGAAGATAAACCAAAGATAAATGCGTTCTCTTCGCCAACTTCATCAACTATTTCTACGTTAGCACCATCCATTGTTCCAAGTGTTAAAGCACCATTTAACATAAACTTCATATTACCTGTGCCTGAAGCTTCTTTTGATGCTGTTGAAATCTGTTCTGAAACATCTGCTGCCGCAAAAATAATTTCAGCATTTGATACACGGTAGTTTTCAATAAATACAACTTTAATCTTTCCATTAATTGATTCATCATTGTTAATTACATCAGCAACGCTATTGATTAACTTGATTGTAAGCTTAGCAATCTTGTAACCTGCTGCTGCTTTTGCACCAAAGATAAATGTTCTTGGATAGAATTCCATTTCAGGATGTTCCTTAATCTGGTTGTATAAATACATTACATGTAAAATATTTAATAACTGACGCTTATATTCATGAAGTCTCTTAACCTGAACATCAAAAATAGAACGTGGGTCTACATCAATACCATTATGTTCTTTAATGTATTTTGCAAGACGTACTTTGTTCTGATATTTAATATTCATAAATTCAGCCTGAGCTTTCTTGTCATCTGCGTATACTTCTATTCCCTTAATCTTTGGAAGGTCTGTAATCCAGTCATCTCCAACCTTTCCTGTAACCCATTCTGAAAGAAGTGGATTAGCATGGAGAAGGAATCTTCTCTGTGTAATACCGTTAGTCTTATTGTTAAACTTCTCCGGCATCATTTCATAGAAATCTTTTAATTCCTGATGTTTTAAAATTTCTGTATGAAGTTTTGCTACACCGTTAACTGAGAAACCTGCACAAATTGCATCCATCGGTCTGGATAAATGCAAAATGTGTACATACTGCTGGGATGGCAAGGAAGACGATGAATAACAAGTTAAAAAACTAACGTAATGAAAACACAGGAGAGCTAAACAAACTGCCTGTGTTTTTTTCTTACCGTGTAAGGTTAATAAGCCCTTCCTTTCATAAGTAGGTTCATCATCAGTTCATATGAAAAATACACCAACACTTTAAAAGATTCCTATGCTCGTAAGCATCACTAACGGGAATACCCGAACACATACAAGCCTTTCATTCATTTCAATGCTTTCTTTTCCTGCACGATGTTTTTTGAAATAGCGGTAATAAGCATATCCTGCAGAAAGGAATGCACTTTTTTATTTTGCAAAGAATTCCTCAAAGCTTCAATCGGTAGCGGTACATACAGCTTGACAGAAGAATGTCCTTTTTTCATTATAAAAGAAATTTCCAAAAATGCTTATTTATCTTGACAGCTAACGATTATTAGCCTATACTGACAGTAGAAAGGCTAATGAGTGTTAGCTGAAGGGAGAATAGCTATGAAGCAGTTATCCACAAAGGAGCGTATCCGTACAGAGGCTCTGCATCTGTTTGCACAATATGGATATGATGCAATCAGTGTCGCACAGATTGCAAAGGCAGTAGGCATACAGGCACCGTCCTTATACAAGCATTATGCAAGCAAGGAGGACATTTTCCTTGCCATTATAAAGGAAATGGAAAAGCGCTATGCACAGCACGCTGCCGGTATGCAGATCAATGGCAGTGATGCGAAGAAAGACGGAAAGCTGTATACCCAAATTACGGATGACCAGCTTGTCGATATGGGCGTGCATATGTTTTCTTATTTTCTTCACGATGCGTATGAGAGCAGCTTTCGCAAAATGCTGAATATGGAGCGCTATCACAATCAACGACTAGCCAAGCTATTCCAGAAGCAGTATTTCG
>OGZT01002209.1_pt1 | contig 11366 bp, 13 predicted proteins | sample 1576891 | NCBI WGS metagenome assembly OGZT01 (sample SAMEA3541521, study PRJEB24748) | human gut metagenome | biome: human gut; feature: human-associated habitat; material: faeces | place: China | collected 2012 | reverse complement strand
CTGGAGGGCTTTGCGTTGGACCACAGGTAGGCCAGCAGTGCGCCGATAAAGACGACCTCCGCTTTCGCCGTATCAAAGGCATCCGCAAGCTCTTCGGCACGCGCTGTCTGATTACGCCATCTCCCCGGCCAGGGAGCGCTCCATGTAGTCCCGGATGATCTCCGGATCGCCGGTCTGGCCCAGCACCCACATGAGCTTGGTCACCGCCGCCTCGGTGGTCATATCCCGGCCCTGGATCACCCCCTGGGCCAGAGCCCTCTGCCCCACCTCGTAGACGGAGAAGTCGCTGGGCTCGTAGAGGCACTGGGAGCACACCACCACGGTCATGCCCGCCCGGGCGGCCGCCTGGAGCTTGGCGATCAGATCCCGCCGGACGAAGTGCAGCCCCCCAGCGCCGAAGGCCTCGATGACGATGCCCCGGTAGTGCATCTGGAGCAGCATGTCGAAGATCTCCGGGTCGAGTCCGGGGGTGAGCTTGATGAGGAATACCTTGTCGCACAGCTTGTCCCGCAGGGCGCACGCTCCGGCGGTGGCGGGGATGGCCTCCCGGTGGATCTGCAGCCCCTTGCCGTCCACATTGGCGGCCAGGGGCCAGTTGACGCTCTCAAAGGCATCGAAGTCGGTGGTGCGGGTCTTGACCGCCCGGCAGCCCAGAATCACCTTCCGGTCGAAGGCCAGGAACACCCCCGGCACGCCGGAGGCCGCCATGGCCAGGGCGGTGCGCAGATTCTCCATGCCGTCGCTGAGGGGGTGGGCCATGGGGAGCTGGGCCCCGGTGAGCACCACCGGGATGGAGATGCCCCGCAGCATGAAGGACAGCACCGAGGCAGTGTAGGCCATGGTGTCGGTGCCGTGGGTAATCACGATGCCGCTGTACTCCATCCGGTTTTCAAAGACGTGGCGGGCGATGGTCTGCCACTCCTCCGGCTGGATGTTGGAGGAGTCCAGGTGGAGGATATCCCGAATCGTGATGTCGTAGCAGTCCATAATTCCCTGGGGGAGCAGCCCGGCCAGGGCCTCCCCGTCCAGGCCGGGGGCCAGTCCCTCCGCCGTGGGCAGAGAGGCGATGGTGCCCCCGGTGGTCAGCAGCAGGATGTGGGGCCGCACTCAGAACACCTCCGCCAGGGCCTCCGCACGGCGGGCGGCGTCGGCCAGAAGCGCCTCCTTGTCGTTGCGGATATCGTCCAGCCCCTCGGCGTCCAGACACTGGAACTCCGGGATGCCGTACATAGTGCACAGGGCCTTCAGCACGGGGGTGGCCGTCTCCATGGGGGTGCCGGCGTAGTTGCCGCCCCGGGTGGTGATATAGAGCAGCTTGGAGGCCCGGCACAGCCCCACCATGGCCCCCTCCTCGCTGTAGCCAAAGGTGAGGTCGGTGACGGAGATGCGCTCCAGGTAGATCTTCAGGATGGCGGGGAAGCTCATATCCCAGAAAGGGGCGGCAATGACGAGCTTATCCGCCGCCGCGAACTGCCGGGCGGGCTCAAACATGGGCTGCTCCAGCTTGCCCGCACTCCAAAGCGCGTCCCGCTCGGCCAGCACCTCCGGGTACTGTGGCTGGAGCCGGTCGGCGCAGAGATCCCGCTCGGTGATCACCGTATCCGGGTGGCCCGCCCGGTAGGCCTCCAGAAAGCGCCGGGCCAGCTTCAGCGTGCGGGAGCGCTCTCCACGCACGCAGGCGTTGATAAAGAGAAGGTTTTCCATCGTAATTCACACTCCTGAGAGAAGGATTTCCAGTCTGCTCCTATCCTATCACAGGGCATGGCGGGATGCAAGCCTCCACTAGCCTCCCGGCCATCCGAGCCAAGCCCCCAGCCACAGCACCAGCCATGCCAGCGCCGCCAGCCCCCAGCCACAGCACCAGCCATGCCAGCGCCGCCAGCCCCCAGCACGCCGCCCCCAGCCGGTTGAGCCACGCCTCCGCCGTCTTGGCATCGCTCCCATCAAAGTGGAACCATTTCCTCATCGTCCTCTTCATCATTCTTCCCCCTTTCTTGTGCGGGCCGCTGTGGGGCATCGGCCCCTACGCCGCAGTCTGATATGCGCCCCGTAGGGGCGGCCCTTGTGGCCGCCCGCGCTTTTCCGGCGGCACGCCGGAGCGCCGCCGGCGGATTTGCTCCCCTGTAGGGGCAGGTGCCCTCACCCGCCCGGGGGCCGATGTGGGCGTCGGCCCCTACGCCCCTTCCGCCAGCCAGGTGCGGATGTCCGCCAGGGTTTTGGCACCGGTCAGGTCAATCTGATTGCCCTCGATACGGAGCACTTGGTTTCCATTTCGTAAAATCAGGCCCTCATATTCCCCACTGGAATAGCTCCAGGCCCGGTCGAAACCCAGCTCCACCGCCCGGAGGGCCGTCGGCCCGTGCCGGTGGAACTCCCGCTGAAGTCGTTTTTCGTCCCCTTCTGCGGCCCGGAAATCCTCACAGATCCACTCCGCCAGCCAGCCGGCGCGGCAGTCCATCCGCTCCACCCACAGATCGCCTTCCTCCTGATCATAGCGGCAATACTCGAAGGATGCGGCCGCGATGGAGTTCTGTTCCCTTGTATAGGCGGAATAGCCGTCTATATAATTGGTCTGCCCTTCTCCAATGCTCAACAGGAGGCACAGGACGAGGACGGCAATCAGCACTCCCTCTATCAGCGGGCGTATCCCCCGGAGTCTGGCTCCCCACCGCCGTGGTACGGGAAAGGGCTCCCCCTCTGCCACCACCCGGCGGCATTTTGCCCGGTAGCGGAGCACCCGCACCACGAAAAACAGATCCATTCCCAGCCACAACAGCACAAGGGTCGCCATGGCCATGGAGATATTGGACAGGAACAGCTCCCACATGCGGGGGTGCTCCCTGATGTACCCCCCTACGGTCCAGATGGACCAATAGACGGCAAGATAGGACAGGCTCCACACCTGGTCGGCCAGGGCCTTTTTCCACACGTAATTCCACTCCATATCCTTGTCGGTCTGGATCGGGGCAGGATCGCCTCCCTCTTTGGCCCGGAAGTAAAACAGTCCCCCGTCCTCTTCCAGCAACTCCCATCCAGCCTCCCCGCAGAGGGTCAGATAGTCCGACCGGGCATCCCAGTCCTTTTTCCGCTCGCTCTTCCACCGGGCGGGCTCCACCCAGCACCGGCGGGGGCGCTCCGCACGCCGGAAGGTGGCGGTAAACAGCCCCACCTCCTCCAGCTCCCAGCCCCGCTCCGCCTGCTCGTCCAGCTCCGCTTGGGCCGCCTTGGCATCCTCGACGGTGTAGCGGAACCAGCGGATACTCTTTTGCTTCCTCATGTCTCCCCCTCCAGCCTGGACAGCACTTCGTCCAGCCACATCTCGTCTGGAAGCGCGCCGTTCTTCATCCGAAACACTGTATTCCCCCGCTGGAGCACCCATCCCGATTCTCCCCGGTCAGCCGTCTCCGTTCGCTCCCCGCTCCGGATGTGCCACACACCCTCATACCCCTCCAGAGGCGGCTGCCCAGCGGCCCCCAGTTGTCTCCTGCACCACTCCGCCGTCCAGTCCGCCAGCCAGGGCCAGGGAAGCGTCCAGCTGTCCGCAATCTTCTCCTCCAGCGTATAGTAGGTCTCCTCTTTGAACTCAACCCGATACGGCTCCTCAATCCAGCTGGTATGGGCCGCCAGCAGGAGCAGCCATCCTCCCCGTAGCGCGCTCTGCACCACATCCATCAGGAACGTCAGACAGGCCGCCCCCAGAACCAGCCTGTCAGCCAGATCGCACACCGCCGCCGCCAAGGCGCTCCACCGCCCCGGCGCCGGGAGGGTTCGCCCGTCCGCCCCCCGCCGCCACTGTCCCAGGCGCAGCAGAAGCCGCCCCGCCCACAGCAGGCCGCCCAAGAGAAGCGCCGCGCCCACCCCCATCCGCCGCAGCGCCCTGTCCCGGAACCGCCGGTACTCCAGCCCGCTGCCGGTCTGAATGGGCGTCATCCCCGCCGGGGCCTCATAGATGTTTTGGCAGGTCACCCGCTGGCGCAGCCGCCACCCCGCGTCGGCCAGCAGAGCGCGGTAGCCGGGCCCGTCGTCCCGGCCCGGATCGCTCCAGTCGATACAGTAGCACACCGGTACATGGGCCGGGACAAAAACGGCCAGCACGCCCATCCATACCTTTTCCATCTGCCAGCCCGCCGCCGCCCGGCGGTTCAGTTCAGCCTCCGCCGCCTTCATATCCATCATTCGATAGGTAAACAGGGACAAACGCCGCTTCATGACTCTTCCTCCTTTTGAAGCACCCGCTCCATGTCCGCCGCCTGCTTCTTGATACGCTCATATTCATTTTGAAGGGTCCGCTCCCCCTCCGGCATCAGAATGTAGTATTTCCGGTTGTCCTCCGTACGGGTGCGGCGGATGAGTCCGTCTTTCTCAAACCGCTCCAGCAGAGCGTACAAGGTCCCCGCCCCCACGCTGACCCGGCCACCGGTGAGCTCGGTGATGGCCTGCATGATACCGTAGCCGTGCCGTTCCTCACGCAGGGACAGCAGAACATAAAACATCTGCTCGGTCAGGGTTTCCAGCCTTTTTCGGGCCACGCGCTCACCTCCTTATATGTCGAATATCGCTATAATCATACTATACCGATATTCGATATAAGTCAAGCAAAAAAGAGGAGCCGTTCGCCCCATATGGATAAGGATGTTAACAAAGTCTTTTGATAAAGTGTGGTTCAGATTGGTTTCATGGACTTGTGACAAAATCCCAATCAATGGAGGCACACAAAATGAAAAAGCCGGATCTTAACTTATCCTATCATGAGCAAGATGGAATGTTGATACCGAACATCCAGATTTCCAACCACGCAGAGGATGACCGACCACTGGGGCGATACGGAAGAATGGCGCTCACTTATCTGCGTGATAATCACCCGGATCGGTATATGATTCTGAAAATGGATGGAATGCTTATGGAAATGATGCACCAAGTTCAGCAGGAGGCTACGGAGCGTATCGAGTGTTTAACCCATCAAATGCTGATTGACAATCCTATGCCGATGACGGACGATATTTTGGAACGCACACGCCATTTGAATGATTTGAAGCTCATGGCAGAGGAAATCGTTTTACAAACGGTTGTATTCCTTGCGAGATAATGTAGACCGGGAGAGGTATGATGCCTTTCCCGGTCGTTTTTGGTCTGTATTGAAGTGGTCAGATCTCAGATTTTCCGATTTTATTATCACAAAGAGTATCCAAAAAGCCCTATCTCGTCTAACACTCCGATTTATAGGACAAATTGTTGCGATATGTTTGCTAGTTTATCTATTTGTTAACAGATTATTAACTAAAATTCATTTAATCCCTATATGCAAGACTACTATAAAAGAAAGCGAAGCCAGCGGATATGTAAGGCTGATTTGTCAAACAGCCGAAGCGCTTTGTCCGCACTCTCTTTATATAATAGCTAAAATTTTGCTTTACAACACAATATAAATGTGCTATATTACTTATGGTTAGTTGAGGCTATCTAAATAGTAATGAGGAGGATACCAATGAAAAGATTAATTACAAGTGTATCTCTGTCGGCAATTATTTTAGTAAGTAGCCTTGGTAGTGTGTCTGCAGCAGAGGTGAAGCAGGATGAATTATATTCGGTGGACGATGGGAAAGTTATAACAATTGAAGGAGATTTGTCGGACCCGACTCTCTATGTGGATGAGTTAAACAGCCTCATGAAAGACCCTTCTGTGATGCGCGTCATTGTGATAGATCCGTCTCTCATTCAAAAACCAAGCGATACGGTGGTTGAGCAAGATGAAGAAGATACGGTGGCTACAAGGGGTAAATTTTATACCTATCGTGTCGTTGATCCAACTATAGGGGAAAATTATAGAGGGTCTACCATGATCGCAACCGCTGATGGGACACCAGGCGATGATTTGAGAATAGCAGAAGTTGTAAAAGTTCAAAGAACTTATTCCTGCAACGTATCTGCCGTTGTGACAAAGACGATTACAGCGGCGGTAGGATATGACATAACTGTTGCTCATGAGGTGACGGTTGAAGGGAAGGCTACGGTTCCATCTTACCATGGTGGAAAAGCTGTAGAGAGAATGTATTATAACGCATATCCTGTATATCAGACAACGAATTTCACAGTTCAGAGAAAGCTTCACAACAATGGAGTGATTTTGGCACCATGGGAGGATTGTGGAAGTGGCTATGCCCGTAACCCGATCGGAGCATCGTTTGATAGAGTGTATGAGTATAAATAAGACATGAAGAAATTTAAAAAAGGCATAGGGCTACTTCTTATCTTAATTGCTACACAGCTGCCTCAAATAATTGGATGGAGGTTTGAGTTGCCACAGGAACATATCCCAGATGGGTACGCTGTTGCGAAATATGTAATGGAATGTGTCCTTTGGTCGTGCTTTATAGCCTATCTTATTTGGTGCTTGATTACTTATAAAAAAGACTAAAAATAGCTCGGCTGGGGGACTTGAAAAGGTTTCTCTAGTCGAGCTATCATAATATCATAGCTTATACTAATATTGGCAGTCATTAACTTCATAGCATCCTCGCCGGCCCCAGTTTCAATCACATCAAAATTTTCATTTGTTAAAAGAACTGAAATAACTTCTCGTATTTCTTTGTCATCATCTACTACCATAATGCGCGTTTTTCCCGTTATAACGCTATTCATAGTCAACGTCAACCTCCATAGCTACCTCGTCGAAAATTACAGTTTTCTCATTCGGAATTGTATCGCATAATATCTAATCACAGTAGATGACAAATACTGATAATTTCTTAAATTATAAGCAAATCTTAAGTCTTGAAATATTAGCGCCGGGCAAAATCAACTAATTTTTTCGTCAAGTCAGGTCGGCTCTAACACATGACTTCTAGTCATATAGCTTGACAAATTCCATCAATCGCGCTATTCTTTTTGCAAGACAGGAAGAAGAACAATGCCATGAACTGCAACGCTCTGTCTACATCTAAAAGCAGTTCGGCGGAAGATCAAAAACAGAACGCCATGCACGTCCCGAACAAACAGCTTCGGAGCGTGTATGGCGTTTTCATTTGCCGGACGGAAAGGAGGGCCACACATGACGCGGGGGCGTCCACAAGCGCCCGCCCCGCAGGGCCTTAACCCCAAAAAGCAGAGCTTTCCGGGGTTAAGGCAGGAATAGCCGTCTTACCAGACGGCGGAATAACCGCTTGAAAGCAGTGCTTTCAACGGATTTTACAGGTATGATTTTTGAAACCGTCCCGAAAAACCGCCTTACAGCGTTTTCGGAGGAAAGGAGGCACGATTGAGCCACAGGGAACCTACTGTTTCCATCACCGTCCGCTTTCCCAAGGCCCTCGCCGGACGCCTGGGTGAGCGGGCCAAACAGGACCACCAGAGCGTTTCCACACTCCTGCGCCGCTATGCGGAACTGGGGCTGAACGGAGAGGACTATGCCCGTCAGACCGACCCAATACGGGACATTATCCGTGAGGAAATCGCCCGTTCTGTAAGACAGCAGACCGACCGTATCGCCGCGCTTTTGAATCGGCTGACCATCCTCTCGGCCAGCAGCTACTATGCTTCTCTCGCTTTTGTGACGGCCTTTGTGGACCGGGACCGCTATACCTCGGTTGAGAAGATCGAGCGTATTGCCAGACAAATGGGTCTGGATTACGCCAGCGGACGGAAGAATCTGCTGGAATCCGGCATGAGCGAGTTGAACCGCGCCATTGTCAAACGCACGAAGCGGCCCGCTCCGGCTAGGCGAGAGCCAAGCTACGAGGAGATGTGTTCCCCTAATTTTGACTTTGTCAACTACGACTTTGACAGCTATGACACCGATGATGATGACGATGACTAAGCAGAAAAACTCATTTTGTGAGAAGGGAGGGAAGTTATGCAGGCTTCCGGCAATTTCCATTGTGACGAACACAATCGAACTGCCGAACAGAAAACCGAATTACACAGAACAACGATGACAATCGGCGGCGCGGTCTACCAGATCACCCGGCACTATCGGGACAGCGGCGCCGCCGTTATGGATAAACTCATTCGGCTGATGGAAAAGGAACTCCGGTCCGCCCACTAAAAAATACCTGGACGCGGCGGTCGGTTTCCAGTATAATCAAGCTGTCACAAACCAAGGGAACCGATTTGACCGCACATGGAAAGGAGCAGCATGGAACTTCGGTCAAATCAAACCATGACCGCTCTCTACTGCCGGTTGAGCCAGGAGGATGAGCTGGCCGGAGAGAGCAACAGCATACACAACCAAAAACAGATTTTACAAGAGTACGCAGAACGGAACGGTTTCCAGAATCCCCGGTTCTTTGTGGATGACGGGTACTCCGGTGTGACCTTCGACCGTCCGGCCTATCTGGAAATGATGGGCGAGGTGGAGGCGGGGCATGTGTCCACCATCATCGTCAAAGACCACTCCCGTTTGGGACGCAACCGGCTGGTGGTAGGAATCCTTCTGGAAGAAACCTTCGCCCAGCACCACGTGCGCTATATCGCCATCAACGACGGCGTGGACACCATCAACGGCATTGATGACAGCATCGCTGTGCGGGATTTATTCAATGAGTGGCACGCCCGTGACACCAGTAAGAAGGTAAAGGCGGTCATCATGGCGGCGGCACGGCGTGGAGAGCGGATCGGAACCTCCGCCCCCTACGGATACAAGAAGGATGAAGGGAACCTAAAGCGCCTGATTCCGGATGAAGAAACTGCCCCGGTGGTGGCCCGTATCTTCGAGCTGTGCGCGGGTGGCCTGGGACCGGACAGGATTGCCAGAATGCTCACACGGGAGCAGGTCCTTACTCCAACTGCCTATATCTACCGTACCAGAGGGGTCCGCCACTCCGCGCTGAACCTGGATAAGCCCTACGCCTGGTCTGGAAGCACGGTGGCCGCTATTTTGGAGCATGAGGAATATATCGGCAACACCATCAACTGCCGGACGTATACCCCATCCTTCAAGAGCAAAAAGAGCCTTCTGAACCCGCCGGACAAAATACTGCGCTTTGAGGGAACTCACGAACCTTTGATTGATCTGGATACTTGGGAAATTGTCCGGCGTGTGCGGCAGGGCAAACGGAGGCCCACCAAAATGGGACAGCCGGATATGCTCTCCGGGCTGGTGTACTGCAAGGACTGCGGCTCACGGCATTATTTCTGCCGGTGCGGGAGCTGGGACGAGAACCGTTACACCTTCGTCTGCGGCAAGTACCACTGCCATAAGGAGGACTGCACGCCTCACACCATAAAGGCAGTCGATCTGCGGCAGATCGTGCTGAGCGAGATTCAGAGGGTGTCCATTGAGGCGAGGGAGCACTGGGACGAGCTGTTCCAGCGGCTCACCAGCAGCCACCAGAGCAGGGCGAAAAAGGAACTTGCAGCAAAGCAGCGGGAACTGGACAAGGGGGAACGGCGGCTGAAGGATTTGGAAACGATGTTTCGCCGCTCCTTTGAGGAACTGGCCCTTGGCCATCTTTCCGATGGGCAATTTCAAACGCTGGTGCAGGGATATGAGCAGGAGAAGGCAGAACTGGAGGCAAAGTCGGAAATGCTCAGAAATGAGATTGCCAACCGGCAGGATACACTTCTGAACGCCGACCGCTTCCGCAGGCTGGTAGATAAGTATACCGATATTACGGAACTGACGCCGGAACTGGTACGGGCGTTTATCCAGCGCATTGAGGTACACGAGCGCTCCGGGCGGTGCAAGAAAAAGCATTACACCCAGCAGATTGATATTTACTTCAATTTTATCGGCCAGGCATAACAAAACGGCCCCAGGATGCCGTAACATCCTGGGGCCAATCTTACAACCATAAAACATCTTTATCTGGAAGGACGCTTCCCGGCTCCCCGTTTGCTCCGTTTAAAGGCTAGCTCTAAGCCTGCTCTCCTTCCCATTCATTGACAGGCCCCAGCCCTACAGTCGGACCGGCACCGCTCCGGCGATCGTCAGGGAGTCGGGCGTTACCATGCACTCCCGAGCCAGGATCTGCACGTCGGCTGCGGCAGCCCGCCGCAGCGCCGCGCCAAAGGCCGGATGGGTGTCATCATTAGGTGCGAATTCCCGCATACCGGCCATCTGGAGCACAAAGCAGACCGCCGCCTCATAGCCCTCAGCCTGACAGGCGATCAGCTCCTCCAGGTGTTTGACTCCCCGCTCCGTTGGCGCGTCGGGAAAACGGGCATGGCCGTCCTCCTCCAAGGTAACTCCCTTTACTTCCACAAATCCCCGCCGTCCGGTGGATAACTCCCAGTAGAAGTCGAACCGGGACTTTCCCCAGGCGGTCTCGGGCCGCAGAAGCGACAGCCCCGGCAGGAACCCGCCGCCTTCCGCCCACTCCCGGAAAACCTGATTGGGCGCCTGGGCGTCCATGTTGATCAGCAGCCCGCCCTTCTCCACCGCAATCAGATCATAGCGGGTTTTCCGATTTGGATTGTCGCTCTCCTGTAGATAAATGACAGCCCCTGGAGTGAGGAGCTCCCGGCAGCGACCGGTGTTTTTGACATGGCAGACCACCGGCTGGCCATCCAGCTCCGCATGGGCAATAAAGCGGTTCGGGCGCTCCACAAATACCCCGCGCCGCACCCCTGAATAATGCACGCTCTCTCACTCCTCTCCAGAAGAACAAAAAACGGACTTCATACGAAGTCCGTTTTCTGTGTCGGCGTTACCTATCTTCCCGGTCCGTCTCCAGACAAGTATTTTCGGCGCAGGTGAGCTTAACTTCCGTGTTCGGGATGGGAACGGGTGGACCCTCACCGCAATCAACACCAACTTACTTTCCTTCGAAAAGAAAAGTAAGCAAAAGAAACTCTAACAACTTTCTTCTCCTTACCGTTCTTCTCAACGATAAGTCATTATATTCATTTTCTTCCTCTTTGTCAAGAGAAAAATGATGGTGACCCGTGCGGGAATCGAACCCACGTTTGCGGCGTGAGAGGCCGCCGTCTTAGCCGCTTGACCAACGGGCCATTGGTGCGCCTTCACGGATTCGAACCGGGGACCCACTGATTAAGAGTCAGTTGCTCTACCAGCTGAGCTAAAGGCGCCTGTCGCCACCATCCAGGGTGCTGCACCCTCAAAACCGAACAATGTAAATCTTCCGCACTCCGCAAGCGCCTGCAATCATCCATGTTAAGGTCAAGCCCTCGGCTTATTAGTACCGGTCAGCTGCACGCGTTACCGCGCTTCCACCTCCGGCCTATCAACGACATAGTCTACGTCGTGCCTTACTTCTTTCGAATGAGAGATCTAATCTTAGGGGGAGTTTCACGCTTAGATGCCTTCAGCGTTTATCTCGTCCGTACATAGCTACCCAGCTATGCCCTTGGCAGGACAACTGGTGCACCAGAGGTACGTCCATCCCGGTCCTCTCGTACTAAGGACAGCT
>OGZT01002205.1_pt1 | contig 11381 bp, 8 predicted proteins | sample 1576891 | NCBI WGS metagenome assembly OGZT01 (sample SAMEA3541521, study PRJEB24748) | human gut metagenome | biome: human gut; feature: human-associated habitat; material: faeces | place: China | collected 2012 | reverse complement strand
GAATAATCATCTATACCAACATTCTGGAAGGTATAAGCCCCTTTCGGATAAGCATCGATCAGAATCATTTTCTTATTTAATCTATGCGAAAGGTTATGATACTGCTCTTCATTGTATCCCAGGATAATCAATCCCTCTACATTCCATTTTGAGGCAATATCCACTACATTCTGAATGCTTTCGCCGCCAATAAGCATAAAATAATATCCATTTTCTTCCATTTCCATCTGAATCGTTCCGATCAGTTCTCCCACGAATGGATCCTGAAGTGACTGCATACCATGAGCGTAAGTAAATCCGAGTACTACACCTATGATTCTCGAACCACGGCCGGAAAGCATCATGGACCCCATATTCGGAACATAGTTCTGTTCTTTAAGAATAGCCGTGATTTTATCGATCGTTTTCTGGGAAACTCTTTTGGTATTGCCATTTATAACATTGGATACCGTGGTGCGGCTGACGCCTGCCATATCTGCAATATCCTGAAGCCGAATCATAAAACCTTCCTCCTGTGTTCTTATTTTCTTACAATACTGTTTCCTGCTTATTTGTACTCAGATACTTTCGTTTCTGCAAAAGTCATTTTCGCTTATATCGAGTTTATAATATCATAGGCAGTTAGCTTTGTCACATAAAAGTTTGCAATTTCAAACTGCAAGACCGCTGTAATTGCGACTGATAAAATTAACCATTGTCTCCATGAATATATTAGAGATATAATATAAATACTGGTATCTGATTTTTCTGAATACTAAGTATATAAAAATGGGGAATGATAAATGAACAAACAAGAGAAACAGATTTTCACATCCGACAATTTGAAAGAAACAGCCATCATGACGATAGCAGTGGGCATTATCGCCGCGGCCGTATATTTCTTTTTGATTCCGAGTATGACCTCGATCAGCAGTATATCCGCGCTGGCAATTGTTATGTCGCATTATATACCGTTGCATGTATCAACGATCACAATGATATTGAACGTTGTCCTACTGCTGATAGGCTTTGTGACATGCGGAAAGGAGTTCGGAGCAAAGACGGTTTACACAAGTATCCTGCTGCCGGTGTATCTTGCAGTATTTGAACACCTATTTCCGGATTTCACCTCGCTGACAGACAGCAGTGAACTGGATGTAATATGCTATATCCTGGTCGTAAGTATCGGGCTCAGTATTTTATTTAACATGAACGCATCTTCTGGCGGACTGGATATCGTAGCGAAGATCATGAATAAATATCTGCACATAGAATTGGGAAAAGCAATGTCCATCTCGGGCATGTGTGTGGCACTTTCTTCCGCTCTGATCTATGACAAGAAAGCTGTCGTTTTAAGTGTGCTTGGAACTTATTTTAATGGTATTGTGCTGGATCATTTTATCTTTGGCCAGAATCTGAAACGGCGTGTATGTATTATTACAAAATACGAAGAAGAAGTCCGTCAGTTTATCTTGCATGAGCTACATAGCGGAGCAACATTCTACGAGGCGACAGGCGCATACAATATGCAGAAACACAGAGAAATTATTACAATTGTAGACAAGAGTGAATATCAGAAACTGATGAATTATATTATCAAGAAGGATCCGGAAGCATTCGTGACAGTGTATACAGTATCTGATATGAGATACCGTCCAAAGGTAAGATCCTTTTAGGCGGGAAGAAGCTCTACAGAACACTTTACGCAGCTGCTTGAATATCTGAACAGAAAAGAGTCGCAGCCTGTTCCATCAGGGAATAACTGTGACTCTTTTTATTTTGTCTTCCATTTTTGTGGCATTACTTCACAATATCCAACTGCCCGACAATTCCGATATATCCATCTGTTTTCAGTGGCGACCATAATGTGTGCAGTTTCAGATCACACATCTGCCTTTCACCTCTTACTTTTAACATTGCTTTCATTGAAACTTCTTTGTTTTTGCTTGATACTGAATCCAGCGAATCTTTTATACGCTGAATATCCTCTTCGCTTATATCATATACTCCATATAAATCAAATCCCGGAAGATCTCTCTGATACTCTTTCTGCGATTCTCCGTCTGTTAAAACAAGCTTTCCTGATATCGCATTATACTCCATTGAAATTTTACCGCTATTTTCCTTAAAAAACTTTATCTTTTCCTGCATAATCTCAATAACACGCTGGGAATGATCCTTGCGTGGCAATGCCTTTTCTCTTAGTATCTCGTCAGAAATCCTCTGCGCTTCATAATACTCTCTGTTATCATCCTTTTCTTTCCTAAATGTTTTGGAAAGCTGAGGACTGATCTCTTTCAGGCATTCAAGAAGAAGCGGATTAAACTGTCCGCACTGACCTTCCAGGATCATCTGGATCGCTGTATCATGATCATATGCATTCTTATAACAGCGTACACTTGTAAGCGCATCATATACATCAGCAATTGATACAATCTGCGCAGAGATCGGTATTTTTTCCCCTTTCAGTCCATCCGGATATCCTCTTCCGTCCCATCGTTCATGATGCCATCTGCAGATTTCCCATGCAGTGCGTACCAGAGGCTTATCCTGTGGAAAATCCATATCCCGGATCATAGACGCTCCGATCTCACTGTGGCTTTTCATGATCTTGAATTCTTCATCTGTCAGTCTGCCTGGTTTATTGAGGATTTCTTCCGGAATGCCGACTTTTCCAATATCATGAAGGGAAGATGCCGTTATGATCAGAGCAATATCCGCTTCTGTCAGATGATACGCATCTGTTTTCTTAATCAATTCTCTCAACAGCATCTCCGTTGCGATACGGATATGTAATATATGCTCGCTGCTTTCACTGTTATGAGAACCTAATACATTGCTCAGGATTCCGATCATAATATTGTTGTTTTCTTCTTTCTCATAGATCTGATCTACAACCACATTGATCAGTCGTTTCTGCTTTGCATAAAGTCCTAATGTATTCTGGACTCTTTTCTTTACGATAACTGCATCAAACGGTCGGCTGATATAGTCTGTAATCCCCAAATCATATGCCTTTCGCATAATTTCAACAGATTCTTCTGATGAAATCATGACAACCGGGACTTCATCAATCCATTGAAGTTCTCCCATATGTTCCAGAACCTGAAATCCATTCATCTGCGGCATATTGATATCCAGAAGCATCAGATCGATCTCCGGATGCACTTCCAGGATCTCGATCGCCTGATTTCCATTTTCAGCTTCCAAATAGTCATAGCTGCTTCCAAGGATCTCCTTTAATATATCTCTGTTAAATTCTGAATCATCTACGATAAGCAGTTTTTGTTTTTCGCTCATACTTTATCCTCACATTTCCTTTTTTTCTGCTAATTCAGCAATAATCTTCACTAATAGTTTCATATCGATCGGCTTTGAGACATGCTCATTCATTCCTGCTTCTTTTGACTTTATCCTGTCCTCAACAAAGGCATTTGCAGTCATTGCGATGATCGGTATTTTCTTTGCGTCACTTCTGTCCATTGTGCGGATCGTCTTTGTTGCCTCATATCCGTTCATAACCGGCATCATGACATCCATAAGAATTACGTCGAATTCACCGGAAGCACTTTTCTCAAAAGCTTCCACTGCCTCCTGGCCGTTCCATGCCTTTACCACAGAAGCACCTTTGCTTTGAATGACGAATTCTGCGATCTCCATGTTCAATTCATTGTCTTCTACGAGCAGAATGTTTAATCCTTTGATGGAAGCCGTTACTTCATCCTGCTTCTCTTCGTCTCTCGCTGCATCTTCATTTATTTTAAATGGAATTGTGATCACAAAAGTAGTCCCTACGCCCTGCTCACTAGTAAAGGTAATTGTTCCACCCATTTTTTCCACAAGACTCTTTGTGATCGGCATTCCTAGACCGGTACCGCCAAACTTGGATGCTCCGCCTTTCTGCTCCTGTGCAAATGGCTCAAACAGATGTTTTTGGAATTCCTCACTCATACCAATTCCCGTATCCTGGCACTTAAACTCCAAGGTTACAATTTTGTCCTGTTCAGAAGAAATCTCCCTGCTGCTCAAATACACCTTTCCATAATCTTTGTTGTACTTCACAGCATTACTCAGGATATTCATCAGAAGACGCTTCAGATGGATTGGGCTGCCTATAAGATCTTTATGAATGATCTCTGGTGTTTTGTGTTCCACCTTGATTTCTCTTTCATCAGCCATCTTTCCAACTACATCTATCACTTCATTTATTATTTGATAGATATTAAACGGTTTCTCTTCCAGATAAATTTCTCCTGACTCCAGTTTGCTCATATCAAGGACTTCATTAACCAGTTCCTTGAGAATATTGGAAGCCTCACGGATTTTCCCTCTGCATTCAGTCTGTCTCGACAGATCATCACGATAATAATCGCCCACATCAAGCATTCCGCAGATTCCATTGATCGGTGTCCGGATATCATGGCTCATCCTCTGCAGGAATTCTGTCTTCGCCCGGTTCGCCGCATCAGCCTTTTCCGCTGCTTCCAGAAGGCTCTTTTGATACTTCTGTTCTTTTTCCCTTTCTATTTTGAGAATATTTTTCTGTAATTTTCTGTAAATCATCCAGATTAGTACTACAACGATCAGATAGATGAACAGGCACATGATCACATTTTGCAGAAGTGTCTGAAATATAATCGAATCCGGAACGTAAGCATAGATGTAATGGTCTCTCTGCTTCAGCATAACACCGTGACACCGGACTCCATTGATCGTTAAGCCCATCATGTGCTTACTGTCTGCATGATTTTTTAGCTTTTGGATTGCTTCATAACCGGTTGTGCTTTGTCCGATCAGCCCGGTATTGTTTGAGGCAATGATCACGCCTTCATCTGCTACGATAATTGTCCCATCCCGGTCCTTCCGATAGCCATTCAACAAGCTCTGTATCGTAAGCGTATAATTCGTTGCATACTCTGCGGAAGTATAATAGTAAGTCACTACAACTCCCGGTGCATCCTTTCTTGTGCAGGCAGCCATATCAATATAAGCCCCGTCATTATGATGGATTCTCTTGGCATACACCTTTTCATCATAAATTGCTGTATCCAGTACGATTTCTTTCTCTGCGCATTCTTTTATTTCCGGCAATAAGCTTTCATTCGTACTGTATTCACATACTATATTTCCATCTATATCCAGAATTGCTATTCCCGTCAGCCATAACTGCTCTGCACTTTCTTTCAATAACTGATTATCCAGTGTTTTTTCATTTTCTGTTTCTGCGGCTATATTTTTGCTGACCTGCCTGGTTCCCTCAATGGCACGAAGCAGACTTTTGGATTCTGATGACTCATTATAATGTGTATATGTGGAACATTGTACTTTTACATAATTTACCGTGTCTAAAAGATCAGCCTCTTCCTTTTCTTTGTCTGCATTGCTGAAAAAATATGCCGCCAGCACGACAAGACATATTCCAACAGCTATACTGATAATCCAGAATTTCTTTTCTGTTGGAGTAGATTTTTTATTCTTCTTCAAGCTGGTCCACCTCCAGATATTTTTCTGGGTTATCAAGATATTTTCCTATGATTTTTGCAGAAGTTCCGTCTTCTTTCATTTCATCCAGAGTCTGCTCCAGTTTCTCCGGCAGATCCCGAGTTTCATTTTTTGAGAAAGCGACTCCGATTCCGACTGTCATAAGTGGTTCATCCAGAATTCGGAATTTCGCATCATAGTCTTTCATATACTGTATAACCGATTCCTCATGTGCACCTACTGCATCTGCATATCCCTTTCCAAGGAATGTATAGATCAGTTCCCTGTGTTCCAGGCTAATCAGATTGCCAAGCTTTGGAATCCTGCTGTCTGTTCTTTGCAGAAAGATTCCTTCCGGTTTTGTTGTAGATTGTACGGCAAGCGTCTTTCCTTCCAGATCACTCAGGGTATAGATGTCACTGTTCTCATTGACTGCAACCACCTGGTTACTGACCATATACGGACCGGCCCACTTATAATCATCCAACCGTCCTTTCATGGAAAAGCAGCCCATAATACAATCAATATCACCGTTCTCTACCAGCTCCTGCTTCCTCTCCCAGTCAATATTGACAATTTCTACGTCATAACCCATTCGTCCAAATGCTTCCGTTGCCAGTTCAACATCGATTCCCGTTGGTACACCATCTTCATTCAGATAATTATACGGGGGATAACTGTCGCTTCCAAGCTTTATAACCGAGCGTTCCGCTGTGTCAGATGCTTGATCTGTTTTTCCACATCCGGAAAGCCCTGTCACCAGACATGTCAGCACAAGACATGCACTTATCACTTTCTTTATCTTCATATACTTTTTTCCTTTTGAAATCAAAAATATGATTCTATTATATCTTGATATTATTCTGTATACAAGAAAAACCTTGCTGTCCACCATATTGTTACTGTTCACACGATGTGCGACCAGCAACGCATATTGGCATTCATATTGACATTCCTTTCACAGGGTGTCATAATACTTGCGGAGATAGTATTTGGAATACTACAAAACTATACTCTGACTGAATCACAACAATTTCATATTGAACAGTTGCCCCGCCGGAAATGGCGGAAAGCGAGCTTATATTTATTTAAGACATAAAATAAGACTCAGGGAATACGAAGAATAGCAAAAGCATTTGCAGGGACCAGTATGCCTTGACGAATGCTTTTTTTGTAAGGAGACCAATAAGAAATGACAGTTGAGATGTTAAAAGGAAAGATTCATCGTGCTACAGTAGTACAGGCCGAACTTGACTATGTTGGAAGTATTACTGTTGATGAAGACCTGTTGGAAGCGGCAGGAATTATGGAATATGAGAAAGTTCAGATCGTGGACGTAAATAACGGAAGCCGATTTGAAACTTATACGATCTGCGGCAAGCGCGGAAGCGGAATGATCTGCTTAAATGGTGCTGCGGCAAGATGCGTAAGTACTGGTGACAAGATTATTATCATGTGTTATGCACATTATGATTCTGAAGAAGCCAAAGAACATAAACCGCAGGTTGTTTTTGTAGATGATGAGAATAAGATCAGCCGTGTTACAAACTATGAGAAACACGGATTGCTGAAAGATATGGCATAACTGCAAAAGTGATTGTAACCTATAAATGAAAATGAAATTTGTTGAATTCAGAACAAGAGGCTATCTCCTAATTTAGTTTTAAAAGGAGAACACCATGAAGGTAACAAAAACAGTAAAGGAAACAAGAGATTTAATTAAGAACTGGAAAAGAGAGGGAAAAACAATCGGTCTTGTACCGACAATGGGATTCCTGCACGAAGGACACGCAAGTCTGATCAAGAGATGTCGCGAAGAAAATGACATCGTTGTTGTATCTGATTTTGTAAACCCGACACAGTTTGGACCGACAGAAGATCTGGAAGCATATCCAAGAGATTTCAAACGTGACAGCGAACTCTGCGAGAGCCTTGGAGCTGATGTCATCTTTCATCCGGAACCGAAGGATATGTACCATGATCCACATGCCTTTGTAAGTATTGATACTTTATCAGATACACTGTGCGGTAAGACAAGACCAATCCATTTTAAAGGTGTATGCACCGTTGTTTCTAAGTTATTTAACATCGTAACACCGGACAGGGCATATTTCGGTCAGAAAGATGCACAACAGCTGGCAATCATCCGCAAAATGGTACAGGATCTGAATTTTGATATCCAGATCGTAGGATGCCCTATCATCCGTGAAGAAGACGGACTTGCGAAATCATCCAGAAATACATATTTAAGTGAAGAAGAAAGAAAAGCCGCACTTTGTCTTTCAAGAGCTGTAAAAGCCGGTCAGAATATGATCTGCAAGGGAAGCAAAGCTGAAGAAGTATTAACAAAGATGCGCGAGATTATCGAAGCTGAACCTCTGGCAAAGATTGATTATGTATCTATGGTAGATGCACTGGATATGCAACCGGTAGAAATCGTAGAAAAAGACGTTCTGGTCGCCATGGCAGTTTACATCGGAAAAACCAGACTGATCGACAACTTTAGCTACGAGGTATAGCATATGGAAAATGTGATGAAAAAAGTAGGAAAAGCCAGTTCTTTTCTTACAAAATACATTGGAATTATTATCATCTGCTTCTCTGTGATCGCATTTTTCTGGCGCGATGGATTCGCGTGGACAACCAATTATACATCCATCTTTTTAGGTGTTGCCATGTTTGGCATGGGGCTTACAATCAAGATGGACGATTTTAAGAGAGTTTTTTCAAGACCAAAAGAAATCGTGATCGGATTTGTTGCACAATATACGATCATGCCTGTTGTGGCATGGGGATTATGCCAGCTGATGCATCTTCCGACAGATCTTGCACTCGGCGTTATTCTGGTCGGATGTTGTCCTGGGGGAACAGCAAGTAATGTGATCACATATATTGCCGGAGGTGATGTGGCACTCTCTGTTGGAATGACGATCACTTCCACGCTTGCGGCTCCACTGATGACACCGTTATTAGTGTATCTGCTTGCCGGTGCCTGGGTAGAAGTATCTTTCCTTGCAATGGTAATTTCTGTTGTGAAAGTTGTACTGATCCCAGTGCTTCTTGGTATTTTGATCAACTGGATCTTTGGAAAGCAGATTCAGAAAATATCAGAAGTACTTCCACTGATTTCTGTTGTATCCATCGTAATGATCATCAGTGGAATCGTATCTGTCAATGCCGAAAAAATCTTAAGCTGTGGTCTGCTCGTACTTGGAGTTGTAGCACTTCACAATCTCTGCGGAATGGGCATCGGGCTTGGAGCCGCAAAACTTTTACATATCGAATATGATAAAGCTACTGCGATTGCAATTGAAGTCGGAATGCAGAACAGCGGCCTTGCGATTTCTCTTGCAACAGCTAATTTTGCAGCCAATCCACTGGCAACGCTTCCGGGAGCGATCTTCAGTGTATGGCATAATATATCAGGCTCTTTATTCGCCGGGATCCGCCGTGGCGGAACTGGTACGAAAGAAGCTTGCCTGGAAGTAACTGAATAGATAGAAAAAAAACTCCTGTGATTTTGTAGATTCAAATCACAGGAGTTTTTCCTTTTTCACCTATTATGCTATCTTTCCACTTATTATGCTATGCCTGTTGATACCTGGCGATCGTCTCTTTCAATATCTGTGTACTATCCTAATATCCTAATACTACTGCTATTTTGATCTCTTTCTCTGTCTCACTAAGATCGAATGTTCCTCCATCCTCTACTGTAACATGTACTTCATACAAGGTATCTTCCGACAACTTCTCTGGTGTCTTTCCATCTTCTGTCTGAATCTTCCACAGATCTTCCGGAACCTCTGTCAGCTTACCGTCTTTTCCATAAGCATACAGCTTAAAGTCATCCGTTTTGCCTGCAAGCCCCTTCATTCGTATCGCCACAGTCGTACTTGGATGTACATTTTCTACCGTTATCGTATTCAGCCATCCTGCGACATTGCCCTTACCTCCGTCTTCCGTAAATTCTTCCTGCGTTAATATATTTCGCATTGCCTTGTCCAAATCTACTTTTCGGTAAGGCATTTCCGGAAGATATACGAACCGATCCTGCAGTCTGAGGAGTTCAAGATATCCTGTTGGACAGTATAATGCATTTCCACTGTTTCCCGCATACATACCAATTGCCATATTGTTATATCCCGGTTTGTCTGACACATCCATTGAAAATACAGTCTCACCGGTCTCAAAATCTATCATAATAAACTGCCACATACCACTGTCCAGGTCCTGAACATAACCGTAAATGTATCCTGTTGCGGTTGAAAGCTTCATCATCGATGTATCCCGGATATCATCTCTGCACCAGATACTCTTCATTTCATATCCGTCATCTGTCTTGATCGTATCAACACGCTCAACTCCCGGCATGACCATTTTATTTCCTTTCTGCAGCCAGTTTACATCATAGATATTTTCATATGTCTGTACAGATGAATCGTTATCTGCGTCCGCAAGCTTCGCACTTCCTGCTCCGAACCAGTTACATACGATTGTGCTGACTGTACCTTCACTGTTATCATATACGATTGCTGAATTTTCTACGGATACCTGCATTTCTTCCGGCAGTTCATCAATAACAGGTGTGCTTGCAACCTTTTCACCGGTCTTCATATCTAATGCCAGCAGATTCACCGGATTCTGATTATCTGTAAACATGACCAGATTACTGGTTAGTGATGGCGAACATCCACTCCCCCACGCCAGACATCCTCCGGTCGTTTCATCACCTTCTTTGCTGTCTTTTGCCCCTGCACTTTCATACGGAGTACACCATTCGACCTGTACACCGTTATCTGCTTTTAACAGATAGCAGTTCTGATTTGTTAAGATGACCGCACCCTCTTTCGAAGATGCAATTCCATTTTCTGCCCCTTCTCCAGGAGTTAATTCATATACAAATGTAGATGCTGTCAGATCAACCTCTTCTCCATTCAGAATTGCGTTGATCGCATCTCTGGAAATGTATCCCATCGCACCTTGCTGCTGACGTTCCGGATAGATTCTGAATCCGCCGGTTGCAAACCAGAGATTCCCCTCATAGTCAAACACTACGGATAATAAATTCTGATCCAATGTCTTTCCGGTAATTGCCTCTGCCGCTGCTTTAATATCAATATCCAGCACTTTCTCAAATTCCGGCAGCACATTTCCTTCCTCATCTGTTGCTTTCAACATAAGTACATGATTGTTGCTTGTCGGACACACCAGACGATTATTTTCATCAACAAAGGAATAAGAACTTTGTATCACATATCCTCCGCCGTCATGCTGTTTTGGTGAGAAATATCCGATTGTCTGTGTTTCTTCTGCATTGATATCACGAATTGCAAGTCCTCCCAACAACGGAACAACTGAATGTCCATAATTGTCAAAAAATACCGCTGGTCAACTGGGGCGTAGGCGTGCTCCCGATCGATACGAATTATACGACATTCTTTGACGGTGGTTCCCTGATCATCTTCAAGGCGACAGAGCATCTGGAGGAGACGCTGAAGCTGTATCAATGGATCACCAACCCGGAAAGCTCTGCCGAAATTACGGAAATGTTCCGAAGCATCTGGCTTCCGGTTCATAAAGAGTACTACACCGACGGTGAGAAGCTTGATTTCTGGGCTTCCGAGGAATTTCCGGCGCGCCCGGAAGGCTTTAAGGATGCCGTTGTCCAGTCCACCTACGATCATCAGGTGATTGCGACGGAAATTGATGTGAAAAATTTCAATGAGATTGATACGATGGTAAAGGCAGCCCTGCAGCAGGTATGGGCGGGGGATAAGACTGCCGAGGAGGCGATGACTGAAATTAAGACGAGCGTGGATCCGCTTGTTGATGGTACATACTCCGGAAACCGTTCCTGACAGAAGTATCAGAAGCAGGTAAGGTTAATGTGAAGACACCTCTGGTCCGGTGCTTAAATGGTA
>OGZT01002195.1_pt1 | contig 11432 bp, 10 predicted proteins | sample 1576891 | NCBI WGS metagenome assembly OGZT01 (sample SAMEA3541521, study PRJEB24748) | human gut metagenome | biome: human gut; feature: human-associated habitat; material: faeces | place: China | collected 2012 | reverse complement strand
ATATACATGGACGGCTATTCAAACCACCACAGGTGTGTATGTTAAAGGTTATTGGCGTACAATTTATTGATTCATATTATCACTAAAATATAAGTTTAATATTGAAAAATAAATAAAATAATGCTATTGTATAAATATAAACACAGAGAAGGAGGATCAATGGATGGCAATTGAATATTTAACAGGATTAAATGCGATTGTAATGAAAGCTATTTGGAATATTGAAAAGAGGCAGGGCAGAGTAACAATACAGGATTTGGTGGAAGAAATAAAAAGGAACACAGGGAAAGAATATCATAGGAATAGTGTTTCGACTTATTTGAGAAGATTGGAGAAGAAAGATTTCATAGAGACAAAGAAAGAAGGAAGAAGAAGTTTTATTTATTCGAAAGTTGATGAATCAGATTATCATAAAGTGCAGTTTGAGCAGATGAAAAAAGTATGGTTTGATGATTCATGGGATGAATTTTCAGTAGCACTTTCTGATGTAGTAAAACAAGAGGAGAATGATAAATTACGGAGGTTGATCGATGATCTGGATGGTTCAGCAGATTAGCATTTATATATTGTGCTATTTATTTATCTGTCTTCTCATAGGAAGTATATTGTTTCTTATATGGAAGATGCTATGTAAAAAGATGGAGGAGAAGGGATTTGTCAGGCTGAATTATGGATTGTTAAAGATTGTAATCTTGTTTTTTTTGATTCCTTTTCCAATTGTAATCCTAAGGACGGTTCTTTGGGATGGAATTACCTTTTTGGTAAATGACAGGATAGGAAATTTTGCAATATGTATGGTAGGAATATGGGGAATAGGATTTGGAATCAGCATATGGAGAAGCAAACGTAAGGAGAGGGTATTTTTAGATATCTGTCAGTCAGGAAAAACATGTAGAGAATGGATTTCAAAGCAAGCGCTAGAATTAATGGAAAAATTTGAGATTCATAATTCTGTAAGTGTTGAATACAACCCATTTGTACAGACACCGATGGTATATGGAATAAGGAATCCAAAAGTTTTACTTCCGACAGAAGAATATACCACAGACCAGCTAAAGATTATTTTATTGCATGAGCTGACACATATAAAACATAAGGATATCTTTTGGAAACTATTATGCAGAATGATTTTACTGATCTACTGGTTTTATCCATTAAAACGTCAAATATTTAAAGCAGTGAATGAATGGAGTGAAGTCTATTGCGATTTCAGTGTGATCAATGAGACGGGAAGCAAGAAGGGATATTTTAAGACAATCTATGATATTATGATTCATCAATTTCAGTTCCAGGAATATATCTGTGCAGGAATTGGGGAATGTAACTTGGAACGAAGAATATTAATCGCAAAGAATATTAAGAGAATGAATACGGAGAAATGGATCATAGGTTTTATTTTGAGCATGTGTTTTACACTATTTGGGGGAATCAGTGTTGTTACTGCAATGGAATCAATGCAATTGGGGTATAGAATTTTAGATAGAAATACAACAGAAGAAATTGTGGTAGATGGTACACCAGAGGTTATGAATTTAGTTGTACATAAAAAATATGGATATGATCCAAGAATTTTCCATACTAAATATTTGGAAGATGATGGTTCAATTTATGGGGTGGATTTTCTGAAAAAGAAAGAACGGGTACAAACGAAATGGATTTATTTAAAGAAAGGACAAAAAGTATTTTTTAAAGTCTTTGATATGACTGATAAAGATGCAAACAAAAGAAAATTAGAGGCAGGAATACGGGATTTTTCAAATAATATAAAATATGTTAACAGATCAGAAGAAATTGATTATAAGTTTTCAATTGAAAAAAGTGGAAAGTATCAATGTTTTGTTAGTAATTATAATGATCAAAATATTGAATTATTAGGAGAAATTGAAATTTTAGAGAGATAACGGAGGAGATATACAATGAAAAAGTTTTTTATATTAGTTTTAGGAATGATAATGTTAATGCTTATTCCTATTAATGTAAAGGCAGATGATGAAGTGGAGATAGGAGTAGATCAAGAAGAATCAAATATAGAATATGTAGAAATAGATCAAGAAATGGAATCATTTTCTGTGGGACATAAGGTATCGCTTAGTATTAATCCTAATGTAGAAAAAAGGGTAGGAAGTTATAAATTAAAAGCTAATCAATATGTTACGTTAAAAATTTCATATTCTTCAACTAATAAAATAAGAGTTGGAATTGTTAGTAAGAGTAGAAAATATGTGGCATTAAAAAATATTAAATCAAATGATATACAGAGAATAAAAGTAGGGGAAACAGATACATATTGGATATTTGTGCAAAATAACTCAAATAAAAAAATAACAGTTAATGGGATATATATGTTAAATAGATGATAGGTAATATATTTATTTATCAAAAGAAGGTGATGCTTATGATTTAGGGAAAATCCATATAACACAAATGGCGACCAACCAAAAATCCTTTCAAAAGGATAAGTATTATATGGATATAGAGAAGTATATCATAAATTATAGTTTAAAACAAAATAATTATAAACAAAGTTTTCTTAGGTTTTCTGAAGAAAGGAGGCAAATATGTTTAAAATCGCAAAAAAATTAACAGTTATAATGTTATCTGCAAGTATGATATTTTCTTGTTCTGGGATCATTGCACATGCAGAAAGGGTAAAAGATAAAAAACAACAATACTATCAGGCATATGAAAAAATTATCAAAGAAGCAAACGAAAAAATAGGAAGCAAAGATTTTGAGCTGCTTCCAATTGATGAAATTAATGAGGATGATATGTTAACACCGAAAGAATTTCAAAAGACAGTCAATGCAGCAATTCAATTAGATACTCAAAAACCTGTTATAGATGACAATGGTGGGGAATATTCCAATGAATCTAATGATAATATGTCTGCCAGAGCTTCTGGAGAAACAGTGACAGAAAGTCAGAATAAGAAAGTATCTGTGGCTGATAATCATTCTGTTACAATGAAATGTACAGCAACTTTTGTGACACGCTATAATGCATCTAAAAAACGTAGATTTATAACACAAATAAAAAGTGCTAAAGTAACAGTAAGTGGTTATGGATTTTCATGGAAGAAGTCACCTACAATTACAAAACGTGTGATTGATGGTGGCAGAACAGGAGAAATTTTATGTTTAGGAGTCATAAAAAATTCTTCTGGTTTTACAAAGCAAGTTTCGCTGTCATTTGAATTTTATTGCAATACAGGGGGAGGAATTGAAGTTCGTTAAATTCTGTAGAGCTTAAAGTTAATCTAATAGCAACTTAATGCTGGAGAGGACTGTCATTATGGCAGTCCTTACTTATTTGTGTGCCGAGCATGGCACTAATCTCGTTGGTGCAAGTCCAGTCACGGGTATTTACCGCCAAGTGTAGCGAACTACAAGTCAGTACTAGTAGTTGTAAATCAAGAGGTTGTGGAATGAAAGATTAGTGTCTTACCTCTTATTAATCCTATCAATAAGTGAATTAACACTTTCAGCTAATTCCTTTTTCAAATCCCCAAACATTTCTCTAATAGCCACTTTCTTTCGAATCAAAAATAAACCAATCACGATCAAAACAACAACAGGCAACATCCATCTTAATGCACCCATCCAAAAGCTGGCAGCAGTACTTCCACGATAGCTTAATTCCAAACGATTTCCAGTCAATTCAAAATCACAAAGATCATGAATATTCTCATCCGACTTGATTAGGGCAGAGACTGCTTTGGTAGATGTATTCTGTTTTACCGTATTTGTCACAATCTTCTCAGGCATAACAGCTACAGTAACAGATTCTTTCGAATTCACAGAAGCAAATACATAATGCCCATGAAGTTTCTCACCATTTTGATTCGCAGGTAATGAAATCTTATCAGAAAATGTGACCTTCTTACCACCAGCAAATGAAAAATGCGCTTGTGATTTCATCAAACTATTCGGAAACAAAGCAGAGAAATCCTTATTACAGTCTGAAACACTTCCTTTTTGTACAAAAGATAACGTAACATTCTGATCACCATCTAAATTTACAGAATCAATGGTTTGTCCTTTGAACTGCTTTTTGATCACAGATAACTGATGGTCAGTCACAGCCTTTTCAAAAGAAAAAGACACTTTACGACGGATATCTTTGGATGTGTTCCATACCGTAGCAATCTCATAAGTTGAAATTGGCTGTGTAACAGAAGAAGTAAAGCTGATTTCTTTTTGTTTGATCGAATCACTAAACATCTGTTTTCCATCAAATGTATAAGTAACAGGAATCTTTTGGTTTTTCTGAATAAAATGAGAGAAATCCAGAGATTCTTCATAGTTGATCTTCAGTGTAAAAGGGTTGTCCTTGCTGCATGTGGAGCTGTAAGTTCCAAAAGAATTCTTTGAATGAAGGACAGTTCTTGTTTTCTGTGCAAGATCAGAGAAATTGTTGGCGTCAAAACTGATACATAAAGTTTTTCCATCGGATGTATTTTCCCAAGTGATATCATTTCCAGCAAAATAAGAACGGATCTTTCCTGCATTTTGATCTAATGTTTGTTGTGGAAGATCAAATTCTATCACTCTTGCAAGTTTTCCAGATTTCTTTGTCTTTGTATCAATATGAATGGAAGATAATGGTACATAAGCCATTTCATCAATATTGATCTTATCTTTCGTCTCATAAGTTTTTCCAAGGAAAGAAATCTTCGTACTTTTTAAATCCCATAGGTCAGAAGAGGAGTCTTTGTCAATATATTTTCCCTCATACAAAGCTGTATAAAGCCATGTCATCAGATCTTTGGATGTGAAATTTTCTTTATAAATAAGACCTGAGACAAATGGAGAATCTCCATATTCATAAGTGATCTCTGGGGAAAAATTAAGAAGATCACGAACTTTCTTCTTATAATCATCAAGAGAAAAAAAACGAAGATAGAAAGTATACGTATCGTTTCCGTCAGAAGAAGATGAAGTATAAGTAAGAGCATCCGGGCAGGATTCTTTGATAAGTTTATTAAGATCTTTTTTGCTTCCCTTGAAATAAGTATGAAAATCGCGGGAAGAAAAGGTACAAGACATCACTCTTGTACCTGAAAAGTCTTTATTTAATTTTACTGTACTGGTAAGATTCACACCGCACCCGCATAAGAGAAGCAGTGAGAACAGTAATCCAAAAAGAAAAACTTTTTTCTTCATAAGGGTCTCCTTATTATTTGAGATTAGCTAAATAAGTATCATTGATCGCAATAACTTTTTTCATAGCATCACGTCCTGGAGCTCCGATCGTATTACGTTTTTCAACGCAAGTTTTCATGCTGATGGCATCATAAATATCATCCTCGAAGACCGGGCTGATCGCTTTGTACTCTTCGAGTTTCATATCATCAAGGGAGATTCCTTTGTCAATGCAGTACAGAACGAGACGGCCGACAATGCCATGTGCATCGCGGAACGGAACGCCTTTTCCAACAAGGTAATCAGCTGCGTCCGTTGCATTCGTGAAACCGTTCTTTGCACTGTTCTCCATGCGGTCTTTTTTGAAGTACATGGTAGAAAGCATGCCATTGAACAGAGCCAGGCATCCTTTTACGGTGTCGATGGCATCGAAGGTCAGCTCTTTATCCTCCTGCATATCTTTGTTGTACGCCAGCGGGATTCCCTTCATAGTGGTGAGCATTGACATCAGAGCTGCGTAAACGCGGCCTGTTTTTCCTCGAACAAGCTCTGCGATATCCGGATTCTTTTTCTGCGGCATGATACTGCTTCCGGTGCTGTATGCGTCGTCGATGTCCACAAACTGGTACTCATTGGTATTCCAGATGATAATCTCCTCGGAGAAGCGGGAAAGATGCATCATAATCGTAGAAAGAGCACTGAGGAGCTCAATGACATAGTCACGGTCGGATACGGAATCCATGCTGTTTAAGGTCGGGCCGTCAAAGCCGAGCAGCTCTGCTGTGTAAGCGCGGTCCAACGGATACGTCGTTCCAGCCAGCGCACCGGAACCGAGCGGACAGTAATTCATTCTCTTGTAGATGTCTGCAAGGCGGCCTCTGTCGCGGCGGAACATTTCAAAATATGCGCCCATGTGATGTGCCAGTGTGATCGGCTGTGCTTTCTGCAGATGGGTGAATCCCGGCATATAGGTGTGAATGTTCTCTTCCATGATTTTTTCAAGTGTTACCAGCACCTCTTTGACGAGTGCATCAATCTCGGTGATCTCATCGCGGACATAAAGTTTCATATCGAGGGCTACCTGGTCATTGCGGCTTCTTCCGGTGTGCAGCTTCTTTCCGGCGTCTCCGATGCGGTCGATCAGGTTTGCCTCCACGAAGCTGTGGATATCCTCATATTCGCTGGTGATTTCCAGTTTTCCGCTCTCCACATCGGCAAGAATCCCCTCCAGTCCTGCAAGAATCTGGTCTCTCTCCTCTTCTGTCAGGATGCCCTGTTTTGCCAGCATCTTTACATGTGCCATGCTGCCTTTGATGTCCTGTTTATAGAATTTCTGATCAAAGCTGATGGATGCATTAAAATTATACACTAACTTGTCGGTCTCTTTTGTGAACCGTCCGCCCCATAACTGTGCCATTTTCATTCCTCTTTTCCTGTAAGTTTTTTAAATTATCATGCATTATTATACAAGCATCCAACCTTCCTTTGCAAGTCAAATCACCTACTTTCCCGAATTTCGGCGTTTTGTGTAGTTTTTTTCCAGCCAGCCCAAGATGCCGTACAATCCTGCCGCAACGAGGCAGAGAATCAGGATGGACAGGATTACCCAGTCAAGTCTGAACAGATTTGCCCACCTTTTTGCGGCAGAGACGCTCGTCAGCCGCCCGATTTGCCGCTATCCAGAGCTCTTCAGAGACGATAGCAGGAATTTTCCCCGCATAGACGTACTGCCCGCCCGGCGGTGTAGGGAGCGTTTTTCCGGTGTTAAAATCGTAATGCTTCCTGTTCATGACTACGGTGCCTTTATTCATGGGATTCCGCACCATGCGGATAATGTCTGTTCCAGAGAATGGTTTTCCGGCGCGGCTGCGGACGCCCTCCGCTGCCAGAACCGCCGCAATTTTCCGTCCGCCGAGACCGTCTGCACAGAGTTCGTACATACGGCGCTTCACTGCGGCCTCCTCCGGGATGATCTCAATCGCTCCGTCTGCCGTCCGCCGGTAACCATAACTTTTTGAGGTCAGCACCGGCTTTCCATTATTCTGCTGCCGTTTCTGGTGCGCCAGATTCATCTTCTTGCTCAGCTCCCGGCTGTACTCCTCCGCCAGAATCGCCTTAATGCCGGTCAGAAGCGCGTCTTCCGGCGAATAGAATGTGTTCTCCAGATAAAAATACAGCCGCTTTCCGGCGCAGTTTAAGCGGTCTGCGAACAGATACCAGTCCCGCGTGTTCCGCATCAGGCGGTCCTGCGACTTGATTACGACGACATCAAACCGGTTCTGCTCGAGATCCTCATACAGGCGGTTATATTCCCATCTGCCCTTCCGGCTCGTACCGGAGCGGCTCTCCACGTAGGCATCCACAAGCCTCCATCCTCTTGCCCGGATTGCCTCTTCCGCCTCCGCCGCCTGTCTTACCAGCGCATCCTTCTGATTTTCCTCCTCGGTGCTGCACCTTGCATAATAAACCGCACGCAGCTTCTCCTCTTCCATCTCCTGTCTCACTTTCCAGATGCTTCTCTTTACTATATAGAAAAAAGGACCGGAAAGTTCCGACCCTCTTTTTGTAATTTCTTTTACGGATTGCACCGTCCGCACGGCTCATAGCCTTCGGCGATCAGGTCCTCGCGCGGTCCCTGATATGTCGCCTTGTTTTCATCCTTAATCGAGCTGACGCTGGAGCATGACGGCAGGTGGAATTTCATGCTGGATGTGTTCATGACATATTCCTGCTGATCCGTCATCGTTCCGCTGCTTTCGCTTAACGTGCTGTCTCCCGTTGCATAATTAATTGAGATGCCCGGCTGATTGTTGTATGCGAAGATATGGAAGGAAATGCCCTCGCCGTCATCTTCCATGGAAAGTGCCTCCATCTCCACACCGTCCGCTACAAGGTTGTCCCCGGTAAAAATTGGTGTAACGCGGTACAGCACATGGTTTCCGGTCTCTTTGACGTAGTCGGCAACCATGTTTTCAAACGGCAGCATGCCCTCGACATTCAGATAACGTGTTCCAGTGATCAGATTCTTCTCGTTTGCATTCTCACCGGTCAGCTGGTATCCGATCAGATGGCAGCGGTTGTACAGATATTTACCTTCCACCTGATCGTATTTTACCGTATGCCAGCCCGTCGGCTTTACCTGGCCGATCGCGCCGCGCTTCTCCGTCGGCATCAGATCCTGGCCGATATTCGCCTCTGCCACGCCGCACCGTCCCAGGCTGTCCAGATCGCTGTAATGCTCGTACGACTCGGTCGTCTTTTCCTCATCGGTAAAATCCGGCTCATTTCCGTTTAAAACGACATACGGTTCACCGGAAAACTCCGGAACATCAAGAACTGAAACGGCCGTCGGTGCCTGATCGGTAATCTGGGATTCCGTCATCGTATAAGCGGCCGTAACCTCCGAACCGGAATCTGCTCTCTCCGTCGAGAGAAGATCCTGCGCCTCACAGCCGGTCAGTGTCAGAGCAAGAAGCGCCGCCAGCAGCAGAAGCTGTTTTCTTAGTTTTTTCATTTCTCATATACCTCTTTCGTTATTTTCTCATGGGAATAGCCTGCAAACTCCTCCTCGGACACTTTATTCCATTTGGAAAGATCCAGGTCGAATTTCCGGTCAGACGGATAATGCCGGTTCCACCAGAAAACGATGATTTTCTCTATCTTCGCTTCCACAGCCTGCAGTCCCGTATTCTCCACAAAGCAGTATTCTCCTTCGCCTGCCTGCTCCAGAAAATCTGCCGCCGCCTGAAGTGTTACCTTCCCACTCTCCTTCTGCTCCGCGAACAGCTTTTCCGAAGCCGGATTCATCCAGAGCGTTTTCCCCTCACACAGTTCGCAGATTTTTTCCGTTACCACGCGGTCCCGCGAAACGCGTCGTCCGCCAAACTGCATTCCTCTTCGTTCTTCCAGACATACGATTCCAATCATCTGTCATCCTCCCTTCTCTTGCGTGTGCATATCTGAACACCTGACTGCCGTAGATAATCAGATAGCCAAGCCCCTCTCTTGCCCCGATAAACTCTCCGATTACAACACCGACGAGGCACAGGCCGATGTTGACCTTCCACACGGCGAGCAGCCCCGGAAACGACCACGGCAGCACGACGCGGAACAGCATATCCTTCTTCGTTCCGCCGAGTGTTGCAATCAGGCGGAGCATATCCGGCTCCACACTCTGAAAGCTGCTGTAAATGCTGATCACCGAGCCGAATATCGCAACGGAAATGCCGGCCGTGATGATCGTTTTCACGTTTGCCCCCATCCACACAATGAGAAGCGGGGCGAGCGCCGATTTCGGCAGGCTGTTCAGGACTACCAGGTACGGCTCCATCACCGCAGAAAAGCGCGGAAAGAGCCACAAAAGCACAGCGAACGCCATGCCAAGTGCCGAGACGAGCAGAAAGCTGATTCCCGTCTCATACACCGTGATCCCGATATGGCGCAGAAGGTTCTGCTCCGTCAGCAGGGTCACGAACGTTTTTCCCACCCGCACAGGGCTGGAAAAGATAAACGGATCGATCCATCTCAGATCCGCCGCCACCTCCCATAATACCAGAAAACTGACGAGAAGCAAAGCCCGAAACACCCGCACCTGCTCCCGTTCTCTTTTTTTCTGCCGGAGATACGCCCTCTGAAAGCTGCTCTCCGGCGTTTTTGCCTGCTCACGCATTTTCATTCAGCTCCTTCCAGATGGCATTGAAATACGTTTTAAATTCCGGCGCACTGCGCGCTTTCATCGGCGTGCGCTCCTCCATCGCAAACCGGATCGGAATCTTTTTTTTCACATATGCCGGCCGTGCCGCCAGAACAATCACACGGTCCGCCATGCTGATGGCCTCCGAAATATCGTGTGTCACGAGAATTGCTGTCTTTCCCTCTTTTTTGATGATCTTTCCGATATCATCACAGACGTTCAGCCTCGTCTGGTAGTCGAGAGCGGAGAACGGCTCGTCAAGCAGCAGAAGATCCGGCTCCATCGCCAGTGTACGGATCAGTGCCGCCCTCTGCCGCATACCGCCGGAAAGTTCGGACGGACGGGCATTGGAAAAGGATTTCAGGCCGTATGTCTCCATCATCTCCCCGACTTTTTCTTTCCGCTCGGGTGTCAGCGTGCGCGAAATCTCAAGGCCCAGCAGAACGTTGCTGTAGATGGTCCGCCATTCAAACAGGTGGTCTCTCTGCAACATGTAGCCGATATGGAGATCCGCCTCCGTGATCGGCCGTCCGCGGCTCAGCAGAGTTCCCGCCTCCGGCTTTAAAAGACCGGAAATCAAGTTCAGGATCGTGCTCTTTCCGCAGCCGCTCGGTCCGACAAGAGCAACAAATTCCCCCGTTTTTACCGAAAAGGTCAGATCGCACAGCGCCGGTGTTTCTCCTTTCATGGTGTGATAGGACAGTGATATATGCTCTAATGACAGGATTTGATCATCCATTTTTTTGCATCCTCCTCTATCTATAAGATATCATATGCAGCTTGCATCCCAGCCGCGCTGAGGCTATAATAGAAAGGATTGAAAGATACCAGGAGGTTTGAAGATACATTATGGCCAATAAAAGAAATTACCAGAAGGAGCTGGATGCGAAGATTGCAGGACTTCACGGTGAAGTTCCGACCTTGCTGCTGCACAGCTGCTGTGCGCCGTGCAGCAGTTACGTGCTGGAATATCTGTCGCAGTATTTTTCCATTACGCTCTTTTACTATAATCCCAACATCTATCCGCCGACGGAGTACGAGCACCGCGTGGAGGAACAGCAGCGTCTGATCCATTCTCTTCCCGCCGTGCATCCGATTTCCTTCTGCCCCGGCCCGTACGATTCTGACCGGTTCTATAAACTGACACACGGGATGGAAAATGTGCCAGAGGGCGGCGAGCGCTGTTTTGTCTGCTATGAAATGCGGCTCCGCGAAGCGGCCGAAATGGCAAAGCAACTCAAACTCGACTATTTTACAACAACCCTCTCCATCAGCCCGCTGAAAAACGCGGAAAAGCTGAATGAAATCGGAGAACGGCTTGCCGCCGAATACGGGATCCCATATCTCAATTCAGATTTCAAGAAACGGGGCGGCTACCAGCGTTCCATCGAACTTTCCCATGAATACGGCCTCTACCGCCAGGACTACTGCGGCTGCGTCTTTTCCCGCCGGGAACGCGACGCACGGGTGGCAGCACAGGAAAATGGCAACAGCTGATGTGCTCTTTGAAGTGCCCGGCCAAAAGCTCCGTCAGGATATGCTGTATTTATTATAAATATCAGCTGATAAAGAAGTACGCACATAAAGGTCTTTTATCG
>OGZT01002191.1_pt1 | contig 11469 bp, 6 predicted proteins | sample 1576891 | NCBI WGS metagenome assembly OGZT01 (sample SAMEA3541521, study PRJEB24748) | human gut metagenome | biome: human gut; feature: human-associated habitat; material: faeces | place: China | collected 2012 | reverse complement strand
AAAACTTCAAAAAAAGTTATAAATTTTTTTGTCTTGGGCTTGACATACGGGTGTCTTAAGTCATGTATTCTTATTCTTTTTACTCCCGACAATTCGCACCCTCTGTCCATTTCGTGTTGAAAATATCTCTTTGATAATGGAAATAACCTATCGTCTCTATCTATTTCATACATGCTTTCAATCATTTCTTCTATTTCCTCACTAAGAAAATCCGGCATATATATTGTTCTTACACTTTTAGAAGTTTTTGGTGTTAATATCATTTTCTCGCCCTTTACTACCTGATAGTTTTTTGTAATTGACAATGTCTTCTTTTCAAAATTAAAATCCTTTGGTGTTAATGCCAATAATTCACCTATTCTAAGACCACACCAGTAAAGAATTTCAAATCCATAAAATGATAACGGTTTATCCATTACACAATTTATAAACTTCTTATATTCATCTTGCGTCCAAAACATCATGTTTCCACCTTTCTTACTTCCCATGCCCCCAGCAACCTTTGCAGGATTATTTTTTAAATCATAAAATTTTACTGCATGATTGAATATAGCACTTAACTGTACATGTAATGTTGCGAGATATGCCTGAGAATATGACTTACCATCTTCGTCTGTATACTCAATCATTTTCTTTTGCCAATGTCTTACATCCTTCGGAGTTATTTCTGTCATTTTTCTTTCTCCAAAATAAGGAAGAATTTTAGTTGTTATGATTATGTTTTTATTCTCCCATGTTGTTTGTTTAATTCTGTGTCTTAAATCAGCCTCGTATATTTCATAAAATTTTGAAAATGGCATATCCAGGCTGAAGTTTTTCTTAAGCTTTTCTGCCGCTTCCCATTCACTTGCTTCTCTTTTGGTTTTAAAACCACGCTTTGTTGTCTGCTTCTTTTTTCCATAATAATCTGTGTATCTAATTTTTACATACCAGCTGTTTCTTGTTGCATCTTTGTAAACTGACATATTTCCACCTCCTATTCCTCGTTGTATATAAGTTTTTTGAAAAAGTATTTTGTATTTACCTTTCCGCGAACCACGATATATCCTTTTTCTTTTAGTTCAGCATTGAGCATTCGTATAATTTCGTATGCCTTTCCTTCTGAAATATTTAATATCTCTATTACATCCTGAACTTCCATAAACATCTTATCTGTCATGTTGGTAATCTCCTTTCTCTCTTTTGCTCAGTTTGTTTTTGTTTGACCGTAGTTCTACTTTAACCCTTTTACTTTTCCCATAGGAGTTAGTGACACTATACCTTTTATACGCTCCATATAATTTGACCTAATTATGCAACAAAAAAAGAGCTATTCTAACTTATTAGTCAAAATAACTCTTCTTATTCCAAATTTTGTTCTCAAAATGTTCTCATAGGCACTTTTTATTCCACGGACTCCCTTTATTTATAGGGTGTTCGAACATTTGTTCGCCTATTCAAACTCTATAGTTCCAGGTGGCTTACTTGTCAAATCGTACATTACTCTATTGACCCCGCGCACCTCGTTTATGATTCTGCTCATTACCTTTGACAATACTTCGTAAGGTATTTCTGCAGCTTCTGCTGTCATGAAATCTACAGTATTTACTGCACGAAGTGCAATGGCGTAATCGTATGTTCTTTCGTCGCCCATTACACCTACGCTACGCATATTTGTAAGTGCTGCAAAATACTGTCCTATTGTTTTATCCAATCCGGCATTTGCAATTTCTTCACGATAAATTGCATCTGCATCCTGTACCATTTTAACTTTTTCGGCTGTTACTTCACCGATGATACGGATTCCAAGTCCCGGACCTGGGAAAGGCTGACGGTATACTAAATATTCAGGTATACCCATTTCTAAGCCGGCTTTTCTTACTTCGTCCTTAAATAAATCACGAAGTGGTTCGATTATTTCCTTAAAATCTACACAGTCAGGTAATCCACCTACGTTGTGATGTGACTTAATTACTGCTGATTCGCCACCTAAACCACTTTCAACAACATCAGGATAAATTGTTCCCTGTACAAGGAAGTCAACTGCTCCGATTTTCTTTGCTTCTTCTTCAAAAACTCTGATAAATTCTTCACCAATTATTTTACGCTTCTGTTCAGGTTCTTTTACTCCTGCTAACTTGCTGTAGTAACGTTCCTGTGCGTTTACACGGATAAAGTTTAAGTCATATGGACCGTCAGGACCGAATACTGCTTCTACTTCGTCACCTTCGTTTTTACGAAGTAAGCCATGGTCTACGAATACACATGTAAGCTGTTTTCCAATGGCTTTTGAAAGCATTACTGCTGCAACTGATGAATCTACACCACCTGACAATGCACATAAAACCTTACCATCGCCAACTTTTTCACGGATTGTCTTAATTGATTCTTCTACAAATGAATCCATTCTCCAGTCTCCTGAACACTGGCAAACTCCACGAACGAAGTTGTATAACATCTTTGTTCCTTCCTGTGTGTGAAGTACTTCCGGATGGAACTGTATTGCATAAAGTTTCTTTTCTTCGTTTTCTGCTGATGCACAAGGGCAATCCTTTGTGTGTGATGAAATTTCAAATCCCGGTGCCACCTGTGATATATAATCAAAATGACTCATCCAGCAAACTGTTTTTGGTGAAACATCTGCAAAAATCTTTGACTGAGTCTTGTCTATTAATACTTCTGTCTTACCATATTCACGTACATCTGCACGTTCTACTTTTCCGCCTAACACATGCATCATAAGCTGTGCTCCGTAGCAAAGTCCTAACACTGGAACGCCTAATTCAAATAATTCTTTTGAATATGTTGGAGAATCGGCTTCATAACAACTATTTGGTCCACCTGTTAAGATGATACCCTTTGGGTTCATTGCTTTGATTTTTTCAATGTCTGTTTTGTAAGAATATATTTCACAATATACATTACATTCACGAACACGTCTTGCAACCAACTGGTTATACTGACCACCAAAGTCAAGAACGATTACTAATTCTTTCTTCAATGTATTTCCTCCTAAAATGGTGCCTGCACCATACTACTGTAAAAGGTAATTGCTATATAAAATCTAATTACCTGCTAATTTTTAATTCTACCCTATTTTTCTATTTAAAACAAGTACACTGTACTAACTTTTATAATTCCCATAACTTATAACCTGACTGCTCTCTATATACAAAATATTTTTAAACTTATACATCTTTCAGACTCATAATATACTTTCACACGTTCCTAAATTGTAATATCATTTCAAGTACTTATAACGAAGTAAGAGCACCTGCCCTACTTCCTCGTATGACAGATGCTCCCTATTTCAATACCCTAACTTTACAATTTTGTTAACAACCGCAGGTACTTTTTATTAAATGAATCTTCTCGGGAATTTCTTCTGTACACTATTCGTTTCGATCGCATTCCGAATATCTGCATACCTAGTCTATTCCTTACTATTTGTCCTGCTTCGACTTCACTATCTACCTTAACCATAAGATGTTATTCTTCATTGAATTTTCGTTTTGAATAATTCCTATCCTATCCAATTCTTTGTAACACCTCATCCAATAATCACTACTTAAACAATCTTCCGTTGATTGCCATGTTAGCAGATATCACTGGGTAAAACTCCTTTCACCACTAAACTTAGATACTGTTGTTATTAGGTTGACATCTAATAACAAGTGGGTCGTTAACTTCTTTGTAGAAGTCTTTTTAGGTATTTAATACGTTTTTGTTTGTATGTTCAATATAGCACAATTTTCCCTTATTTTAAAGGGGGTTCAAGCACTTTTTTCATCTTTATAAACATTGCATAAATGCCCTTTTATTTAAACATTTTTATGAATCGTTTTTTTATAAAAAATGACTATTGTCTCTCTAACATCTGCTTAACATACTTGCCGGTATAACTTGTTGGATGTTCTGCAACCTGCTCAGGTGTTCCTGCAACTACAACTGTTCCACCACGGTCACCACCGTCAGGTCCCATATCAATTATATAATCTGCCACTTTTATTACGTCCAGATTATGCTCAATAACCACTACTGTATTACCTTCATCTGTTAATCTGTGAAGAATCTCTACTAATTTATGCACATCAGCAAAATGAAGACCTGTTGTTGGTTCATCCAATACATATATTGTTTTTCCTGTGCTTCTCTTACTTAATTCTGTTGCAAGCTTAATTCTCTGTGCTTCACCACCCGACAATGTTGTTGACGGCTGTCCTAATTTTAAATAGCCAAGACCTACATCATACAATGTCTGTACCTTGTTAAGAATTCTAGGCACATTCTTAAAGAAATCCAATGCTTCTTCCACTGTCATTTCAAGAACATCATAAATAGTCTTACCTTTGTAGCGTACTTCCAGTGTTTCCCTATTGTAACGCTTTCCGCCACAAACCTCACATGGAACATATACATCAGGAAGAAAATGCATTTCAACTTTTAAAATTCCGTCACCTGAACACGCTTCACAACGACCGCCTTTTACATTAAAACTAAATCTTCCCTTCTTGTAACCTCTTTCTTTTGCATCGGTTGTTGCCGCAAAAAGGTCCCTTATCATATCGAACATTCCGGTATATGTTGCCGGGTTTGAACGTGGAGTTCTGCCTATTGGTGACTGATCAATATTTATTACCTTATCAAGCTGCTCCATTCCCTCTATCTTCTTGCATTTTCCGGGAATGGTTCTTGCCCTGTTCAGTCTTTTTGCAAGACTCTTATAAAGTATCTCATTAACCAGTGAGCTTTTTCCTGAGCCTGAAACTCCTGTTACACAGGTAAGCACTCCTATAGGAATTTTCACATCAATGTTCTTAAGGTTATTTTCCTTTGCACCTACAACCTTTAAAAATCCCTTTGGTTTTCTACGTGTTTTTGGAACAGGTATTTTAATTTCTCCGCTTAAATATTTTCCTGTAATAGAATTTGGATTCTTCATTATGTCCTCTGCAGTTCCCGTAGCAATAACCTGTCCACCGTGTTCTCCTGCTCCCGGACCTATGTCAACCACATAATCTGCTGCACGCATTGTATCCTCATCATGTTCAACTACAATCAAAGTATTTCCCAAATCTCTTAAATGCTTCAACGTTGCAAGAAGCTTATCATTATCATTCTGATGCAATCCAATACTTGGCTCATCCATTATATAAGCAACACCAACCAAGCCTGAACCTATCTGAGTTGCCAAACGTATACGCTGAGCCTCTCCACCTGACAAAGTTCCCGTAGCTCTTGAAAGACTAAGATAATCAAGTCCAACGTCAACTAAGAATTGAAGACGTCCTTTAATTTCTTTCAAAATCTCTTTTCCTATCTTTAGCTGAGTTTCAGTCAATTGCAATTCATCCAAATACTGGCGCAAATCTCTTACAGACATTTCTGTCATTTCATAAATATTCTTATCTCCAATAGTTACAGCCAACGATTCCTTTTTAAGTCTCTGTCCGTGGCATGTTGCACATGGCGTAAATCTCATAAATGTTTCATATTCTGCCTTTGTTGACTCTGCGCTTGTTTCACGATATCGTCTTTCTACATTTTTAATTAATCCTTCAAAAGCAATATCATAAACTCCAATACCTCTTTGCCCCTTGTATCTTACGGCTACTTTTTCACCATTTGTTCCATAAATCAAAATATCATGTATCTCTTTTGTATAATCCTCAAAAGGTGTATCAAGAGAAAAATTGTATTTTAAAGCCAATGCCTGAAGTATCGCATTACTAAAACTCTTTCCGTCATTTGCACTCTGCCACCCCAATACTACAATTGCTCCCTGATTAATGCTTAAACTCTTATCAGGAATAATAAGGTCTTCGTCAAATTCCATCTTGTATCCCAAACCATAACAGTCAGGACAAGCCCCAAAAGGATTATTAAAAGAAAAACTTCTAGGCTGTACTTCGTCAATACTTATTCCACAGTCAGGGCAGGCAAAATTCTGACTAAAAGTCATCTCTTCCCCACCAATAACATCTACTATCATTAGTCCGTTGCCAAGCTTTAAAGCATTTTCAACAGAATCTGTAAGACGCTTTTCAATTCCTTCACGAATGCTAAGTCGGTCTATAATAATTTCGATACTGTGCTTTATGTTTTTTTCTAACTTAATCTCTTCAGTTAGTTCATACATATTACCATCAACTCTTACTCGCAAATAGCCGCTTTTCTTAGCACTTTCAAATACTTTTTCGTGACGTCCTTTCTTTCCTCTTACAACAGGTGCCAATATCTGAAACTTAGTACGTTCTTCCAGCATAAGAATACGATCTACCATTTCATCAACTGTCTGTTTCTTTATTTCACGTCCGCATTTTGGACAATGTGGAATACCTGCTCTTGCATAAAGCAATCTCATATAATCGTATATTTCTGTTACTGTTCCAACTGTTGAACGTGGATTCTTGTTTGTTGATTTCTGATCAATTGAAATAGCCGGTGGCAATCCTTCAATACTTTCAACCTGTGGTTTTTCCATCTGCCCTAAGAACTGTCTTGCATAAGAAGATAACGATTCCATATATCTTCTCTGTCCTTCTGCATAAATAGTGTCAAAAGCAAGGGATGACTTACCTGAACCGCTTAAACCTGTTACTACCGTAAATTCATCTCTTGGTATATCAATATCAATATTTTTCAAATTGTGCTCATTTGCACCTTTTATATGAATATATTTTTTATTGTCTTTCATTTTATTTTCCTATCTTTTTCTATCTTTGTTATTTGGTTATTTTATATCTTTTCCAAATAAATTCCGTTATAGATTTTTAGTTATCTTCCTGCAACTTTCTTAATTCCGCCAACTTATCTCGCATTTCAATAGCCGTTTCAAAATCAAGTTCTGCTGCAGCTCTTTCCATTTTCTTCTTAACCTTTTCGATAAGCTTTTTAAGTTCCTTATAATCCATTGATTCAGGATCTTTCTCAACGTCGCTAATCTTTCTGTCCACTTCTTTGGAGATACTAATAAGGTCTCGAACAGCCTTCTTAATAGTTGTTGGAGTAATGCCGTGTTCACTATTGTATTTCTGCTGAATCTCTCTACGTCTGTTAGTTTCCGTTAAAGCTTTATCCATTGAATCAGTAATATTGTCAGCATACATTATTACGTGGCCTTCTGCATTTCTTGCAGCTCGTCCAATAGTCTGAATAAGTGATGTTTCTGAACGTAAAAACCCTTCCTTGTCAGCATCCAATATTGCAACTAAAGCAATTTCCGGTATGTCCAAACCTTCTCTTAAAAGGTTAATACCAACCAAAACATCAAAAACATCCAATCGCATATCTCTGATAATCTGAGTTCTCTCTAACGTATCTATATCTGAATGAAGGTATTTAACCCTAATTCCCACATCGCGCATATAATCTGTCAAATCCTCAGCCATACGCTTCGTCAAAGTTGTTACCAAAACTTTATTCTTCTTGGCAACTTCCTTATTAATCTCCGTTATAAGGTCATCAATCTGTCCTTCAACCGGTCTTACTTCAACTTCCGGATCAAGCAATCCTGTAGGTCTTATAATCTGCTCTGCACGGCCTAATTCATGTTCCTTTTCATAAACATTAGGTGTAGCTGACACAAACATCATCTGGTCAATCATGCTTTCAAATTCTTCAAAATTAAGTGGTCTGTTATCCTTCGCCGAAGGCAGTCTGAACCCATAATCAACTAAAGTAGACTTTCTTGACTGGTCACCGGCATACATTCCTCTAATCTGTGGAATCGTAATATGAGACTCATCTACTATTATTAAGAAATCATCTCCGAAATATTCCATTAATGTATGAGGTGTGGCTCCCGGCTCCAAACCTGCCATATGTCTTGAATAGTTCTCTATTCCTGAACAAAAACCTGTTTCTCTTAGCATTTCCATATCAAAATTAGTTCGCTCGACAATACGCTGTGCCTCTATTAATTTGTCTTCTGATTTAAAATATGCTACCTGTTCCTCTAACTCTTTCTCTATATCCTTAATGGCACGCTCCATCTTTTCAGGTGGCACAACATAATGAGAATTAGGGAATATTGCTACGTGTTCAAGCACGTTCTTAATCTGACCCGTTAAAGCATCAATCTCTGAAATTCTCTCGATTTCATCATCAAAAAATTCAACTCTAATTGCACTATCCGTATACGAAGCAGGAAATATTTCCAGATTCTCTCCACGAACCCTGAAAGTTCCACGTTTAAAGTCCATATCATTTCTGTCATACTGTATTTCAATAAGCTTATGAATAATCTCATCTCTATCTCTAATGGTATTCGGTCTTAAAGACACAACCATGTTCTTGTAATCTATTGGGTCTCCCAAACCATATATACATGAAACTGAAGAAATAATAATTACATCTTTACGCTCCATTAAAGCCATTGTTGCCGAATGACGTAACTTATCTATTTCATCATTAATTGATGAATCCTTCTCAATATATGTGTCTGTGCTTGGAACATAAGCCTCCGGCTGATAATAATCGTAGTAGGAAACAAAATATTCCACAGCATTATTAGGAAAAAACTCCTTAAACTCACCGTAAAGCTGAGCTGCCAAAGTCTTATTATGGGCAATAATAAGTGTAGGTTTATTTAATTGTTCAATAACATTCGCCATTGTAAAAGTCTTACCTGAACCTGTTACACCAAGCAAAGTCTGGAATTGTTTTCCTTTCTTAAAGCCTTCAACTAACTCTTCAATAGCCTGTGGCTGGTCCCCGGTAGGCTTATACTCTGAAACTAATTCAAAATGATCCATATGATTTCTCCCAATTAGCTCTAATCAATATTTGAGTATTTTCAAACCCAAATCATTTATCAACTACTTTTCTTAGTATTGTTACTTGTCAAGTATATCATTCAAAAGAACAAAAGTACAGAGCAAAATCGAATGTTTGTTCTGTACTTTTGTTATTTTTTTATTATTCCTCTATTAACTTTTCATATTCGTCCGTAGGTATTGGCTTTGAGAAATAATATCCCTGAATCACTTCTGCTCCAATTGATTTTAAGAAGTTAACCTGTTTTTCTGACTCAACACCTTCTACTACTACCGAAATATTTAATTTCTTGGACAATTCTACAATAGACTCAACAATTATGTTGTTTCTTTCATTTTCATTATCTAAATTTCGCATAAACGCCATATCCAATTTAAGTACGTCTATAGGCGCATCCTTTAACATATTAAGTGATGAATATCCGCTTCCGAAATCATCCATCAAAATCTTAAAGCCTGCTTCCTGCAATTCACTTATTATTGAATATATTACCTGCTTTTCCTCAGTATATACTGTTTCCGTAATTTCAAGTTGCAAATCCTTTGGTTCCAAATTATATTTTTCAACCAGTTCCAAAAGATTTGATACCAGATTAGTTCTATAGAAATTTACTCTTGAAACATTAACAGAAATAGGAAGTACACTTCCGTTTTTGTCCCTTTTTTAATACATCTGTCTCTATAATTGCATGTTATATTATAGCATTTTAACGTCACGATAACAATGTGAAACCCAGCCTATTAATATGATTTTTAGACAAATAAATAACCAAAACTTTCGTAAAAGCTTTGTCTATTTTGACACTTTACAAATTTAATTTTTTCATAAGCATTTGTCAAAATAAAAAGGAACATTTTTCATTTACCCTTTTACTTATTTTATACAGTTATTCAAAGCATAGAAAAAGACCATACATATATCTTCGTTTGCAAGATATATGTATGGTCTTTCTGTTCATTATTTCATTAATTCCATAATTGTTTCTTTTGCCTTTTCGAGCTGTGTATCGCTTGTTGCATTTTCTTCCAATTCTGCTTCCACATCAGGAGTTATTCCCTTTCCGTGAATGTTTTTGCCACTTGGAGTATAATAATCCTGAACTGTAAGTTTTACCGCTGAGCCGTCGCTTAATGGAAGAATTGTCTGTACAATTCCTTTACCAAATGACTGTGTGCCTACGATTTTTCCTGCATTAAAGTCCTGAATTGCACCTGCAAAAATTTCTGATGCACTGGCGCTGTCCTTATTCTGCAAAACAACCATTGGCATTTCAAGACACTTGCTGTCTGAAGTCTGCTTTTCCTCATTTCCATATTTATCCTTAGTTGAAACCAAATTTCCTTCAGGAAGTATTTCATCAAGCATCTTGCAGACTGTCTCATATAATCCACCCGGATTGCTTCTAACATCAAAGATAACAGCCTTCATTCCCTGCTTCTTCAAGTCATCCAATGCTTTCGTAAACTGGTCATAAGTAACTTCTTCAAACTGACTTATCTGTATATAACCAATCTTTTTCTTCTTATCAAGCATCTTATATTCAACAGTAGGCTCATTAACCTGATCTCTTGTTATTGTAAAGTCAATGTATTTCTTTTCGGACTCTCTGTAAACAGTTATGTCAACTGTTGTTCCTTTTTCGCCCTTCATTTCAGTAACAACATTGTTAATGTCAACACCAGTTACTTCTTTGCCCTTTACTTTATAAATAATATCTCCGTTCTTTACTCCTGCCTTTGCAGCCGGTGCATCGGCAAAAGCCTTAACTACCGTAATTATTCCTGTTTCAGCATTCTGAGATACCAAAGCACCTATTCCGCTGTAAGTTCCTGATGTCTGCTCCATCATTTTCCGGTATTCTTCTGCCGTGTAATAAACAGAATACGGATCATTTAAGCCTTCCAACAATCCTTTGTAAATTCCATCTTCCAAGTCAGATTCATTAACCTTATTTAAGAACTTAGCATCTATAAGTTTATTTATATAATCAAGCTTTTGTGATGTTTTTTCACTAATTGTTTTTCCAGATGTGTTCTGGTTTGCAAAATACAAACCTGTTCCAACACCACCTACCACAACTGCCATGGCAAGCATTCCAAAAAAGAATCCAAGTAAAAAACGGTTCTTATTCTTTTTCATCATGACTCCTTAATTCAAGTTTATTTTAAATAATCCCAAGGATTAACATATGCCCCGTTCTTACGTACTGCAAAATGTAAATGGTTACCCTGTGATGCTCCTGTATTTCCTACAAGTCCAATGCTCTGTCCTGCGCTTACCTTTGTTCCTGCCGAAACTAAAAGTGCAGACATATGCATATATACACTATATACACCATTGCCGTGATTAATACCAATCCAGTTGCCTGCTGTTGTACTATAATTAGCCCACTCTACTGTACCTGAACCTGCTGCAACAATAGTAGTACCTGCTGATGCCGGAATATCAATACCCTTATGAAATTCAGAACCTCTATATCCATATCCTGAAGATATAGTTGTATGTCCCGGAAGTGGCCATGTAAATCCACCGCCTGAAACTGTTCCACTACTTCCTGAATTTCCACTGTTTGAAGTATCTGTTGTATTGCTTCCTGTATTTGATGATGTATTGCTTGTACTACTATTTGAACTAGCTGCCTGCTGTTTCTTTGCTGCCGCCTCACGTCTTGCTTTTTCCGCTGCGGCCTTATTTGCCTGCTCAGCAGCTGCC
>OGZT01002189.1_pt1 | contig 11480 bp, 9 predicted proteins | sample 1576891 | NCBI WGS metagenome assembly OGZT01 (sample SAMEA3541521, study PRJEB24748) | human gut metagenome | biome: human gut; feature: human-associated habitat; material: faeces | place: China | collected 2012 | reverse complement strand
TCATACAAACACAATTCTAGCTAATTGAATTAGTGTAGTCAATAACACAATTAGTCGAAGTCGAGCCGGAAAATATTGACGTGCAGTTGGAGCTGCTGCTTGCGGAGCACGAAAAGCAGCCGAACGAACAGCTGCCCGGGTTGCAGTGCTTGATGGAACAGGCAGAGAAGCAGTTGGACGAAGATGGCATTTTCGAGGAATTTCAAGGCGAGTTCTGGCGAGCTTATGAGGAAACGCAGATACCGCTTCCGCTGGCCATTCTGTACTACAAGCAGAACCAGTTCGACAAGGCGAAAGACTATTTGAACCGCCTTGCTAAAGTAAACCGAGACACAAAGAAATTCATGCGTCTGGAGGCGAAGCACGATGGGTACAGCCTGCGTATGGAACGGGGAATGCACGGCTATCGGCCGGGCACCATTGAAGAACTGGTAGACGCGTATTTGAACTCGACCTATCTGTTCAATGCAACGCCGTATTTCATCCAGTAGGCATATCAATATCTGCGCACGCAGACTGCCTCGAAGAAGAAAAAGCCGAAAAACGAGGAGTAAGTCCGAGAGCCGCAGCGAATAACGAAAATGACAAGAACCCGATACGGTGTAAAGCACGGTATCGGGTTCAGCAGCAGACCGCCGTTTTTCAGGATATCCTGGCTTTGTGTGGTTCCGTTTGCGGCGCCTAAGGAGAAGTAACGGCGGAGCTGGGATTTAACACGGGCCATGAGTTCGGCGGTATTATACGGCTTTGTCACGTAATCATCGGCGCCCATCGAAAGTCCGATGACTTTATCGCTCTCTTCGGTTTTCGCGGAAAGCATGATAATCGGGATGTTGTTTTTTTCTCTTATTTTCATCAGGGCGGAAAGGCCGTTCATTTTGGGCATCATGACATCGAGCAGGATCAGATGGATCTGTTCGGTCATGAGGATGTCGAGTGCCTCCATGCCGTTGTAGGCTTTTTTTACCCTGTAGCCTTCCAGTTCTAATAGTTTGCCGAGAGATCTTACGATTTCCCGGTCGTCGTCTACGACTAATATGTTGTATTGGCTCATCTCGTTTTTCCCCTCTTGGTTCTATGGTGTTTATCATAGCAGAGAAAACGGAGATTATTTGGATAAAAAACTGACATTTTTCTTAAAATGTAATCCCCCATTACGTTTTCCTGCTTTTTTTACAAAAAAAACACTGATTGGTAGAATTGTAAGCTGGTGTAAAAAATAAAAACAAACGCATATAAATTAGTAAAAATGCCTGCCATAGCACCTGAAAATGTGGAAAAAGATAAAAAAAGTCAATATAAGTGGACAAAATACACAATATCAAACTGGGATTTTATTTGATATGATGTAAATATCACAAATAAGCAAAGAAAATGCGTAATAAAAACGCACAAAACAACGGAAAGGATGGGGAGCATGGCGAAGGAAAAGGTGAAAAAGAAAAGAGGACAGAAAATCACACCTGCAATTTTGTGGAAACAGCGCTGGCTGCTTGTAATGTCAGTACCATTTGTAATCTGGCTGATTATCTTCAAGTATATTCCACTTTGGGGATGGACGATGGCGTTTCAGGAGGTAAAACCGGCAACGTTCGCACTTCCGATCTGGGAGAGAACCTGGGTTGGATTTAAGAACTTTACAGATGCATTTAAAGACCGTCTGTTCACACAGACATTAATCAACACATTGGGAGTAAGCTTCCTTGACATCGCGGTTGGAACGATCGCAGCAATCGCATTTGCGGTTCTTCTGAACGAGATGTTCTTTATGAAGTTCAAAAAAGTAACGCAGACCATTTCTTATCTGCCGCACTTTGTATCCTGGGTTATCATTGCAAGTATTGCAAAGAATATTTTCAACGACGGCGGTGTTGTTGACAGTATCTTCGGCAAGAACCTGCACCTGATGAGTTCCAACTCACCGCTTATCTGGGTAACCATTATCCTGATCAACTGCTGGAAAGAGGTTGGCTGGAACGCAATTATTTATCTGTCCGCCATGGCAGGTATTGATCCTGGTCTTTACGAGGCCGCTGATATGGACGGTGCAAGCCGTCTGCAGAAGATCTGGCACATCACTCTGCCGGGTATCCGACCGACCATCATCGTACTGCTGATTATGAGTATCGGTGGCGCCCTGAACGTAGGTATGGAGCGTCAGATGCTTCTTAGTAACCCGCTGGTTGAGGATCACACGATGGTACTTTCCTGGTTCTCTTATAAGAGAGGTATTGGAAACAGCAACTACGGTCTTGGTACCGCAATCGGTGTATTCCAGTCTGCAGTCAGCGTTACCCTGCTGCTGATCGCCAATAAGATTGCCGGTCTGGTAGGCGAAGATAAACTTATGTAGGAGGACGCGAATATGAACAAGAAAGCAAAAAAATTTGACTACGTACTGGCGGTAATCTTCGTATTCCTCGTCATCATCACCATTTATCCGTTCCTGAACGTACTGGCGATTTCGTTTAACGATTCTACGGATACCATTAAGAATGTAAACTTCATCATTCCGAGAAAGTTTACATTAAGCAACTATAAATATGTATTTAAAGACGGCGGCATTGCAATGCCGGCTGTGATTTCTGTAACAAGAACCATCATCGGAACAATCGTAGGTATTGTATGTACCTCGATGGTTGCTTACACATTAAGCCGCAGAGACTTCGTACTCCGCAAACCATTCCAGCTTCTGTTCGTTGTTACCATGTATGTCAGTGGCGGAATGATTCCGGAATACCTTCTGATTATCCGTACCTTAAAGCTGGGCAATAACTTCATGGTATACATTCTGCCTGGTCTGATGTGGGTTTATAATATGATTCTGGTCCGCTCTTATATCGACGGACTGCCGATGGCCCTGCAGGAGGCAGCAAAGCTCGACGGAGCAAACGATTTTCAGATCTGGTATAAAGTCGTTATGCCGCTTTGTAAACCGGTTATCGCAACCGTAGGTCTGTACTATGCAGTAGGACAGTGGAACTCCTTCATGGATACTTACCTGTATGCGAAAAAACTCCCGACTCTGCAGTACAAACTGTATGAGATTATGAACCAGGCGACCATGAAAATGGACGTTCATGCAGGAACCAATGTACAGACGGCCGTAACACCAATGTCCGTACGTATGGCCGTAACGATTGTAGCAACTGTGCCGATCGTTATTGTATATCCGTTCCTTCAGAAATACTTTATCGGCGGTATGACACTTGGTTCTGTTAAAGACTGATAAAAAACAGTATTAAAAAATTTTTAGAAAAAGATGATGTTTATTCCTGCCAGGCGAAAGAAAGAGTGCAGGATGACATAAACCATTTTAAGGAGGGCTTTTATGAAAAGAAAAGTAGTATCACTCATGTTAGTATCTGCTATGGTGGCCGGAATGCTCGCAGGATGCGGTTCCGACAGTGGCAGCAGCAAGGGAGGTTCCAGCACAGAGACTGGATCAGCGGCAGAGGCAAGTTCTTCAGGCGAGACAGCAGATGATGCAGATGACAAATCTCCGATTACCTTTGAGTATTTTAACGCTGATGGTAAAAACGGCAACTGGGATAACCCGGTAGCAAAAGCAATCACAGAGGCAACAGGCGTTACACTTGATGTTTCCTATCCGGTAGCATCCCAGGGTGATGCAAAAGAAGATGTTGCGCTGATGATCGCAAATGATGAGTATCCGGACATGATTTATGCAAAAGGCTCAGCAACGGATTTGTATCAGGCAGGCGCGCTGATTGATATGACAGACCTGATTGAAAAATATGGTCCAAACATCAAAAAAATGTACGGAGCAGAGATGGAAAAACTGAAATGGAGCCAGGATGATCCTGGAATCTATCAGCTTTCCTACGCAGGTGTAAACCAGAAAACCCTGACAACAGGCGGAAGCTGCCAGATTCAGTGGGCTGCATTAAAAGAGAACGATTATAAATATCCGAAGACACTGGATGAGTATGAAAAAATGATCAAGAGCTATCTTGCAGCACATCCAAAAACAGAAGATGGTCTGGATATGATCGGTATCACCATGAGTGCTTCTGACTGGCACTGGATGATTACCCTTGGAAACCCGGCAGGACTGATCGCTGATGCATCCCCGGATAATGGACAGTGGATCATTGACGACGAGTACAACGTACATTACAAACATGTAACAGATGAAGAGAAAGAATACTTCAAATGGCTGTGCCGTATGTACAACGAAGGTATCCTGGATCCGAACTTTGCAACGCAGACAGATGATGACTATATTGCAAAAGTTGCCAGCGGCCGTGTTGTTGCCATCACCGATGCTGAGTGGCATTACAGCCAGTGCGAAGCTACTCTGGTAGCAGACGGAAAAGTAGATCAGACTTATGTTGGACTTCCTGTAACCTTAAGAGAAGATCAGGTAGAAAAAGCCCTTCTGTATCAGGGAACTACCGTTGGCTGGGGTATTGGAATTACCAAGAGCTGTGAAGATCCGGTTCGTGCCATCAAATTCCTTGACTATCTGTGCTCCGATGAAGGACAGATCCTGTATCACTGGGGTATCGAAGGCGAGAACTACTTCCTCGATGATGACGGACAGCCATATCGTACCGATGAAGAAGTTGCAAAAGCTCAGTCTGATCCGGATTATGCAAAGAATACCGGTATTGACAACTACACTGGATTCCCGATCTACGGAACAGGTTCCTACTCTGAAGACGGATTCCCATACACTCCAACTACCAAAGAGTCTGTTATTGCAAACTACAATACAGCAGAAAAAGAAGGATGCGAAGCGATGGGATTTGAAATGCTGACCGACATGTTTGCACAGCCGGAGGAGTTTGACCTTCTTCCATACTCTGCACTGTGGGCATATCAGCAGCCACAGGAACTGGCTGAGAAACAGACTATTCTGGATGAAATTGCATGGCCAGGACTGGTTAAGTGCGTAACTGGTACAGAAGATGAGTTTGATGCAAACTGGGAGAGCATGGTACAGGAGCTGACAGACAATGGTCTGGCAGATGCAGAAGAAGCTATGACAGAGTTCCTTGCTACCAAACTTGTTGATGTAGAGTAAGTAAAGCAAAAACATAAAAACATAAGGTTTTGCCGTTGAACGGAAGGCGGCACAAAAACATGGTCTGATATTATTAAATGTCAGGCCATGTTTTAAAATACAGCGACAGTAATGGGAAATGTGAAACATTGTAAAAAGATAACAGTATATGGAAAATCTGCAAACAATTTCATGAGACAAAATCATCGGGAGGTTTTTGAAAAATGACAGAAAAGAAGGAGTTTCAGGTAAACAAAAACACACCGTTCTGGGATGCATCACTGACGGATCAGGAAAGAATCGACTGGCTGTTAAAAGAAATGACGGTCGAAGAAAAACTGGGATACCTCGCCAGCTCTTCCCCGGATCTGCCGCGCCTTGGTATTCCGGGAGTCTCTGTGGGCGGTGAGGCGGCACACGGCGTTGAGGGCAGAAACGATCAGAACGGTCTTGGAAAACCGGATGTGACAACATCCTTCCCACAGCCGATCGGTATGAGTGCATCCTGGGACCCGGAGCTGATCAGACAGGCCGGTGAAATAACAGGAACGGAGGCGCGTGTCGTATGGCACCGCCATCAGGGCCACGGACTCAGCAGATGGGCTCCGACCGTTGATCTTGAGCGCGATCCGAGATGGGGAAGAAACGAAGAAGGTTACGGAGAGGATCCTGTGCTGACCGGAAAAATGGCCGGTGCTTATATCCGGGGAATGCAGGGCGATGATCCGAAGTATCTGCGCTGTGCAGCGACCTTAAAGCATTTCTATGGAAACAATACGGAGGTCGGCCGCGGATGGAAAAATTCTTCCATTGACCCGCGGAACAAATATGAGCTGTATCTGGAGCCATTCCGCAGATGTATTGAGGATGGCGGCGCAGAGGGCATTATGACGGCATATAACAAGATCAACGGAACGATCGGTATCCTGAATCCGGAAGTGACCGATATTCTGAAAAAACAGTACGGTCTCCGTCACGTTGTCAGCGACGGCGGTGCGATGGGACTTGTCGTGAATCTGCATCACTATTTCGGACAGCATGCGGAGACGATCGCAACGGCGCTGAAAGCCGGTGTGGATGCCATGTCTGATGATCCGCGTATGGTAGAGCAGGCGGCACGCGAGGCATATGAGCTTGGCATTCTGAAAGAAGAGGATATGGACCGCTCTATTCGCTGTATGATGGAGACGAAGCTTCGTCTCGGCGTTTATGATCGGGAAAATCTGAATCCGTATGACCGTGTGACCGAGGACGATATCGATTCCCCGAAGGCACGTGAAATCTGTAAAGAGCTGAGCCGCGAATCGATCGTACTTCTGAAAAATGAGAACGGAGCGCTGCCACTTGACAAAGCCCTGAAAGCAGAAGATATTGCCATTGTCGGACCGCTTGGTGATGCATGGTATCAGGACTGGTACGGCGGAACGGCACCATACCGCACAACCTTCCTGCAGGGGATGGAAGTACTGAAGCAGGAGAACATTACATTCGCGGATGGTCTGGATCGCGTTGTTTTCCGCTGTGATGGAAAAGGTCTTGCCGTAGCAGAAGACGGAACACTTCAGATGGCAGATGAGCCGGATGTGTTTATCAAGGAATACTGGGGTGAGGGAAGCTATACGTTCAAGAGTGTCCGTACCGGAAAATACCTCGGCGCAAGACTCTCAGAGTCGCAGGGAGAAAAGCCGAAAATGGGACAGATTGCGGCAGACCGGGAGGAAGCCTTCGACTGGTTTGTGATGGAGATTTTCCACGTGGAGCCGCAGGAGGATGGCAGCGTTGTGCTGACCAACCGTTTCCATTACCCGGTTTATAGAGATGCGGAGGGATTTTTCTCCTTCGAGCAGACGGAGGGAACTCCGATTACGATGGAGGTTGTCGAAAACGGAATTGAAAAAGCAGTTGCTGCAGTCCGGGGCAAAAAGCAGGTTTTACTTGCGCTCGGCTGTAACTCCGTGATCAATGCGAAAGAGGAGATCGACCGCAACACACTGGAGCTGCCAGAGGAGCAGGAGATGCTGCTTGACCGGATCGCAGAGGTCAATCCGAATACCGTTCTGGTGCTGTTTACGAATTATCCGTACACACTTCAGAAAGCGATGGAAAAACTGCCGGCGATCATCATGTCTGCAACGGGAAGCCAGGATATGGGAAGCGCAATGGCAGAGGCTGTGCTTGGAATCTATGCACCGGCCGGCCGTCTGAATATGACCTGGTATGAGAGTATCGATCAGCTGCCGGACATTGACGATTACGACATCATCAAAGGAAAAAGAACGTACCGCTATTTCGACGGGAAGGAATTGTATCCATTCGGCTATGGCCTGACGTATACCACATTTGCGTATGAGAACTATAAGATTTCCTTAAAAGATGACCGTCTGCTGCAGATCTCTCTCGATGTGAGAAATACGGGCGATACCGCAAGCGACGAGGTCGTCCAGATCTACGGTTCCGCTCTGGAATCCTGCGTAAAGAAACCAATCTGCCAGCTGCTTGATTTTGTCCGTGTGAAAAACATTGCCCCGGGCGAGACGAGACACATCGCACTGGAAATCCCGGTGGAGGAGCTTCGCTTCTACGATGTCATCAGCCGCAGACTGATGGTAGAAGAAGGAACGTATGAAATCTATGCGGGCGCATCCTGCAAGGATAAAGCCGTTTCCGCAGAAATCTTTATTCCGGGCGGAAAAAGGGGAGTACGCGATCTGAGTGCATTTACCGCGGCAGACCACTACGATGATTACGAGAACATGTATCTGACGGAAGGCCACTTCAATTTCAAGGCAGTCCGCGTGCAGGATGAGACGAAAGAAGGTGTTCTCGTTTACCGTGACTGTGATCTTTCCGATGCTGCTGTTCTGGCACTTCATGTGAAGAGTGAACGCGGCGGCAGTGTGGAAGCCTTTGTGGACGGTGTTTCAATGGGAAGCTTTACCGGTGACACAAGAACCTGCGAGTTCCGCAGCGCCCCGAAACTGGACCGCTATGCGGAGGAAGAAGTAAAAGAGCGCAACCGGTACCGTGAACCGGTGTATGAGGATATCGAAATTTCCCTCGCAGACAGACCGCAGACTGACGGCGCATCTGAGATCCGTCTCGTTCTGAAGGGAGATATGCGGATCTGCTATCTGCGTGTGCTGAAAAATAAGAGCACAGGAAAAATTCAGATGGGCGTAGCAAACTAACCAGATAACGTATTGTCTGAAAAAAGTATTGACAAATTGTGTGAATATGAATAAAATATCCCTGTAAAAACAAAATACGGAGATCTTCAGGGCAGGGTGTGATTCCCTACTGGCGGTATAGTCCGCGACCCGCTGCGATATCAAACAGCGGCTGACTCGGTGCAACTCCGGGACCAACAGTTAAAGTCTGGATGAAAGAAGACGAAATAAAGTTTATTTGCATGGAAATATTTTTGGTGCCCTGAATTCAAGAAAAGGAATTCAGGGCACTTTTTTTCGCGGGCAACGAGCCAAAGTCCGTGCTTGCACGAGACCTTGGCGACTGCCGCGAAAACAAGTTCAAATTCGTGGAGCGTATTTGGACTCGTTACTTCCGGCAGAACCGGTCAAGATCTCCAGAAAAAAGGAGAAATGCAGTTATGAATGCACAGACAACAGCAAAACAGACATCAAAGATGTCGCAAATCGGAAAAACCCGTTACATGGTACAGGTGGCAATGCTCGGCGCAGCCGCAGTCGTATTGATGTTTTTTGACATCCCGCTTCCGTTTGCCCCGAGTTTCTACAAGATTGATTTAAGCGAAGTTCCGGTGCTGATCGGAGCCTTTGCGATGGGACCTCTTGCCGGAGCTGCGATTGAGCTGATTAAGATTCTGCTGAACCTTGTTATGAAAGGAAGTACCACCGCAGGTGTTGGCGAAGTAGCAAACTTCCTGATCGGCTGTGCGTATGTTATGCCGGCCGCATGGATCTACAAAACACAGAAAACCAAGAAAAATGCCATGATCGGTATGGCAGTCGGAACCGTATTTCTGGCAGCAGCCGGCGGTCTTCTGAACGCTTTTGTACTGCTTCCGGCTTATGCAGCAGCCTTTGGAATGCCGATGGATGCCCTTGTGGGAATGGGATCTGCAGTCAACAAAGCAATTACAAGCCTTCCGACCTTTGTTCTGTTTGCCGTTGTACCGTTTAATATCATCAAAGGTGTTGTGGTATCACTGGTAACCATGCTTCTGTACAAGCACATCAGCAGACTGCTGAAGGGTGAGGCGATGAATTAGTTCATCATTTCCGAAATCATTTCCGTAAACGGAGAATCCAATAAATACGTTGTAGAGAGACGGACAAAATGCAGAGAGAAATCCTCTGTTTTTTGTCCGTCTTTTAAAATTTTCGGGGAATGGCGGCAATGGATTGCCCACACAGATCTTTTAGTAGTACAATGAAGCATAATCGATAAAAGAAAATACGCAGCGAAATTGGAAAGGAGCGCAAAAAAAAGAGATCCGCACATTGGCTGAAATCTCTTTTCTATCACATTTTAATATTGTTATTATGTCTTGAAACTGTTAAGCGCTTTCCAGATGTTCCATCACTTGAACGCCCCATTTAAAAAGGGCGGTTCGCATGGCAAAGGTCAGGACTGCGGTAAGCAGAATCATCACGCTCGTGGTGATGTGGATGTTGAGGTGAAGTTTTCCGTACAGCAGGTAGCCGGCTCCGATCAGGATTGCGCCGACGGTGAGGTCGATGAGGACGGAGATCAGGGAGCGGTTGTTGGATTTTATGGCGGCGGTTTCGTTTTCCCAGTTTAATTTCGGAAATGCAAGGTCAAAAAGGAGCTGTTCATAGTTTACGAACAGGGTAAATAAAACCGTGATCGCCGTGGTGTAAAGAAGGGTCGCCGGGTGCAGACCGAAGACGACCGCGATGATGTTGAAGACCAGAGCGTACGGCAAGGTGCCAAGGAGACTGATCAGGATGCCGCTTACCAGCATGGCACGGATCTGGTCGTGATAGCTCATCGGAATGCATTTCATATAGATGTATTCGCTGCCCTTTCGGGACATCGCTGTGGCGGAGATCACGCAGAACATGGACATCATGACGGCGATTCCGGCGGCGGTAAGGACGGCAACTGCGACAGGCAGTTCCCCTTTCAGGAGGCGGAATATGGTGCCATCGGCGACAAGCCGTGTCCAAAGGCCGGTGGTTTTAGCCATGCCAAGGCTGGAAATGACGGAAACGAGGGCAATGCCAAGCATGAAGACCGGCCAGATGAGAGGCATCAGAACACAATTCATAAACCAGGCCGGGGTTCGGTACAGTTTTTTCCATTCGATCATCGCGTAGGTGCGGACCGGATTTTTGCTTTTGACGGTTCGGGTCACTTCTTCTTTGGATAAAATGCGTTTTTCGCTGGTGGTCTCGCTCATGCCGAGGACAGCCGGGAGGTAGATTTTCCAGGCGAGGGCGAAAAAGACAGCAAGGATGACGGCGGTTGTAGCGATGTAGAGTATCATTTTGAGAAAGGATGCATCTGCAAGGCTTCCGGTCATCAGGGGCAGGTTCGGAAAAATGGTCCGGAAGGCGCGCAGAGTGCCCTTCTGGCTTTCCATCAGGTTCATGATATCCTGCATTTCAAAATTTCCGATACTGCGCGAAAATACGTTGATGCCGATCGCAAAAATCAGGGATGCGGCGAATCCGAGGTAGCTTAAGAAATCCTTGTTTCGGATATTTTTGAAAAGACGCATCACGAGCATCGTCAAAACTGCGGCGTAAACGAGCGGCACAACCGGGAAAATAAGGCAGGCGAGGATCATATTGATCCAGTAAAAAATGCCCATTTTGGCGCTGATCCCGTACCCTAACAGAAACGGAAAGAACAGCAGTACAATAAGATAGTATTCGTTCAGCAGACAGCAGAAGCCTTTCGCACCGACAATCTGCGCCGGGGTAAACGGCAGCGGCAAAAGCTTTACGAGGTCAGAGTCCATGTAATACTCGCTCAGAAACAGCGGCAGGCCATAGAAGAAAATGACCATCATGCCGATGGCACAGACGAACTCGATCAGCAGGGTTTCCAGCCCGAGCGGCTGCAGGAAGGTATAGCCGGAATATCCCAGAAGAAACAGTAAGACCGACACGGGAAGGAGGCAGACACCAAGCAGAAGGTATACAACGATACGTCCTCCGTCCGAAAATGCTTTCTTTTTTCCGCTCTTCTGATTGCTTTTTCCTGGTCCGCTTTTCAGAAGGAAACGGGTGAGAATCCATAAGTTACGCATGTTCGGTGATCTCCAGAAAGATATTTTCAAGTGTCTGATCCGGATAGGCCGCTTTTAATTCTTCCAGGGTACCCAGGTATACCTGGCGGCCGTGATGGATAATGGCGATGCGGTCGCAGAGTTTTTCCGCTACTTCCAGCACATGGGTGGAAAACAGCACGGCGTTTCCGGCATCGGCGTGTTCACGCATCA
>OGZT01002186.1_pt1 | contig 11493 bp, 10 predicted proteins | sample 1576891 | NCBI WGS metagenome assembly OGZT01 (sample SAMEA3541521, study PRJEB24748) | human gut metagenome | biome: human gut; feature: human-associated habitat; material: faeces | place: China | collected 2012 | reverse complement strand
TGCTCCTGTGAAACAGGCCGCTGCGCCCGCTCCTGCAAAGGCTGCTGCCCCGCAGGTCGAGGCCGGCATCCCCGGCGACGTTGTGGCAGCCATCATGGCAGCCATCTACTCTATGGGCAACGGCAAGTATGTGCTGAAGGCAGTCCGCCGCGGCAAGAATGGCTGGGGCAAGGCTGGCGTCAACGACACCACCGCACCCTTTTAACACAGGAGGAAAAACATGACTCAGTTTATTGAGACTCTGGTCGGTATTTTCCAGAGTTCCGGTTTTGCCAAGTTCGGTGAGCCGGGCGGCTGGCTGTACGCAGTGATGATCTGCGTAGGCTGCTTCCTGCTCTACCTCGCCATCGTCAAAGAGTTCGAGCCTCTGATCCTGCTGCCCATGGCTTTCGGCATGATTCTGGCCAACCTCCCCGGCAGCGGCGTCATCCACATGCAGTACTTCGTCGGTGACGGCCTCGAGCACCCGATGTGGGTCGAGATCCTGAACAACGGCGGTCTGGCCGATATGCTCTACATGGGCGTCAAGCTGGGCATCTACCCGCCGCTGATCTTCCTCGGCATCGGCACCATGACCGACTTCGCACCCCTGATCTCCAACCCCAAGAGCCTGCTGCTGGGCGCTGCCGCTCAGTTCGGTATCTTCGGCACCTACATGGGCGCTCGTCTGCTGGCCGCTACCGGTCTGGTGGACTTCACCCAGAAGCAGTCTGCTGCTATCGCCATCATCGGCGGCGCAGACGGCCCCACCGCTATCTTCGTCACCTCCCGTCTGGCTCCTGAGCTGCTGGGCTCCATCGCCGTCGCGGCCTACAGCTACATGGCTCTGGTGCCTGTTATCCAGCCGCCTATCATGAAGGCTCTGACCTCCAAGAAAGAGCGTACCGTCGTGATGAAGCAGCTGCGCACCGTGACCAAGACCGAGAAGATCATCTTCCCCATCATGGTCACCATCATCGTTTCCCTCATCGTGCCGGATGCCGCCGTTCTGGTCGGTATGCTGATGCTGGGCAACCTGATGAAGGAGTGCGGCGTCGTGGACCGTATCCAGAAGACCGCCGGCAATGAGCTGATGAACATCATCACCATCTTCCTGGCTCTGTCTGTCGGCTGCACCACCTCTGCAAACACCTTCCTGAACAGCCGCACCCTGTTCATCATCGTGCTGGGCCTCATCGCATTCTCCTTCGGCACTGCTGCCGGTGTTCTCTGCGGCAAGGTCATGTATATCCTGACCGGCGGTCAGGTCAACCCCCTGATCGGTTCCGCTGGCGTTTCCGCTGTGCCTATGGCTGCCCGTGTTTCTCAGAAGGTCGGCCAGAGCGAGAACCCCTCCAACTTCCTGCTGATGCACGCAATGGGCCCCAACGTGGCCGGTGTTATCGGCTCCGCCGTCGCTGCTGGTATCCTCATCAACATCTTCGGCTAAGCATTTCCTGAGATTTCCGCTCCATCGTGGTATTGACCGCGGTGGGGCGGTTTTTGTTTGCATTGTTTTTATGTACAACTTTTTTGAAATGTGATATACTATATTTTAAGTGATATATCCAGAAATGATTGAAAAGAACAGGTGAAACAATGGCAACAGATCTCGCACAACAATTCTGCGCTTTGCGTGATACGTATATTGAAAAGCAGTTCGGACGCCTGAACGATATGCAGCGGGAGGCGGTGTTCACCACCAACGGCCCTCTGCTCATCCTCGCGGGTGCAGGCAGCGGAAAGACCACCGTGCTGGTCAACCGCATCGCCAACCTCATCCGCTTCGGCTCGGCCCACGGCTCCAGATGGACGCCCCGGGAGGTGACGGAGGACGATGTGAAAGCCCTGCGCACTGCCATCATGACCGGCACCGACGCCCCGTCGTGGCTGGACGGGATGCTGCGGAAGGACGCCGTCCGGAGCTGGAACGTCATGGCCATCACCTTTACCAACAAGGCCGCCGGTGAGCTGAAAGAGCGCCTGCGCCGGATGCTGGGCGGGGAAGAGGGCGACGAGGTGTTCGCTTCCACGTTCCACTCGGCCTGCGTCCGCATTCTCCGCCGCTGGGCCGAGGAGATCGGCTACCCCCGCAGCTTTACCATCTACGACAGCGACGACTCCCAGCGTGTCATGAAGGCTGTCTACAAAGAGCTGAGCGTGGACGACAAGTTCTTCCCGGTCAAAAGCGCCATCAACCAGATGAGCCGCTGGAAAGACCAGCTCATCAGCCCGGAAGAGGCCCTGAAGACCCCGGCCCGGGACACGAAGGGCGCGCTTGCGGCCAAGGTCTATGCCGCCTATGAAAAGAAGCTCAAGGAGGCCGGCGCTTTCGACTTCGACGACCTCATCTACCAGACGGTCATCCTGCTGTCGGAGCACGAGGACGTGCGGGAGTTCTACCAGAACAAGTACAAATACCTGCTGGTGGACGAGTATCAGGACACCAGTGTGGCTCAGTTCCGGCTCGTGAGCCTGCTCACCGGCCCGGAGAAAAACATCTGCGTCGTGGGCGACGACGACCAGAGCATCTACCGCTTCCGCGGCGCGACCATTGAGAACATCCTCAACTTCGAGCGCATCTATAAAGGCACCAGGACCATCCGACTCGAGCAGAATTACCGCTCTACGTCGAATATCCTGAATGCCGCCAACTGTGTCATCCAGCACAACACCGAGCGCAAGGGCAAGACCCTCTGGACGAAGAACGGCGAGGGTGACAAGGTACAGGTCTACACCGCCGAGAACGAGCAGGACGAGGCCAGCCATATCGCGGACGTCATCGGCCAGCACCTCAAAGAGGGCGGACATCTGGCCGACCACGCCATCCTCTATCGGATGAACGCCCAGTCGGCCCCCATCGAAAGCTACTTCACCCGTGCGGGCATCCCGCATAAGATCGTGGGCGGCCAGCGCTTCAACGACCGCAAAGAAGTCAAGGACATCCACTCCTATATGTCCATCGTGGCGAACCCCCGGGACGATGTCCGACTTCGCCGTATCATCAACGAGCCTGCGCGCAAAATCGGTGCGACGACCATCGAAGTCATCGCGGATTTGGCAGCTCAGCAGGGCATCAGTATGCTGGATGTCATCTCCCATGCCGACCAGTACGCCAAGCTCAGCCGCGCCATCGCGCCGCTGTTCAAGTTCTGGGACATCTACCAGAAACTGCAGGAATCGCTGGAAACGAAGACGCTGGACGAGTTCGCCTCCGATGTCATCGAGATCACCGGCTACCGCGCCATGCTGGAAGCCGACGCCGCCAAGGGCCACGAGGATGCCGCTGATCGTCTGCAGAACCTCGGTCAGCTGGTCAACAACGTCAAGAGCTACTGCGACCAGCACGGAGAAGAGGCCTCGCTGGAAGGCTATCTGGAGGACATCGCCCTCATCAGCGACATCGACAGCTACAACGAGAGCGCCGACCAGGTGGTGCTGATGACCATCCACTCGGCCAAGGGCCTTGAGTTTCCCTATGTATTCCTCATTGGCATGGAAGAGGGGGTCTTCCCCAGTGAGATGAGCAAGTATTCCGAGGCTGACCTCGAAGAGGAACGCCGTCTGGCCTATGTGGGCATCACCCGCGCCAAGAAGGAGCTTTACATCTCCAACAGCGTCACCCGGATGCTCTATGGCCGCACCCAGCGCAACGAGCCCAGCCGCTTCCTCCGGGAGATCGAGCCGGAGTACATCGAAGAGACCCGCAGCCCGGTGCTGGAACAGCGCTCCCGTCTGGGCGGCTGGGGCAGCGGTTACGGCAGCGATACCGTGCCGGGCGGTGCGTCGGGCTACTCCGGCCCCTCCGGCTGGGGGCGTGCGGCCTCCGGTTACGGCTCGGGCTATGGCAGCCGCGGCGGCTATCTGAATAAAGAATATAACGCACCAATGTCCAATAGCCGAGGCTTTGGCTCCGATCACGCGAGCCGGGGAAGTGCTTCGTCGGGTCATGGCGGCTGCAGCTCCGGTTTGGGAAGCAGCGGCTTCGGCTCTGGCTATGGCCGTCCGGCAGCGCCCAAAGCGCCGGTCAGACCCGCAGGCGGCGGTGTGACCTCTTCGCCCCGTCCGGCAGCGGCATCCACCGGCCCCAAGCACTATGAGCCGGGCGACATCGTGGAGCACAAGGTCTTCGGGCGCGGCAAGGTGCTGAAGGTCAAGCCCGCCGCCGGCGACCAGATCGTGGAGATCAGCTTCGAGAAGGTGGGCGTGAAGAAGACTATGGCCAACTTTGCGCCCCTTGTGAAGATAACGACGGAGGAATGAGAAAAATGATGACTGTCCGATTGATAGCACATACGCCGGAGCCGGAGAAGGTCGTGGCGGCCGCGGCGAAGCTCTGCTACTCCGACGCCCACATCACCGACCTGCTGGACGGGCTGGATGAGGAAAAGACTGCCCGCTTCCTGACCATGCTCAGCGATCTGGGCCACGCCAGCCCCATCGAGCACGCAAGCTTCACCTTCGGCATCGAGGGCGTCAGCCGTACCCTGCTGGCCCAGATCACCCGTCACCGCATCGCGTCCTTCAGCGTCCAGAGTCAGCGGTACGTCCGTCTGGACGATTTCCGCTATGTCATCCCACCCGAGATCGAGGCCATCCCCGAGGCAAAGGCGGCGTTCATCGAGAGCATGAACGAGGACGCCAGGCGCTACCTCGACCTCGTGCAGAAGCTGGAAGACGGCCACACCGCCCGCCTGATGGCCGAAGGTCTGCCCGAAAAGCAGGCCCGGGCCAAGGCTTCCAAGCAGGCCAACGAGGACGCCCGCTTCGTGCTGCCCAACGCCTGCGAGACCAAGATGGTGGTGACCATGAACGCCCGCAGCCTGCAGAACTTCTTCCACCTGCGCTGCTGCAACCGCGCCCAGTGGGAGATACGGCAGCTGGCCGAAGAGATGCTGCGGCTGGTCTACCCGGTGGCACCCCATATCTTCCGCACCGCCGGCCCGGCCTGCGTGTCCGGCCCCTGCCCGGAGGGCAAGATGTGCTGCGGCCGCACCGCCGAAGTCCGCGCCCAGTACGCCGCGCTGAAAGGGGAGAAGGCAGAATGAGCAAGGGCAGGCTTCTTGTCATCGAAGGGCTGGACGGCTCCGGCAAGGCCACCCAGGCAAAGCTGCTGGCCTCCCATCTGGCCGAGAGCGGTCGAAGGGTGATGGAGATCACGTTCCCGGACTACGAGAGCGATTCCAGTGCGCTGGTAAAGATGTACCTCTCCGGCCGGTTCGGCGACAAGCCCGACGACGTCAACCCTTATGCGGCGTCCAGCTTCTATGCGGTGGACCGGTACGCCAGCTATAAGACCAAGTGGGGCAGCTTCTATGAGGCGGGCGGCATCGTCATCGCCGACCGCTACACCACGTCGAACGCGGTGCATCAGTGCTCCAAGCTCCCGCCGGAGCAGTGGGACGACTTCCTCCGCTGGGCCTTTGACTACGAATACAGGCTGCTGGGCCTGCCCGCACCGGACGCTGTGGTGTACTTACAGGTAGACCCCGCTGTGAGCCAGAAGCTCATGACTGGCCGCTACCACGGCGACGAGAGCAGGAAGGACGTCCACGAAAAGGACATTGAATATCTGGCCCGCAGCCGCCGTGCCGCCGAGTACTGTGCGGCGCATCTGGGCTGGGCCACCGTCCATTGCACGGAAAATGGAGCCATGCGCACCATCGAGGAGATTCAGGCCGAGGTGCGGGCGCTGGCGGAAAAAGAACTCGGATAACCGCGAAAATGGGAGGGATACTATCGATGTATCGTTTGATGCAGCCGTCGGATGAGGCGGCGGTCGTGGCACTGTGGCAGAAAGAACGCGGCGACAGCGCCGAGTTCATCAAGACTGCTCTGGAAAAGTTCGCCGGGGCGGAAAATATCTACGTCGCTGAGGAAAATGACGAGATCGTTGCTGCGGCGCTGGCGGTCCCCGTCACCCTCAAGGGACGCAGCGGCAGCTACCTCTACGGCCTCTGCGGGCAGGGAAGCCTGATTCTGGCAGGACTCGTGGACTATCTCTGTGCGCAGCAGAAGCTGCGGGGCGCGGGCTTCACCGTGGCCGTTCCGGTCGGACAGGAGCAGGCCGCGCTGCTGGAAAACAAGGGCTTCCAGCGGGCGTTTGCCCTCCGCTGCCTGCCCCGGGAGGTGTCCCGCAACCTGTGGAGTCAGGCGGAGTTCGACTCCGTGACGGCCCGCAAGCTCTGTGAGCTGCGGGAGCGCTTCTATCCCGATACCGTCCAGTTCCCGACGGAGCAGATGGCCGTCGTGCTGACCGATCTCTACGCCCGGGGCGCGACCATCGTGTCCAGCGAGAAGGGCTACGGCATCTACTTCCGCCGGGAGGACACCCTCTATTTTGTGGAGCTGATGGCCGATGATGACCGCTCTGCCGAGGTGCTGATGGAAGCGGCCCGGGAGAAGGAGGTCATCGTGGAGCGCGCCGTCATCACAGTGGGTGCGGCTCAGAATCTTTTCCTCGGCGAAGGCACCCGGCAGGACTACGGCATGATACGGTTCGACGCGGAGCCTTTCGATGTGGAAGAAAGCTATATGCGGCTGATGATGGAAAGCTGAACGGAATGGTAAAGGAGTGTGTACATGGCACACGATGCAAAACACAAAAAAAGCAGAAAAGGCGGCGCAGCGAAAATGATCCTGATCGTGCTGCTGATCCTGGTACTGGCGGCGGGCGGCTGTCTGCTGGCCATCCGAAAAGAGATCAACGGCAGTGCTTCCGCTGGCGAGCCGGTGAGTGTGAGCATCCAGCAGGGCAGCGGCGTGGCAGCCATCGCCCAGAAGCTCAAGACGGCGGGCGTCATCAAGTACCCCCACGTCTTCCGCTGGTATGCAGGCAAACAGGGCGCGGCAGGCAAGCTCCAATACGGTGAGTTCGACCTCGCCCCCGGCAGCTCCTACGACGACATCATCGAGGCGCTCTCCGCCTACGCGAAGGCCGACAGCGTCCGGCTGACCTTCCCCGAGGGTACGACGGCCATCGCCATTGCGAAAAAAATGGAAGACGCCGGGCTGTGCAGCGCCGAGGACTTCCTCAAGGAGGCCAACACCGGTGATTTCAGCCAGTACAGGTTCTGGCAGTACGTCCCCGACGACAAGGACGCCCCGGACCGCTTCCTCAAGTGCGAGGGTTATCTTTTCCCGGACACCTACGATTTCCTGAAGGATGACACCGTCTATCATTACGTTGAGACGTTCTATTCTCACTTCGACAAGCAGATCACCGATGAGATGTATGCCGAGATGGAAAAGCAGGGGATGACCCTCTCCGAGGTGGTCACTCTGGCGTCCTTCGTGCAGGAGGAGGCCGGCAACGATCAGGACGATAATGTGGCGCAGGTGTTCCGCAACCGTCTGGCCGAGGGTTCGCCCTACCCCAAACTGCAGAGCAACACCTCCAGCCACGTCCAGAGCGACGCCGACAACAACTACCTCTGGAACTGGGTCGCGCCCTACTACGGCGGCTGGGACAGCATCCCGGAGAACATTCTGGAAGCCTATGACACCTACACCTGCACCGGCCTCTCCGCCGGCCCCATCTCCAACCCCGGCATCGCGGCCATCCGTGCGGCGCTTGACCCGCAGCCCGACGATGAGGCGAAGGACGCCTATTTCTTCGTCACCGACCTTGCCGGTCACTACTACTACGCCCGCACCTACGCAGACCACCAGAAAAACTGCGATGAGGCGTCGAAAGTTAATAAAAGTATGAAGTAAAAGAGGAATACCATGTTACAGATACCGGAACTTCTGGCCCCGGCGGGCGACCTCGAGCGCCTGCGGTATGCCATCAACTACGGCGCGGACGCCGTTTACTGCGCTCTGCCCGAGTTCGGGATGCGCTCTGCACCCACCAACTTCACCCCGGAGCAGCTGAGCGAGGGCGTCATCTATGCCCACGCCCGGGGCCGCAAGGTCTACCTGACCATGAACACCCTGCCCACCAACGAGGAGGCTGACCGTCTGCCTCAGGCCATCAAGGACGCTGCCGCCGCCGGTGTGGACGCCTTCATCGTGGCCGACCTCGGCGTGTTGGACGCCTGCAAGACCTTCGCGCCCGACATCGACGTCCACATGTCCACCCAGACCGGCATCACCAACTGGGCCGCTGCCCGCGCCGCCTACAACATGGGCGCGAAGCGGGTGGTGCTGGCCCGGGAGATGACCCTGCAGGACATCGCCACCCTCCGCGACAAGACCCCGCCGGAGCTGGAAATTGAGGCTTTCGTCCACGGCGCCATGTGCATGAGCGTCTCGGGCCGCTGCCTGCTCTCCAACTACATGGCAGGCCGCGACGCAAACCGCGGCCAGTGCGCCCAGCCCTGCCGCTGGAAGTACTATCTCAGCGAGGAGACCCGCCCGGGCCAGCTCTATGAGATCGGCGAGAACGAGAACGGCAGCTACATCCTCAACGCCAACGATCTGTGTACAGCCCCCTTCCTCGACCTCATCTGCAACGCAGGCGTGGACAGCCTCAAAATCGAGGGCCGCGCCAAGACGTTCTACTACGTCGCCAGCGTGACGGCGGCCTACCGCCGCGCCCTCGACCAGTATCTGGCCGACCCGATGAACGAGAACTTCGAGCTGCCGGAAGAGGTTTTGGATGAGCTGACCCGCACCAGCCACCGCCACTATTCGCCCGGCTTCTACTTTGGCCGGGAGCAGGCCCGTCAGGCTACCGACAGCGCGACTTACATCCGCGAGTGGGAGTTTGTCGGTACGGTGGACGGCTGGGAGAACGGCGTCGCCAGCTGCCAGCAGCGGGGCAAGTGGAGCCTCGGCGACACGCTGGAGGTGCTCTGCCCGGATGGCCGCAGCATCCCGCTGGACCCCGCGTGGATCAAGAATGAGGCCGGTGAGCTGGTGGAGTCCACGCCCCACGCGATGGAGCGCTATACCATCCCCACCCCGGAGCTGCCGCCGATGAGCCTGCTGCGCCGGAAAGTCTGAGGATCAAAAGCAAAGCCGCCTGTCGTTCGTTGAATGACAGGCGGCTTTTATCGTTTATTCCGATTATTCCGGCTTGACTTGCAGCTCCTGCTCGCAGTAGATGCAGCGATACTTGCCGTTGGAGCTCAGCTCAAAGATCTGGTCGCACTCTTCCTCGATGGAGGAGATGCAGCGGGGGTTCTTGCACCGCACGATGTTGACCAGACGCTTGGGGGGCTGGGGCTTTTCCTTCTTGACAGCCTTGCCGTTCTCGATGACGGTCACGCTGATGTCGGGGTCGAGATAGGCCAGCACGTCGAGGTTGAGCCAGGAGGCGTCGCCCTCCACCTTGATGATGTCCTTCCGGCCCGACTCTGCCTTGTGGCTGCGGGCGTTCTGGATGAGGGCTACGCTGGAGGTGCGGTTGCCCTTGATGCCCAGCAGGTCCATCAGGCCGATGGCCGTGCCTGCCTTGATATGGTCGATGACGATACCGTTCTGAATTTCATCAATGTTCAGCATCTCAGTTGCCCTCCTTTTCGGCCTTGGGGTCCTTGAGGCCCAGCAGTGTCATGATCAGCGCCATGCGGATGTAGACGGCGTTCTGCACCTGCTCAAAGTAGGCAGCCCGGGGGTCGTCGTCCACGTCCAGCGTGATCTCGTTGACGCGGGGCAGGGGATGGAGCACGGCCATGTCAGGCTTGGCAAGGGCCATCTTCTCTTTGGTGAGGATATAGCTGTTCTTCAGACGGACATAGTCTTCCTCGTTGAAGAAACGCTCCTTCTGGACGCGGGTCATGTAGAGGATGTCCAGCTCGGGCATGGACTCCTCGAGGCTGCGGGTCTCCTTGTAGGGGATGTGGTTGGCCTCGAGCACATCGGTGATGATGTAGTCCGGCACCCGCAGCTCCTCGGGGCTGATGAGGACGAAGCGGATGTTCTCACAGCGCGCCATGGTCTTGATGAGGGAGTGGACGGTGCGGCCAAACTTGAGGTCACCGCACAGGCCGATGGTCAGGTCGTTCAGACGGCCCTTGCGGCGGCGAATGGTCATCAGGTCGGTCATGGTCTGGGTCGGGTGCTGGTGGCCGCCGTCGCCTGCGTTGATGACAGGGATGCGGGAGTACCGGCTGGCCCGCAGCGGTGCGCCCTCCTTGGGGTGGCGCATGGCCACGATGTCGGCGTAGCAGGAGACGACGCGGATGGTGTCGGCCACGCTCTCGCCCTTGGATGCACTGGAGACGGTCTCGCTCGGGAAGCCGAGGACATGTCCGCCGAGGTTCAGCATCGCGGCCTCAAACGAAAGGCGGGTACGGGTGGACGGCTCGTAGAACAGGGTAGCCAGCTTTTTGTGGGCGGCCACGTCCTGATAAGCAGCCGGGTCGGCGCAGATGCGGTCGGCCAGGTCCAGCAGAGAGGTGATCTCCTGCTGACTGAAATCCAACGGATCGATCAGATGACGCATATTTTTTTGTTTCCCTCCGTCAAAGAAGCTTTCGAAGAATCGAGAAGTCGAAGAAGTTCGTGTAGTAGCTCAACGAACGCATGACGGGATGGCAGAGCCGGTTGTAGCATATCTCATCCAGCAGCAGCATGGCCTCGCCCGGGGCCAGACGCATGGCGGCCCGGATGGGCTCGTCGCCGCAGCTGGCCTTGAGGTGGGCCACATTGGAGGCCACCTGCTGGCGGCACTCCCGCTCCAGAACATCGAAGATGTCACCCGACAGGTCGATGCGGGTGTAGTCCCGGTTCCCAAACAGGGCGCGGGGCAGGTAGTCGATGGAGTAGATGACGGGGGTGGTGTCGGCGAGGATGCGCTTCTTGATGCAGATGACATCGTCGCCGGGCTCGATGGCCAGATCACGGGCCAGCTCTTCGCCTGCGCGGACGGGGTAGATCTGGATGCCGTCGGCGTGGGGGTAGCTGCCAAAGCTGCGGATGAGCGGGTAATACTCCAGCTTCTGGTCCAACCGGCTGCGCAGGTTCAGGACACTTCGGTTGACCACTGTGCCGATGCCGCGCACCCGCTCGATGTAACCCGCACGCTCCATCTCGCTCAGCGCATCGCGGATGACGGTGCGGCTGACGCCGAGTTCGGCGGCAAGGTCTACCTCGGCGGGCAGACGGTCGGTCTGTGCATAGCGGCCTGTGCGCAGTTCCTCCAGCAGAGCGCTGACGATGCGGTCGCTGATGACAGCACCACCCAGACGGCTGGAAGGGGATAAGCTGGAATCTCTCATGGTTCGTTTCCTCCGGTACACGGGCAGGGCGGCCCTGCCTGGACTTCCGAAAAAGCTGTGCCTGAGCACAAAAACTCTTTCTGCAAATATTATAGCATAAATTGACAATGATTCAAACGGCATTTATACTGGAATCAGCCGGAAAGTATGATTTTATTTTGGAGGGATAGAGCAAGAATGGAAATTCTTCTGCACAAAGTGTGCGGCCGGCCCGCAAGCCGCACCATGACCCTGCGCGCCGCCGGGCCGGAGGATGCCGCCGCCTTTTACGCCTTGCAGAACGAGGTGTGGGCCGCGATGCCCCACCCGGAGCAGTTCGTACCCGACACGCTGGAAAACATCGCCC
>OGZT01002182.1_pt1 | contig 11519 bp, 9 predicted proteins | sample 1576891 | NCBI WGS metagenome assembly OGZT01 (sample SAMEA3541521, study PRJEB24748) | human gut metagenome | biome: human gut; feature: human-associated habitat; material: faeces | place: China | collected 2012 | reverse complement strand
CTCAGATTATCAAGGCTGTCGGAGACCAGCCGGGAATTACGGCCTCGGAACTGTCCAGGGAGTTTCATAAGACCAACAGCGCCTGCTCCCAGCTGATCCGCAAGCTTAAGAAAAAGGAATGGATCAGGCAGGAGCGGAACGAAAAGAATAACCGGGAGTATAACCTTTATCTGACAGATGAGGGGAAGGTTATCTATAAAAAGCACGAAGATTTTGAAAATGCCTGCTATGAAAGGACGTATCATATGCTGGATGAGATCTCTGAAGAAGAGATGAGGACGTATATCAGAATTCAGAATCAACTGAACCGGGCGTTTAAGCTGGACGTGGAGGAAAGCCGGCAGCTGTCGGGAAACGGCAGGGCCGATTAGATAGCCAGTACAGTATTGCGTGATGATGTAGTACTGAGGGCCGCTGCGAAGGAATACTTACTTTCGCAGCGGCCCTTTCGACTCTGTTACGTATGGATTAAGTGCGATGCTTTATCATAGTCCTTTTTTAGAACATAGATTCTGTATTCGGTGCTGGCAGTGATATTCTCGCCAAACTGCTGTATGGCGGGCCCGCGCGCTCCCATATTGCGCATGACTGTTCCCTTGGTGTCGATGATATAATCAATTCCTTCTGCGGTTAAGATATCGCGGATTCGTGCCTGCTCATTCATGGAATAAGTAATGGCCAGTTCTTTTCGATTAAATATGGTAATCATATCGGTATGTCCTCCATTCTCTGGTGACGGTTCGAAGGCTTCAAATGAATGGTTCATGCTCTGAATTACATGTATCATACCATGCCTTACCAGCAGATTCAAGCACTGAACGGTTTAGATTCAAACACAGATAGATTCCTGTTGACAAACGGCGGGAGATGTATTAATCTGATGATAGAATAAACGGTTAAGCAGATTAAATATTAATTGGCTTATACGAAGATGAATTAAAAAAGGTATCGGAGTAATAAGTGAGTAAATAACAACAGATGACAGGAGGCTGCAATATGAAGTATGATTTTGACACACTGGTAGAAAGAAGAGGCACACACTGCTGCAAGTTCGATACCATACCGGAGGAAGCCGGGAAAAACGCCATTCCGGTATCTATCGCGGATATGGACCTGCCTTGTGCAGAGCCCATTATCCGTGCTCTTCATGAGCGGATAGACCAGAGAATTTTCGGTTACACGGTTTATGAAAATGAAGACTGCAAAGAGGCCGTTACCGGATGGTACCGGAAGCGGTTCGGATGGGAGATTGACAAAAATGATATATTCTTCAGTCCGGGTGTCGTTCCTGCGCTGGCATTTCTGATTCAGTTCCTGACAAAAGAAGGGGATGGAGTCATTATTCAGAGGCCAGTTTACCACCCATTTACGGGAAAAGTGGAAGCCAACGGCAGGAAAGTGGTCAATAGTCCTCTGGTTAGAAAAGGCAGCACCTATGAGATGGATTTCGATGATCTGGATAGAAAATTCGCCGATGAGAATACGAAGGGAATGATTCTGTGCAGTCCTCATAACCCGGTTGGACGTGTGTGGAGAGAGGATGAATTAAGGAAGATTGTCGATATTGCAAAGAAGTATGATAAGTGGATTATATCCGATGAAATTCACGCGGACTTAACGAGAGTCGGAGTCACCCATACGCCGTTATTAAAGCTTGCGCCGGACTACAGTGACAGAATCATCGTCTGCACCGCCCCCAGCAAGACCTTTAACCTGGCCGGAATGCAGTTTTCCAACATTATTATTCCTAATAAAGAGTATCAGAAGCAGTGGACCGATGTGGTCTCTAACCGTTTATCCGTTGGCATGTGCAGTCCTTTCGGTCTGACTGCCATCATCGCGGCTTACACGGAAGGGGAGGAGTGGCTGGATCAGGCCAGGGCCTATATCGATGGAAATATCCGTTACATAGAATCGTTTGTAAAGGAGAATCTGCCAAAGGCAGCGGTAATGGACTGCCAGGGAACTTACCTGGTATGGCTCGATTTAAATGAATACTGCTCCGATCCTGAGAAACTGGAGGAGCTGATGGTCCAGAAAGCCGGAATTGTATTCGACGAAGGCTATATTTTCGGACCCGAAGGCAATGGATTCGAGCGGATCAACGCAGCGGCCCAGAGAAGTACAGTGGAAGCGTGCATGAATAGAATGAAAGCAGCACTCGATACGCTGTAAGGCAGAGCAGCAGAAAAAGAGGAAGTCCGATCAGTCATGTGTGTACAGACCGTCGGACCTCCTCTTTTCGATTACAGAAGACCGATCAGATGCCAGTATGGAATTCCAATTACCATCAGATACAAAAATGCCACCGCCATTTTCATGGCAAGCCCCTTCACAAAATCCTTCAACGACATCATGCCATAGGAAAATGAGATCAGGTAGAGCGCATATTCATAGGGCAGAAGGATCTGATCCAGCCCCTGAAAGAAGGAATACAGCACCGGCTGGGGATTGATTCCCAGAGTCTGGGCAAGCTGGGCCAGCGGCGCTCCGAGGGAGGCCATGGCGGCCAGCGGCGTCAGGAGGAAATTCACAATCACAGCCACAAACCATACCGCGCCCAGGAGAACCGTCTCGTGCATCTGATAGAGGTACGGGAAGAGCATATCCGCCAGGATCTGGCCGAAGCCCAGTTCCGTTGCAACCATTCCGATGGTCATACAGCCTGTGATAAAGAACAGAAACGGGTAATTGACCGTCCGGAAATCTTCTTCCCTGGAAATGCCGATAACCGGAATAAAGCCTGCGAACGCCGCCAGGATGAAGCCAAACATCATTTCCTGGCCGCTGATTAAGTACAGGAAGAGGCAGATGATAATGACAGTTGCCTTCTTTTCAGCGGAGGTAATCTTTCCCAGCTTTCTCTGTTCTTCCTTATAATATGCCTTTCCGCTGACGGCATGTTCCGGCCGGAACATCTTAGAGAGGATGAAAACCAGAAGGGGAATGAGCGGCAGGAATATGAGATTCTGTTTTAAATATTCCAGGTATGTGACCGATAGTTCCGCAGATCCCATCAAAACTCCCGTATTGCTGGGATCGAAGATGAAGTAGCCTGGAACCAGGGTCGAGAAGACACCAGTCAGCATGATGCCTGCGCCGGCCTTTGACTTCTGAATGCCGAGCGCCTTGCAGATACCGTAGGTAAATGCGGCAGTAACCGGGACAAAGCCTCCGGGCATGACTAAGTTGGAGATCATGCCAAACAGGAAGATTCCCCACAAAATACCGGTGTAGGTGCCGCCGGTTTTCACAATGCACCAGACCGCCACCCGCTTCAAAAGTCCGATACGTTCCAGTGTGTTCGACAGGATAAACGCACCCAGGACCATCCATGGAATGTTGGTGGTCCACGGTCTGAAGACAGTCTCAAAGCCGGTGAGCGACAACATGACATAACCGACGGGCAGAACAATGGCCGGTACGATATTGGGCAGAAGTTCCATGGCAAATGTCATGACACCCCACACGGTAAGGCATAAGAAAAGCTTGATCGGATGACTGAAAGCCCCGGATTCCGGCATGCAGAAGATAAGGAGCGGTACTCCCAGAACCGCCGCCCATTTAAGAATTTCTAATTTTTTTGTACTCATTTTTCCCTCCGTCTGGCTCGCAAGCCCCGGAGCTTTCCTCACAAATAACGATTGGAAAAAGAGGTTACGGCCATTCTTTTGTTTGTTAAAGACATAACAATTATGGCCATATGTTATCAAAATGCGGGAGGTTTGCATATCAGTATCCCTTTGGGGGGATACAACAAAAAGTTGTAACCTGCCTACTGATGAGATTCCAGAAGCGCAAACCGTTTTCGGACAATGGTTAAAAATGCGGCAAGACATGGGGACAGCCGGTCCTCTTTACGGTACAGAAGCTGGTAGCGGATGGCGGCGTGCGGGTGGCTTACGGGAATGACCGACAGCTTGCTTTTCTCAGCAAAGGAGTAGTCTTCCTGCCAGTCCAGACGGTTGGTCAGCCCGTACCCCGCACCGTCCTGTACCATCTGGCGGAACAGCTCCGTACTGCTGGTCTCCAGAAGAATTCTGGGATTTCCGTATCCTTTAAAGAATTTTTCTGTGATAGACTGATTCTCATATTGAATCAGCGGTTCTGTCAAGAGTTCCTCCGGCCGGATGACGCGTTTGGCGGAAAGGGATGATTTCTGGGAGACGCATACAAGCATATCCGCCCGGTATAGTTCCTCGCAGATCAACGAATCCGAAAAAGACGGATTCTCCTCCTCCCAGTCCCCGAACAGCGCCAGGTCCAGTTCTCCATCCATCAGCGCCTGACGCATCCATTCCACGCTGTGTTCGCTGACGGAAAAGCGGACGCCGGGGTTCTGACGGACAAAGGTATGGACAATGGTATGGAGAACTTCATTAATTATATGGTAATTAATGCCAAGACGGAGCCGGCCGGTAAATGCTTCGGATACGGGCTCTAAGTATGGCAGCAGCGATTTCCTCATGGCATAGTGCTCTTTTACGATGCGTCCCGCGTATTCGGACACAATTTCCCCCACTTCAGTCAGCTCGACCCCGTAATAGTGGCGTTTCAGCAGGGGCGCGCCGATCTCTTCCTCCAGAGTTTTGATGGCGCGGCTTAAGCTCTGCTGGGATATATAAAGCTGTTTTGCAGATATATTAATAGAACGGGTCTGCGTCACATTCAGAAAATATATCAGATAGTCGATTCTCATACCTTCCTCCATTCACGGGGGATTCCAGTTCCCGTTTTCCTGTATCCTGCTATCATATCATACTGGGCAGGAAACTGCTGAAAAATCGCAGTGAATAAGAGAGAGGTATCGTACCGGGCCGCCGCAGTGACACGGGTTTCCATGCCATGGCAGAAACATAAACACGTTCTGAGCCCCATTTCTATAACTTCCATTTATAGTACTAATTCCAATCTCATATAGTATTTTGCAGAAAAATCCCGTAATATAGTTGAAAAATCCCTCTAAATGTTCTATGATGAAGGGAAATACATCAGCATGGTACAGTGACAGAACAGAATTGTGAAGAGGGAGATAGAAAAATGAATTATAATATAGCAGTAATTCCCGGGGATGGTATTGGACCGGAAATCATCAGAGAAGCTAAAAAAGTCTTAGACAGGGTCGGAAATGTGTACGGCCATGCGTTTTCCTATACCGAGGTTCTGATGGGCGGCGTATCCATCGACGCATACGGTGTCCCTCTTACGGACGAAGCATTGGAGACAGCAAAAAAAAGTGATTCCGTTCTTCTCGGAGCAGTCGGAGGAGACGTGGGAAATTCGAGATGGTACGACGTGGCACCGAACTTGAGACCTGAGGCGGGCCTGTTAGCAATCCGCAAGGGTCTTAATTTATTCGCCAACATCCGACCGGCCTATCTCTACGAGGAGCTGGCTGAGGCGTGCCCCTTAAAGAAGGAGATTATCGGTGACGGTTTCGACATGGTTATTATGAGAGAACTGACCGGCGGCCTGTATTTTGGAGAGCGCAGTACGAAGGAAGTGGACGGCGTCATGACCGCCGTAGACACCCTTACATATAACGAGAATGAGATCAGGAGAATAGCCATTAAGGCATTTGACATTGCCATGAAGCGCAGGAAGAAAGTGATCAGCGTGGATAAGGCCAATGTGCTGGATTCCTCACGGCTGTGGAGAAAGGTCGTGGAAGAGGTTGCCAAAGATTATCCCGAGGTAGCGCTGAGCCATATGCTGGTCGACAACTGTGCGATGCAGCTGGTAATGAATCCGGGCCAGTTTGACGTAGTCTTAACCGAGAACATGTTTGGAGATATCTTATCCGATGAGGCGAGTATGATTACCGGTTCCATCGGAATGCTGTCATCTGCCAGCATGAATGAAGGCAAATTCGGCATGTATGAGCCGAGCCACGGTTCCGCTCCGGATATTGCAGGACAGAACATTGCCAACCCGATCGCCACGATTCTGTCAGCGGCCATGATGCTTCGTTTTTCCTTCGATCTTGACCGGGAGGCGGATGCAGTGGAAGCGGCTGTTCAGAAGGTATTGTCCGAGGGCTTCAGAACGGGCGATATCATGTCGGAGGGCTGCAGGAAGGTTTCCACCAGCGAGATGGGAGATTTAATTGCAGAGCGGATTTAAGAACGTACAAAGAAAAGGAGTGACAGATTATGAAGAGTGATTCAGTGAAAAAAGGCATGCAGCAGGCACCGCATCGTTCCCTGTTCCATGCCCTCGGAATGACGGAAGAAGAGATGGAGCGTCCGCTCGTCGGTATCGTCAGTTCCTATAATGAGATCGTACCAGGCCACATGAATCTGGATAAGATCGTGCAGGCGGTTAAGATGGGAGTCGCCATGGCAGGCGGTACTCCGGTCATGGTTCCGGCTATTGCCGTCTGTGACGGAATCGCCATGGGCCACATCGGCATGAAGTATTCCCTGGTTACGAGAGATTTGATCGCAGATTCCACAGAATGTCTGGCGAAGGCACATGCATTTGACGCTCTCGTCATGGTTCCCAACTGTGACAAGAATGTACCCGGACTTTTAATGGCAGCGGCGCGCATTAATGTACCCACAGTGTTCGTCAGCGGCGGACCAATGTTAGCGGGCCATGTGCAGGGCCACAAGACCAGCCTTTCCAGCATGTTCGAGGCGGTAGGCGCCTATACGGCCGGCACCATGACGGAAGAAGAAGTCAGGGAGTATGAGTGCAAGGCATGTCCGACCTGCGGCTCCTGTTCCGGTATGTATACGGCCAACAGCATGAACTGCTTAACCGAGGTCCTGGGCATGGGCTTACAGGGCAACGGAACGATTCCGGCGGTTTACTCCGATCGACTGAAGCTGGCAAAACACGCGGGCATGCAGGTCATGGAGATGTACCGCAGAAATATTAAACCCAGCGACATTATGACAGAGGCGGCCTTCCGGAACGCGCTCACCATGGATATGGCGCTTGGCTGCAGCACCAACAGTATGCTTCATCTGCCGGCGATCGCATACGAGGCCGGAGTTGAATTGAATGTAGATATTGCCAATGAACTGAGCGCAAAGACTCCGAACCTGTGCCACTTAGCACCGGCGGGGCCTACTTACATAGAAGACTTGAATGAGGCAGGCGGTATTTACGCCGTTATGAAGGAGATCAGCAAGCTGGGACTCTTAAACCTGGACTGCATGACCGTAACCGGCAGGACAGTCGGCGAGAACATTAAAAACAGTGTCAACTTAAATCCGGAGGTGATCCGTCCGGTAGAAAATCCATACAGCAAGACCGGCGGCATCGCCATCTTAAAGGGCAATTTAGCCCCTGATTCCGCAGTGGTGAAGCGATCCGCAGTGGCTCCTGAGATGCTAAAGCACGAAGGGCCGGCGAGAGTCTTCGACTGTGAAGAAGACGCGGTGGCTGCGATCAAAGGCGGAAAGATCGTGGCGGGCGACGTGGTCGTGATCCGTTATGAGGGACCGAAAGGCGGTCCTGGCATGAGAGAGATGCTTAACCCGACCTCGGTCATCGCAGGTATGGGACTTGGCTCGGAGGTGGCGCTGATCACAGACGGCCGTTTCTCCGGCGCGTCGAGAGGCGCATCCATCGGCCATGTGTGTCCGGAAGCTGCGACAGGCGGTCCGATCGCACTTGTCGAGGAAGGGGATATAATTCTCATTGATATCAACAACAACCGTCTCGACGTGAAGGTCTCCGACGAGGAGATGGCGGCGAGAAAGGCGAAATGGCAGCCAAGAGTTCCGGAAGTAACGACAGGATACTTAGCGCGTTATGCGGCTATGGCAGCACCGGCAAGCAAGGGGGCTATCCTGGAGGTACCGGATACAAAAAATTTCTGAAAGTATTCACAGGAGAAAGGGAGTAAGGCGTGTCAATAACCCACCACGAAAGCAGTGAGCTTATATAAGCTTTTATTGACTAGACCCGGTGTATAAAGCACTCCGTTATGTAAGAATATATAGTTACCAGTGGACGTACAGCCTAATCCACTGCTCTAAGAATGGTGATTAAACAGTTCTGACGGGAAGGAACAGTGTTGCTGTTAGAAAACCTTATATAACATCGTCTAAGGCTGCATGACTTCGGCATACAGGAGGATTTAAAATCATGGTGTATGTACTGAACAGGATCGGCCAGCCCCTGATGCCCTGTAAGGAGGCAAAGGCCAGAAAGTTATTAAAAAATCATAAAGCAAGAGTAGATAAAAGAGAGCCGTTTACGATTCAATTACTGTTTGACTGCGAAAACCGGATACAGGATATTACGCTTGGCATCGATGCCGGAAGTAAACATCTGGGACTGTCGGCAACAACAGAACAAAAGGAATTGTATGCCGCAGATGTGGAGCTGCGAAGTGATATTGTGGAACTGTTATCAACCCGCAGGCAATACAGGAGAACACGCAGAGGCAGATTAAGATATCGTGCTCCGAGATTTTGTAACCGGGTTCGTTCTAGAAACAAAGGCTGGCTTGCTCCGTCCGTCGAACAGAAAATTAAGACTCATTTACGGGTGGTCAACGATGTATGCAGGATTCTTCCGGTTTCGAAAATCATTGTGGAAACAGCTGCTTTCGATGTACAGAAAATAGAGAATCCGGATATAAGCGGAGAAGGATACCAGCAGGGAAGCCAATTGGATTTTTGGAATGTCAGGGAGTATGTATTATGGAGAGATAACCATGAATGCCAATGCTGCCATGGGAAATCAATGGATAAAATATTAAATGTACATCATATAGAGAGCCGGAAAACCGGCGGTGATTCACCGAAGAATCTGATTACTTTGTGTAAAAATTGCCATGATCAATATCATATGGGAAAAATAAATCCGAACTTGAAGTGCAGAGAGCCTTTGCGCGACGCAGCATTTATGGGAATTATGAGATGGTCATTCTATAACAGATTAAAAAATGAATATTTGAATGTCTCAATGACATATGGTTATATTACGAAAAATACGAGAATACAGCATGACCTTCCAAAAGAGCATTATACAGATGCCCGCTGTATATCAGGGAATCCGCAGGCAGAACCGCTTGGGTATTACTTCTGTCAGAAGAAGGTACGCTGCCATAACAGGCAGATTCATAAAGCGAATATTCAAAAAGGCGGGATCAGAAAACGGAACCAGGCAGCGTATCTCGTAAAAGGTTTTCGGTTATTTGACAAAGTAAGATACGATAATCAGGCTGGTTTTGTTTTTGGCAGAAGAGCAAACGGATATTTCGATCTGAGAAAGTTGAATGGCGAAGTAATCCATCGTTCTGCGTCATATAAGAAATTAGAACTGTTAGACACAAGGAAAACGTTATTAACAGAAAGGAGACAAGCAGTTCCTCTCAAGGCGAAAGCTATGAGTATTCCTGCTTGAGCAAAATTATGAATAAATTGACAGGAGCAGAAATCGTAATTGAGTGCCTGAAAGAACAGGGTGTAGACACGGTATTCGGATATCCGGGAGGAACGATTCTCAATATTTACGATGCACTTTATAAACACCAGGATGAAATTACCCATATCCTGACCTCTCACGAGCAGGGCGCGGCTCATGCAGCTGACGGCTATGCGAGAGCTACCGGCAAAGTGGGCGTCTGCATGGCGACATCAGGACCTGGCGCTACCAACCTGGTAACGGGAATTGCGACCGCGTGTATGGATTCTATCCCGGTTGTGGCGATCACCTGCAACGTGGCTGTCAGCCTTCTCGGCCGTGACAGTTTCCAGGAAATCGATATTGCGGGCATTACCATGCCGATTACGAAATATAATTTTATTGTCAAGGATATAACGAAGCTGGCAGATACCATAAGGCGTGCCTTCACGATTGCACAGACCGGAAGACCTGGCCCTGTGTTAATCGATATCACCAAGGACGTTACCGCCAATTCCTGTGATTACGAATACAAGGCTCCGGAGCCGATCGTGCGCCAGAATTCGACAATCACTGAGGAAGACATGGAAAAGGCGCTCTACTTAATCCGCAATGCGAAAAAGCCGTTCATCTTTGCCGGCGGCGGCGCGGTGATTGCGGACGCGGCGGATGAGCTTAAGTCCTTCGCCCATAAGATTCAGGCCCCGGTGGCAGACAGCCTCATGGGAAAAGGCGCGTTTGACGGAACCGACGAGCTCTATACCGGTATGGTAGGGATGCACGGGACAAAGACCTCCAATTTCGGAATCACGGAATGCGACTTGCTGATCGTAGTGGGAGCGCGTTTCAGTGACCGTGTGACGGGCAATGCGGCCAAATTTGCGCCGAATGCGAAGATTCTCCAGTTTGACGTGGATCCGGCTGAGATCGACAAGAATGTGAAGACGTACGCCAGCGTGATCGGAGATGTCAAAACGATTCTCAAGAAGTTAAACGCACGGCTCGATCCGGTCAACCATGATGAGTGGCTGGCTCATATCGACCGTATGAAGGATATGTATCCGCTCCGCTACGATAAGAACCTTTTAACCGGTCCTTATGTGGTGGAACAGATCTACGAACTGACTCAGGGCGATGCGGTCATCACGACCGAGGTAGGCCAGCACCAGATGTGGGCCGCCCAGTTCTACAAATACAAACATCCCAGAACCTTTGTCACATCAGGGGGCCTTGGAACCATGGGCTACGGCCTGGGTGCCGCGCTGGGTGCCAAGATGGGATGCAAAGACAAGGTCGTTATCAATATCGCCGGCGACGGCTGCTTCCGCATGAACATGAACGAGATCGCAACTGCGACGCGCTATAATATCCCGGTTATCCAGGTGGTATTAAACAATCATGTGCTTGGAATGGTACGTCAGTGGCAGACCTTGTTCTATGGAAAGAGATATTCCCATACAGTATTAAATGATGCGGTTGATTTTGTTAAGGTAGCAGAAGGAATGGGGGCGAAGGCCTACCGGGTAACCAGCAAGGATGAGTTCATGCCGGTTCTTAAGGAAGCCATCGGGCTTAACATTCCTGTTGTTATAGATTGTCAGATCCATTGTGATGATAAGGTATTCCCGATGGTTTCTCCGGGAGCGCCGATTCAGGATGCGTTCGACGAAAATGATCTGAAGATTTAGAACCCTATCAAAGAGGAGGAAAGAGATATGAGCAGAGTGTACAATTTTTCCGCAGGACCGGCTGTACTGCCGGAAGAAGTCTTAAAGGAAGCGGCCGACGAGATGATGGATTACAGGGGCTGCGGCATGTCAGTTATGGAGATGAGTCACCGTTCCAAGATGTTCGAAACCATTATCAATGAGGCGGAAGCCGATTTAAGGGATTTAATGGGCATTCCGGACAACTACAGGGTGCTGTTCTTACACCCCTGTATCCAGGGCACCTGTAAAATCATCCGCTATTATCAGTAAGGTTATCACTTAATCACCGCCAGTCCCCGTATGTTGCATTTATGAACATACAAGTTTAGTTTTTTTGTTTCTCTCTTAGTTCTGTTTCAGTTTACTAAATATCTTCATGGTTTTCAACTGCTTTTCTCGTTATAAATGTTCATATATGAAACATTTTAATTCTCCCCCTGGATT
>OGZT01002179.1_pt1 | contig 11548 bp, 10 predicted proteins | sample 1576891 | NCBI WGS metagenome assembly OGZT01 (sample SAMEA3541521, study PRJEB24748) | human gut metagenome | biome: human gut; feature: human-associated habitat; material: faeces | place: China | collected 2012 | reverse complement strand
GCGTGTATTGGGGATACGGTCTGCCGGGCCTTGTTTCAAATCGATCTGGAAACGGTGAAGTTCCTGGCATTGGTTTTTTGGTGGCTTGGATGGCTTTGTATGGTACCCCTGATATTCTAATTGCTGGGATTCGCTGGCTGTCCTAAGGAATCCACCAGGCTTTGCCTGGTACCCCTTTATTCTCAAACTTCTAGGGGGCGCTGGCTGTCCTAAGGAATCCACCAGGCTTTGCCTGGTACCCCTTAGGACAAGGTCTAAAACAGCTTTCTCACATCATTAAACAAAACCAAAACCATCAGCGCCATGAGAAGCATCATCCCCGCCATATGGACCATGCCCTCCTTCTCCTTGTCGATGGGCTTTCCGCGCACTGCCTCGATGAACAGGAACACCAGGCGTCCTCCGTCCAGTGCCGGGTATTTCTTTGGCGGCCCGGCGCTGCACTACTTCGCTCTGGCTCTGACGGTCGGTATCTGCTGCTCGGTTTACTCTTCCGTGTTCGTTGCGGCCGCTATCGCCATGTACCTGAAGGTGAAGCGTGAAGACCTCGTGCACAAGGTGAAGAAGGCTGAGATTTCCGAAATGGTTCCGTAAGGAATCCGCTTTCTGAAAGACTCTGATCTTCAGATTCCCGGTCTGGTTTTTCCAGCCCGGGAATTTTTTTACCCGTAAGGCGGCAGGAAGCGGACCCCGGAGACGGATATCCGCCGAACCCGGGATTGGCGCGGCGGAGAGCCCCCTTTGAGGGCGGAAAGAGCGCGGAGCAGGGGAGGATTAAGGTTTGGTCAGGCAGGAGGTCCCCTGAAGCCGTCTGAACCCGATTGCTTCACGTTTTGAAGGAAGGGGGCGAGGCGGTGCTCCTGATGGAGGCATCAAAAAAGCCGCTTTCCGGATTGGAAAGCGGCTAAAAGGAAAGAAGACTTCGTAAGGAATCAGGACTGCTTTCCGGATTCCTCATCAGGCTTCACTTCGACCGCGTCCTTCACATCCGACGCGGCGGCTTCGTGCACGGTTTCGGCGGCGGCCGCTGTGGCAGCGGCAGCACCCGCGACAGCCGCTTCAGCGGTGCGGAGGATATCCGCGAAATACCCATCCATCTCAAACGGGAGGCGTTCGGAGCGGATCCGGATCCCGATCGTATCCCAGAGGATCAGAAGGAGACGCGGGATCAGCACGACAACGCCGTAGAGAATGAAGAGACGCGGGAGCCAGGAGGCAGCGGGCGCGAAAGCGGCAGCCGCGGCGGCTGAGGTTGTAGCGGCGTCCTGCAGACGGTCGAGACGCATCGCGGCCACCGTGTTCACGTCCGGCAGCGGGCCGAGATTCAGTGCCGCGGGGATCCAGCCAAAGAGGGTATTGAAGATATCGCAGACGTTATCCGGCGAATTATGCAGCCCGACGATATCCCAGCCGATCAGATAGTTGTGGCCGAGACCCCGGACGATGATGCTGGAAATCATCTTCTTTTGCAGTTTTTCCTGAATTTTCTCAGATACCCCAGAACAGCCAGAGGCTCCCCGCCCCCACGAGGACTGCCGCCAGTGTGAAGGGTACGCCGATGCGCAGGAAGTCCCGGGTGCGGACAGTCTCGCCGTTCTTGCGGAGAATGCCGATGGCCGCGATGTTGGCTGACGCGCCGATGGGGGTCAGGTTTCCGCCCAGCGTCGCGCCGGTAAGCAGACCGAAGTAGAACAGCTCCGGCTCAATGCCCGCGCCGCCGTTCATGAGGGCGGCAACGCCCTGCACCACCGGCAGCATGGCCGCCACATAGGGGATGTTGTCGATGAAGGCCGACAGCCCTACCGACGCGGCCACCAGCAGCAGGTAAAGATGCAGCGGCTCGTCTCCGGCTGCGGAGTGGAACAGCTGCGCCGCCGCGTCGATGACGCCCGCCCTGCTCACCCCTTCCAGCAGAATAAAGAGGCTGAAGAGCAGCAGCAGGGTGTCATAGTCCAGCGCCCGGAACGTCTCGGCCAGCGGCCTCAGGGAGCGGCTGCGCCAGCAGGCGCGGGCGGCACCGAAGAGGCACAGCCCCATGCAGACGAGTCCGCTGCGCAAGGTATAGAGCCGATGCAGCACGTCGCCAGAGGGCTCGGGCAGGAAGGACGCCGCGATGAGCAGACCTACCGTCAGCAGGAGAAGCGCCGTGGGGACATCGTCCTCCACCTCCGTTTCCACCGTGACATGGACGGGCTGGCGCTGGTCCCGGAACAGCCAGAACAGCACCCCCAGCGAGGCCAGCGCTCCCAGCTCCACGCTCCAGAAGATGCCGGGCCGGCCCTCCATCCAGAAGAAATCGAAGAAATTCATTCCCGCAAAGCCGCCCAGCAGGATGCTCGTGGTGTCCCCCACCAGCGTTGCCGCGCCCTGTAAATTGGACGATACCGCAATGGCGATGAGCACCGGCACCGGCGATCGTTTCAGCCGCCGGGCGATGGCAAGCCCTACCGGAGCCACCATCAGCACGGTGGCCACATTGTCCACAAAGGCACTGATGAACCCCGCCAGCAGCGCCAGCACCGACACGGCCCACCGGACATCCGGCACATGGGCAATGAGTTCTTCGGCCAGCCGGGCGGGCATCTTGCTCTGGATAAAAAGAAAGACCGTACCCATCATTCCCGCCATCATCAGCAGGACATTGAAGTCTACGGCCCGGGCGGCGTCCGCCAGCGTGAAATCGTACACGCCCAGCTTTCCCAGCAGCAGGAACGCCCCGGCGCCGCCCAGCGCGACCCAGGGGCGGTACTGCTGCACCGCCAGCATCAAAATATAAAACAGGACAAACAGGCTCAGCGCCAGTGTCATTTCGTCTCCTCCGCAGGTTCCAGGGGCTTTGCGTCTTCTTCTATCATCCGATAGCCGACGCCAAGCTCGTTGAGGATGTAGGTATTGCTGCCCGGGCGGCTGCCCAGCTTTTTGCGGATATTGGCCATATTCACCTGCAGCTTCTTGGTGCTGCTGGCGTCCGTGTCGCCCCAGATGGCCCGGACGATGGCCGCATAGGTCATCACGCGCCCGGCGTGCTCGGACAAAAAGGCCACGATATTGTACTCCGTCTGGGTCAGGCGCACCTCCTGCCCGTCCACGAACACCTTGCGGCGCTCGTAGTTGATGGTGAGGCCCTGTGCGCTGAACACCCCGCCGGGCAAGCTTCCGCCGCCATAGCGGTTCACCCGCAGCGCAGCCCGCACCCGGGCCAGCAGCTCGCCGGTGCCAAAGGGCTTGGTGATATAGTCGTTGGCACCGAGGTCGAGGGCCTCGATCTTATCCTGCTCGGTGGTGCGGGCCGACAGGACGATGATGGGGGTCAAATACTTCTGCCGGATGGAGCGGATGGCGTCCAGACCGTCCCGGTCGGGCAGGCCGAGGTCCAGGATGACGAGGTCCGGGTTATAGGAGATGAACATGGTCATGCCCATCACGCAGGTCTGGGCCACCAGCGCCTGATAGCCGTTGGTCTCCAGCAGGGTCTGGATGAAGCTGCAGATGTTCGCCTCATCCTCGATGATAAGTACCTTGAATTTATTATTGCTCATCCTCTGTTTCCTCCGTATCCACTTCTTCGGTCTCCAGCCAGAACCGGATGGTCGTACCCTCGCCGGGCGCGCTCTCGGCCTTTATCTCGCCGCCGTGGGCTTTGATGATGGCCGCGCACACCGACAGCCCGATGCCCATGCCGTGCTTGCCGCCCGACGAGGTATCCTGCGTCAGGGTCGTGCCGGTGAAGAGGGTCTTGAGCCGCTCTTTCGGGATGCCGCAGCCGTTGTCAACGACTTCAAACACCGCCCGCTGCCCCAGCGTGAACACCCGCAGCGTCAGGCGGGTCATCCCCTTGGCGTGGAGCACCGCGTTTTCCAAAAGGTTCGTCAGCACCTGCTGGATGAGCATGGAGTCCATCGGGATGACGATGAAGTCATCCGGAAGCTTTACTTCCACCGGTACGCCGGGGTGGAGCTTCTGGAACCGCACCAGCACCGTATCCACCAGCTCTTCCAGCACGGTGGGCGTCTTCTGGATGGCGACGCCGTCGGCGTCGATGCGGGTGACGGAGAGCAGATTCTCCACCATCCGGTTGAGCCACTGGGCGTCGGCACAGGCCTCGGAAAGGAGCTTTATCTTCTGCTCCCGGCCCAGCGAGTCGTAGTTGTCGATGACCGTAGAGCAGGCCCCGTAGATGGACGTCAGCGGAGTGCGCAGGTCGTGGGAGACAGCCCGCAGGAGGTTGGCCCGCATCTTCTCCGTCTCGCTCTCCATCCGCAGCTGCTCCTGCTTTTTGATGCGGGTGGTCAGGGTGCTCGTCATAAAGGAGACCACCAGCATCACCACGCCGGAGAAGATGTTCTCCGGGATGGTGAAGTTGAAGGCAAAGTAGGGCGTGCGGAACGCGAAGTTGACCGCCAGCACGCTGATGACAGAACCGGCCACGCCCCACCAGTAGCCGTCGGTGTACATGGAAACAAAAAACACCGCCAGCAGGAACACCATCGAGGCCACACCGTCGATGCGGCCGCTGATGAACTGGATGAGCGTCACGCAGGCGAACGCCCCGATGAGCGCCGCCAAAAGTACCCAGACGTCCTTTTTCCGGAGCATCTGCTTCATTTGCTGTCCCTCCCGATCTATATTCAATCCCACTGTAAAAGTATACCACAAATAAATTAAAGATACAGCAAAGGGTGGGTATTTTTCCATGGTTTCAAAGGGTTGACAAACGTGCGTTCCTGGCTCACAATAGAATCATCTTCTTTATCGTAATAAAGGAAAGGGAAAGAATATGCTGTATTTTGAGAACGACTACTGCGAGGGTGCGCATCCCGCCATCCTGCAGAAGCTGACGGAAACGAACTTCGAGAAGGTGTCCGGCTACGGCACCGACCCCTACTGCGCCAGCGCAAAAGAGAAGATCCGCGCCGCCTGCGCCTGCCCCGAGGCAGACGTCTTCTTCATCTCCGGCGGCACCCAGGCCAACTCCATCGTCATCGCCTCCACGCTCCGCCGCTGGGAAGGCGTCGTCGCCGCCGCCACCGGCCATGTGGCCGGTCATGAGGCGGGTGCCATCGAGTTCACCGGCCACAAGGTCATCGGCCTGCCCCAGAAGAACGGCAAGCTGGATGCCGCCACGGTGGAGGATTTCTGCAAGACCTTCTACGCCGACTCGAACCACGACCACATGGTCTTCCCCGGCATGGTGTATATCTCCCACCCCACCGAGTACGGCACCCTGTACAGCAAGGCTGAGCTCGAGGCCCTGTCCGCTGTCTGCCACACCTACCACATGCCCCTCTTCGTGGACGGCGCACGTCTGGGCTACGCGCTGGTGAGCGAAGGCACCGATGTGACCCTGGCCGACCTCGCCAGGCTCACCGACGTCTTTTACATCGGCGGCACCAAGGTGGGCGCACTCTGCGGCGAGGCCGTGGTCTTCCCCCACGGCGCACCGGCCCACTTCATGACCATGGTCAAGCAGCAGGGCGCTCTGCTGGCCAAGGGCCGCCTCATGGGCATCCAGTTCGACGTCCTCTTCACCGACGACCTCTACACCCGCATCAGCCGCAACGCCATCGAGACGGCCAACGCTCTCAAGAAGGGCCTCGCCGCAAAGGGCTGCCGCTTCTTTATGGACTCCCCCACCAACCAGCTCTTCGTCGTGCTGGAAAACACCCAGCTGGCCGCGCTGGAAGGCAAGGCAAAGTTCGGCTTCTGGGAGAAGTTCGACGACAGCCACACCGTCGTCCGCATCGCCACCAGCTGGGCCACTAAGATGGAAGAGATCGAGCAGCTCATCGCTCTGATGTAAATTCCATGCCCGGGTTTTTCTTTGGCGTTTCGCCGAAGTTTCTGCATTCTCTTTGTGCGGGATGCTGATTGAATTTTTCGGCCGGGTATGGTATGGTTTAAAAAGAACAACGCAGAATGCGAGAAAGGGGCAAGCATACACCAGACCGTGTATCTTTGCCCTTTTTGAGTTTACGATCTTCTGCACTATTATTTTTCCGGATGACAGGAAGGAAGGATTTTCACAATGGGCTTTTTTGATAAACTGTTTGGCGGCAAGCACGATGCCGCCCCGAAATTTGCAGGCGAAAAGATGACCGTCATGGCTCCCATCGACGGCACGGTGATCCCGCTGGAGCAGATCCCCGATGAGACGTTCGCCACCGCCATTCTGGGGCCCGGCTGCGGCATTGAGCCCACCGGCGACACCGTGTACGCCCCGTTTGACGGCACCATCACGCAGGTGGCTTCCACCCTGCACGCCATCGGCATCACCAGCGACGACGGCATCGAGCTGCTGATCCATGTCGGCATGGACACCGTCGAGATGCAGGGCAAGGGCTTCACCGCTCTGGTCAAGGAAGAGCAGAAGGTCAAGGCCGGCACCGCTCTGCTGAAGGTCGATCTGGACGCCATCCGCGCTGCCAACCACCCCACCACCACCGCCATCATCGTGACCAACGCCGACGACCTGCCAAAGCTCCATATCACTGCGGGCGGCATCGTCTCCACCGGTACGCCGCTGTTCAAATTCGAGTAAGATACAAAAAAGACATCTGCCGCCGGCAGATGTCTTTTTTGTTATGCTCATGCTTTTTCGGGCTTATACTGCAGGACCCGCTCGGAGACGAGGCCGTTGAAGAACTGGATGAAGGGTCCGAGGCAGAACGCGCAGATGAGGGTACCCAGACCCACAAGACCGCCCAGGAGCCAGCAGAGCAGGGCGCAGAAGGCGTCGGTGAAGACGCGGCAGCCGAAGTACTGGAAGTGCGTGTAGTCCCGCAGGCCCAGCGAGAGGTAATCGTAGGGCGCGATGCCGAGGTCAGCCGTCTGGTAGAGAGACGCGCCCAGCGCCGTCACAAGGACGGCCAGCACCACCCACACCAGCTGTTCCGGCAGGGACGCTGCCGGGCCGAAGGCCGCGGCAATGGGCTCGTAGAAGAAGGTTATGATGAACCCCATGCCGATGCCGTTGACGAAGGTGCCAAGGCCGATGTACTTGCGCCCGAACCAGAATTCCAGCGCAAAGAAGAGGATGTTGGTGGCGACGTTCTGCACGCCCAGCGAGATGCCCAGCAGCTCGGCAAGACGCATATTCAGCGCGCTGATGGAGTCGTTGCCGAGATGGGACTGCTTGAAGAGGGCGATGCCCAGACCAATAATGACAATGCCCACCGCCATGCCCACGATGCGGCGGGTGGTCGGCTTTTGGGTGGTCGAAGTGCTCATGAAACGGCCTCCTGATTTCTTTTTCTCTATTATAACGCTGCAGGAGGGTCGGCGCAATCCATATTGCACAATTCTCTGTTTCATTGTGGAAAGCTCATCGTCTCAGGTCTTCTTCCAGCCGGGCCTTGTCCAACCCCTCGCCGATGACGATGAGCACCTGCTGTCCCTGCGGGATGGGAGCCGCCGTCAGACCGGCGGCGGCAGCATTCAGCTCATACCACCGGCCATCGTCCTCCACGAAGCCTTTCACCCGGAGGACATTTCCGCAGGCGGGGTCGGTGAAGAGGGACGGGATGTTCTTTTCCAGCTGAGCGCGGGGCAGGCCCAGCTCGAGGAAGTAGGCCGAGGTGAAAGCATCGTGCGCGTCGAAGCGGAGCTTTTCGCAGCTGGCCTGCCGGAAGCCGCACTTTGCGATGCGGGCCATGTCGTCGGCCGTCAAATCGGCCCAGTCTCTCGCAATGATCTCCTCCGGGCCAAACTTCCGGGAGCACTTGCAGGCTTCCAGCGCACGGGCCAGATGGGCTTCTGCCCCCTGCTTCTGCGCGTCAGAGGCCAGCTGACAGCGGCTCAGGAGGACACTGCCCGCCCACGCACTCTCGGAAGCGAGGATATATTCTGCCTGCGGGGAAAGCTCTTCCGGCAGAAGGGCATCCACAATGGCGATGACATTGCCCAGCTGATACCAGTGGTCCAGCGGCTCGTCCCGCAGCACGTCGAAGAACTCGTCCACGTCAAAGATGCCGCTGGGCTCCACGATGACCCTCTCAAAGCCCCGCATGGCCATGGAGATGAGCTTCGTCCGCATCCGGCGCTGGTGGGTGTCGCAGTCGCAGCCGCCGCTGATGGTCTCCAGCTCCACGCCCTGGGCCTCGAGGTCCTGCAGGAGCATGGCGTCCACGTTCACCGCGCCGAAGTCGTTTTCCAGCACACAGACTTTGACGCCCTGCCCGGCCCACCATGCCGCGTATCTGCGCAGGAAAGTGGTCTTCCCTGCCCCGAGAAATCCTGTGATAAGGTCTACCTGTACCATTGTCCTGTCCTCCTGTTGTATCCGCTTTTTCAGCGTTAGTATAAACTGACAGCTGTCGATTGTCAAACACAAAAACGGCCCTTTCCCGGTCTGGGAAAGGGCCGTTTCGCCGCAATGCTGGGAGTTCCTTATAGGAATTCGACGCTGCCGTCCTCGATGTGGTACATCGCACCGACGACCCGCAGGCCCGTTTCCTCCTCGATGTTATGGATGCACAGGCTCTTTTCGATCTCCTGCACACTGTGCCGGACATTGAGACAGCTGGCCTTGTAGGGGTCTCGTTCGTCCCCGATGGCCTTCTTGATCTCATCCGTGATGTAGCGGATATAGCCGGAGGACTCGTGGTTGATGGCGGCATCCACCGCGCCGCAGTGGGTATGGCCCAGCACCACCACCAGCCGACAGCCCAGATGGCCGGCAGCGTACTCGATGCTGCCCAGCTGGTGGTCGTCGATGACGTTGCCCGCCAGCCGGATGACGAACAGCTCACCGATGCCCGCCGAGAAGATGTTCTCCGGGATGACCCGGGAATCCGAACAGGTGACGATGATGGCGTAGGGCGACTGGCCCTTCGCCCAGGTGGACATCCGGATACGGCGGGAAATATCGCCGCTCCCGTTTTCCGCGTTCAGATATTTCAGATTGCCCGCCGCCAGCTTGTAGATGGCGTCGGCCGCGGTGCAGACTGGGGTCTCACGCATTGCAGCAGCCTCCTTGGGAAAAAGTGGTAAAAATATCCTGCAAAAATGCCCGGCCGTCCAACGAAGGGCAGCCGGGCGGGAACTCAGTTTATCAGAAGTGGATGACGCCGAGGATCAGACCAGCGACGAGGCAGACGATGGAAACGCCCCACTGCCAGCCGAAGCAGTACTTGATGTGGTCCTTGATCTCGACACCGGCCAGACCGATGCCCAGATAGGTAGCGGGAGCCACCGGGCTGATGAAGGTAGCGCAGTTGCGGCAGACGACCATTGCGATGGCGATGTGAGCCGGGTTGACGCCGAACTGGTTGCCGACGCTGACCAGAACGGGCAGCAGGCCGTAGAAGTAGGAGTCGGTATCGAACAGCAGAGCCAGAGGCACGCTCAGGATGCCGATGATGATGGGCAGGAACCGGCCCAGAGATGCCGGGATGAAGCTTGCCATGACGACTGCCATCTTCTCCATGATGCCGCTCTTGCTCAGGACACCGAGGAAGACACCGGCGCACAGGATGGTGGAAGCCATGCTCAGACCAGCGGAAGCGTGGCTCTTGATGATGGAGTTGTGCAGCTTCTTGCCGCGGTAGTTGACCAGAATGCCCAGAGCGCAGCCGACCATAAAGACGTAGTAAGAGGGGAAGATGTCCAGAACCAGCACGATGATGACGGCCAGAGTCAGGATGACGTTGAAGATGAAGTTCTGGGGACGAGCCAGAGTCTCGTCCTTCTTGCCGTCGTCGGAGTCGTCGTACTTGCCGGCGTCCTCAGCAACGATGGAATCGCCGAGCTTTGCGATGCGCTTCTTCTCCTGCAGGCCCCAGAAGATGGCGGTGCCGACAGCCAGCACCAGGCCGACGACCTGCATGGGCATGAGCTGGAACCACAGGTCGTTGGGCTCCATCTCGATAACACTTGCGGCGCGCATGGTGGGGCCGCCCCAGGGCATCAGGTTCATGACGCCCATTGCGGTGACGCAGATGAGCAGCAGGGTCTCACGGCGCATGTGCAGGCGCTTGTAGACGGGCAGCATGGCGGGGATGGTGATGAGGAAGGTGGAAGCGCCGCCGCCGTCCAGATGGCCGATGATGGCGATGAGGCAGGTCATCAGAGCAACGCCGACGACGTTGTTGCCGACCTTCTTCATCAGCGCACCGATGATTTTGTCGAACATGCCTGCATCGGTCATGACGCCGAAGAACAGGACGGAGAAGATGAAGAGGACAGCCGTACCGTGGACGCCCTTGACGCCCTCCTTGATAAAGCCGGCCATTTCATCCAGGGTGAAAGCACCGGTAGCCACCAGAATGGCTGCGGTGATGGTCGAGACGCTGACGAATGCCAGTGCAGGGACCGTGACATTGCGCAGCAGCAGGACGATGACCGCGATCACCGTTGCAAAGCCGAGCAGAGCGAGGATCGTATCACTCATGGGTTTGTACTTCCTTTCCTTTTTTCATATACCGGGGATGCATTCCGTTTTATCCTCCGGAATCATTCCCGTTCGTTATGGTTCCAGTATACAGGCTCAAACTTACAGCCCACACAAATTTTATTAAATATTGTAAGCTGTTTTTGTCGGCTTTTTTCGGATCGAGCTACTGAAAAATCAAGTCCAACTTCCCCTATAAAGTGTGTTGATAAAAGTGACTTTTTGAATAAAGCTTCATTAAAATCATATTCATTCACTAATATAGGGTGAAAGCCAACGGCTACTAAAATGTGAGGAAGGTTATCCATTATAGCTATTTGCTTTTGGTATAATTCCGGAAGATGTGTTACAAAAAGTGCAAGTGCATTTTGATTGATGAGGCTTCTCATAACTTTGGCCGGATTATCGTAAAAGTCAATGTGGATATGAGCATCTATCATCATATTTAACTTATCCCCCGTACTTCTTGAGAAAAATTTCGATTTCTAAAGCAAATTTTTGTAACATACTATAAGTTCTTTCATAGTAATCGGGGACATTATAATATTCTTTTTTGAGGCGCAACTCAGAAAATATGGAACCTGATTTTATGGCATCGTGAAATTGTTCAAAATACCTTAATGCAGATACATAGTCAGTATTATTCATATCTCCTTCAAATTTTACCTGATACTCATTGTCGAATTTTTCCAAATCATACGCAGCCATAGATATCTTCCTCAATAAGCATGGAACACAAGTACCGCATGCCCTAGTTCCAGAGATACTATACTTTGGATTTTTCATAGAACGGCTACAAGAATGAGTACCTTTTATGAAATTTTTATAATCGTCATTTAAAGAATTTACCATCTCACCTTTAGTATGGAATAAAAAATGGTGCTCTATTCTTACTGGTAGTCCTAAATTATTTATTAATGTTTGATATAAAAAAATAGTTCTAGGATGGGTGGTTTTGGTAGTCCCTCTGGTCTGGAACGATGGATTTAATGTCATTATTCCATTTTCATAAATATTAACTGTCGATATACAATTTTTAATAGCTAAGTTTACACCTAGAGAAAAGAACAGCAGAGAACGGGTTCGCTGAGTCCACTCAATTTTATTAGTATCTACTCGCTCAAAGGTAAATAACGTTGAATTCTTGTTCCTTGCAAGAAC
>OGZT01002175.1_pt1 | contig 11562 bp, 9 predicted proteins | sample 1576891 | NCBI WGS metagenome assembly OGZT01 (sample SAMEA3541521, study PRJEB24748) | human gut metagenome | biome: human gut; feature: human-associated habitat; material: faeces | place: China | collected 2012 | reverse complement strand
TGGTAAAACAGTACAAAAATCTTAAAATGTGTGGTACGATATACCCAAAGTTTTTAGGAATTGTATATACGGTAGAGGAGAAAGTGTATGTTTAAAAAGAAAAAGCAGGCGGGGCTGTTACCCGGGCAGGATACGCATCAATTATTAGAAGCAATGGATAAGATTGCAAATGGGAATTTTGAGGAAGCAGATGTTACACAATTTAAAAATCCGGTATATGCAGAAAAAATCAATGCAATGCTGCACGCATTTAAGAATGCCAATAATCCGGTTGTGATGCGGTTAAATGAAACGATGGGCGTTATCGGGGATAATACACTCATTAAAGACACATTAGATCAGGTCGAAACCCAGACCAAATCAATACAGGATATGGAAAGTGCGAGCCGGCATCTGGAGGACTCCATTGAAAACATTTCAGAAGCCATGGGACATATCCGGGACAATACCCATGAAATTCTGTCGTCCTCGCAGAATGTAACCAATGATATGAATGACAGTATTGAAGCGGTTACGCAGTCGTCTACAAGAATACAGGCGATTAATGACCGTGTGCAGGATTTTAAGGGTAAAATCGGTAAAATCGAAGAAATTGTAGATTTAGTTAAAAAAGTTGCCAACCAGAGTAATCTTTTGGCGCTGAATGCATCTGTAGAAGCAGCCAGAGCCGGTGAATCCGGAAAAGGCTTTGCCGTCGTTGCAGACCAGGTGCGCCAGCTGTCTATTAATACCGCAGAGTCTGCCGAAGATATTGTAAAATACGTATCGGAGTTAAAAACGAATATTGACGAGCTTGCTACGGCGATGGAAGAAACGACACAGAGCCTTGGCGAGGGCAGTAAAAAGGTTGAAAAGTCCCTGGCGGCATTAGAGCAGATGAACGGACAGATGGACAGTATCCGCGGGCGTGTGGACAGTATTTTTGATGATATTGATACACAGACCGGCGTTACAAAATCCTTTGCAATGCAGATGGGAAATATTTCTGAAAGCTACAGTGTTTTATCCAAAGACTGCTTACAGTCGGGACACCGTATTTTTGAGGTGGGCCGGTATCTGGATAAGACAAGAAGTGATCTGGTACGCGGCTGTTCAGAAATTACACAGCAGGACTGGATGCGTGTATTTGAAGTGGATCACTATGTGCTGACCTGGCGTGTATACAACAATATTGTGGGATTTGAACATTTACAGAAAAAGCAGGTGGACAATCCGGCAGGCTGTAAGCTTGGTAAGTGGTTAAACAGGCAGACCGATGAAAGGCTGGTGCGCAGCAGTGAATATACGGCACTGGTAAAGGCACACAACGATTTACATCATTTTGCAACACTGTCATGGCAGGCAAAGGAAGACGGCAATACAGAAAAAGCACTGGCGTATTTTAACAACACTTACGGAGCATTTATGGAGTATGACAAAGCTTTAAAACATTTGCAGCAGAGAATGAAAGAACTTGGCTACAATACCGATACACAGATTGCTGCTTTTGGCGGCAGATAAAACGCTTGAAAATTATCCTATCTTGTGCTATGCTTTCATTGGTTTTAGTATTGAGCGGCATTCGGAGATGAAGCTGCATCAGATGATAGTGCGTTGCCACACGATTACCCCGGCATAAGAAAAGCACAGCGAAGCATCATTACGAAAGTAAGAGCTATCGCGGTGGCAGGACTTGTGCGTAAGCGGGAGAAAATGAGGTGATAGCATAAGAATAGGAATTATCGGCGCCGGGAAAGTCGGTGTGACGTTAGGAAAATATCTTAGCGAAGCACACATTCCGGTAACAGGATTTTACAGTAGAACAAAGGAAAGCGCTGCATGGGCGGCAGCTTTTACAAAGACAGCCGTATTTGACGGTTTAAAAGAATTAATAACAGCAAGCGATACCCTTTTTATTACGACACCCGACGGTGTAATTGCAGATGTATGGGATTGTATTGCAGCGATGGATATGGATTTATCCGGTTATAAGATCTGCCATTTTAGCGGCTCATTATCATCTAATGTATTTTCAGGAATAGAACGCACCAAAGCGTGCGGTTGTTCTATTCATCCAATGTACGCGTTCAGCGATAAAGAAACTTCCTGGTTACAATTTCAAAAAGCATATCTGACAATGGAAGGCAGTGAAAAAGCGGTTGCGGTTATGCGCAGTCTGTTTGAAGGACTGGGACACACCGTATACGGGTTAGACAGTGCGGACAAGGTAAAATATCATGCGGCGGCAGTGCTTGCAAGCAATGCGGTCGTGGGGCTTTTTTATTCTGCACAGCAGCTTTTATCTGAATGCGGTTTTGCAGAAGAAGAAAGCAGAAAACTGCTTGCACCGCTGATAACGGAAAATGTGTCTTCAATTGTAAAAAACGGGTGCGCAAAAGCCCTTACAGGTCCTGTCGAGCGGGCAGATGTACAGACTGTAAAAAATCACCTTGCGGCATTGCAGGGGAGTGACGAGGAAGCGGTTTACCGGAGTATTTCAAAAAAACTGACAGCGTTGGCAAAGTGCAGAAATCCGCAGCGGGATTATACGGCACTGGAAAGGATTATGGATGAAAAATACAGTACAGACCTTTAAAGAAGCAAAAAAGAATCACACGAAGCTTGCAATGCTTACGGCATATGATTATTCAACCGCAAAATTGCAGGACGAGGCGGGAATCCATGGAATATTGGTGGGCGATTCCCTTGGTAATGTAATTTTAGGATATGAAGATACAATTTCCGTGACCATGGAAGATATGATTCATCACGGAGCGGCAGTTGCCAGAGGTGCGAAAAATGCACTGGTCGTTGTGGATATGCCGTTTATGTCATATCAGACCTCGGTGTATGACGCGGTGGTCAATGCGGGAAGGCTGATGAAGGAAGGCCGTGCCAATGCGGTAAAATTAGAGGGCGGCGTATCCGTATGCCCGCAGATTAAGGCGATTACCGATGCCGGAATCCCAGTTATGGCACACCTCGGTCTGACACCGCAGAGCATTAATGCATTTGGCGGCTTTAAGGTGCAGGGAAAAAATGAAGCGGCGGCACGAAAGCTGATTGACGATGCAAAGGCAGTTGAAGAAGCAGGCGCATTTGCGCTGGTATTAGAGTGTGTACCGGCAAAGCTGGCAAAAATCATTTCAGAGCAGCTGACCATTCCGACAATCGGAATTGGTGCGGGTGCAGGCTGTGACGGACAGATTCTGGTTTATCAGGATATGCTGGGCATGTTTTCGGATTACACGCCGAAATTTGTCAAGCGTTTTGCCGAAGTCGGCAGTGTTATGAAAGAAGCCTTTGCAAATTACATCAAAGAAGTGCAGGCAGAAACGTATCCGGCAGAGGAGCATACGTTTAAAATAGATGATGAGGTTTTGGAAAAGCTCTACTAAGATACAGGGAGTGGATTGTGGGAGTGTGCAGCACGGAACAATCCACAGGTGTCATAGAGATATGTAAATAAAAAAATGCAGGCACAGCATGTTCCGGCGGTACTGTTTTTAAGCAAAAGCAGACAGTCCGTATGGAAAGCAGACAGAATGTGCCTGCGGGAATGGAGATAAAGATTAAAATGAAGATAGTAGAAACGATTGCAGAAGTCAGGGCACAGGTAAAAGAATGGAGAGCACAGGGATTAAGTGTCGGTCTTGTGCCGACCATGGGATATTTGCATGAAGGTCATAAGAGCCTGATTGACAGAGCCGTTGCGGAAAATGATAAGGTTGTTGTCAGCGTGTTTGTCAATCCGATGCAGTTTGGTGTGGGTGAAGATCTGGAAAGTTATCCACGCGACATGGAGCGTGACAGCGCTTTGTGTGAAAATGCAGGTGCGGCGCTGATTTTCCACCCACAGCCGGAAGAAATGTACCACAAGGATTTCTCCTCTTTTGTGGATATGAATACGCTGACGAAAGGTCTTTGTGGAAAAACACGTCCGATTCATTTCCGCGGCGTGTGTACGGTTGTATCAAAATTATTCAACATTGTACAGCCGGATAAGGCATATTTCGGACAGAAGGATGCACAGCAGCTTGCCGTTATCCGCCACATGGTATCGGATTTGAATTTCGGCATTGAAATTGTGGGCTGCCCGATTGTCAGAGAAGCAGACGGACTGGCAAAAAGTTCCAGAAACACCTATTTAAACGAGCAGGAAAGAAAAGCGGCAGTTGTTTTAAACCAGTCTTTACAGGCAGCACAAGACCTTTACGAAAACGGAGAGCGCAGTGCGGCAGTACTGTCTGCGGCAATCCGTGAAAAGCTGGCGGCAGAACCGCTTGCAAAGCCGGACTATGTGGAAATTGTGGACTGGAATACGTTAGAGCCGGTAGAAACGATTCAGGATTCTGTCTTAATGGCGATTGCCGTATACATTGGAAAGACAAGACTGATTGATAACCGCATTTTATAAGAAAAATTTGAAAAAAATTTCGGAAGGGAAGAAAAACGATGCAGCTTACAATGTTAAAAGGAAAAATTCACAGAGCCGTTGTGAAACAGGCAGAATTAAATTATGTGGGAAGTATCACGATTGACCCAAAGCTTATGGAAGCGGCGGGCATTCTGGAATATGAGCAGGTACAGATTGTCGATGTGGAAAATGGAAACCGTTTTGAAACGTATACGATTGACGGAGAGCCGGGCAGCGGCATGATTTGTTTAAACGGTGCGGCGGCAAGACAGGTGCAGGTCGGCGACCATGTAATTATCATGGCATACTGCCAGATGGATGCCAAAGAAGCCGCAGACCACAAGCCAAAGGTCGTCTTTGTCGATGAGGAAAATCATATCAGCCGCGTTTCCAATTACGAAAAGCACGGACAGCTATCGTAAGAAACGGTACTTTGCAGATAGATAAAACTCTGATATAATCAAAGAACAAAATAGCTGCACAGACAGCGGATTGGTGATAATGATGAATTATATTGTATTAGATTTAGAGTGGAATCAGAGTGCAAAGGGGAAAAAATATACACTGCCGGGCATGCCGTTTGAGATTATCCAGATGGGTGCCGTAAAACTGGACAATAAATTTGATGTCATAGATGAATTTGACAGGCTGGTCTGCCCGCAGGTGTATCCGGTGCTTCATTCTGTCTGCGGGGAAGTAACGGGCATTACACAGGAAATGCTTGCGGATGGGGAGCATTTTGTGGATACTGCACTGGATTTTTTAGAATGGTGTGGACAGGATTACATTTTCTGCACCTGGGGCAGTACGGACCTGGTGGAATTACAGCGTAACTTAAATCACTATGCCATAGAAGCGGAATTTCCGATGCCGTTTTTATTCTATGATGTACAGAAATTATACAGTCTGTGTTTTTTAAATGGAAAAGAAAGACCGGCACTCCAGACAGCAATCGAACAGCGTGGCATTGCGGAAAAGGAGCAGTATCACATGGCACTGTCTGATGCACGGTATACGGCACAGCTTATGAAACTGCTGGACTTTGAAAAGGTGCGGGCATTTTACAGTATTGACACGTACCGCGTGCCAAAGCGGCGCAAAGATGAAATCTGCATGAATTTCGGCAATTACAGTAAATATATTTCGCGGGTATTTGATACGCGGGAAAAGGCGGCAAATGACAGGCGGGTGCGCTCCTGCAACTGCTTTTTGTGCGGAAAGCCGATGGAGCGGAAAATTAAGTGGTTTGCGACAAACGGAAAGACGTATTACGGTCTGTTTTTCTGTGAGGAACATGGGCTGATAAAAGGACGTTTTAAGATTAAACATACCGATGATGAGCAGTATTATGCAGTGAAAATTTTAAAGCGTACGGACGATGCGGGCGCCGAAAAGCTGCATGCGCGCCAGTTACAGGAGCGGGAACACAGAAGACAGAGAAGGTTAAATAAGCAGGAGTAAGATAGCAGCGTGGATATAGGTGTGGCATATAAACTATGCCACACTAAAACAAATCCAGCATATTATCCAGATACACAGCCTCCCGCACATGAATCTGATATTCGGGTTTTGTCATATAATATAGAAGAAATTCTAAAATCAGTGCGCTTCCCAGACCTCTGCCTTCAATTTTAAAGTTGGAAAATCCCATTGGCAGATAAATATTTTGAATATCATCAATCCCGATAAAACCGGGATTTGTCATGGCTTTGGAAAAACGGTAGCCAGTCTTTGCATCCGGTGCATTACAGCGGTGGTCAGGACAGTCTTTGCCGAGATTGTTAAGGCTTACGGCTTCATAACAGCGTTTTCTGTCCATACAGCCAAAGAAACAGCATTCGTTGCACAAAAATTCCACCTTGTTTTTTTGCAAATCCGGCAAAGTATTGAGCCTGTCAAATGCCTTGTTCAATCGGAAGTCCGGTACAACATACAGAAAATCATCATTTTTTACTTCATTTAAAAAGTCCGCAAAATCTGTCAGAACCTTGGTCGTCGATGATACAAAATATAGGTCTGGATAGTGTGATTTTAAGTAGTCCAGTAATAAATCCGAGTGAATAATCACACCGTTTTGTACACGGTCATTTTCCGAGAGCAGGGCACACAGCGCATTGCATTTTTTATCAGCAAGGTGTACGGGTTCTAACTGCGAGTTGCTAAAGGTAAGCCGTGCGGAAATGCCGTATTCCCGCATGAGTGCAAAAACTTCCCGTGGATCCCGGTTTCCCGATTCAACACGTCCGCCGCCCCAGATACAGTCGGCCGGTGCACCGTAGACAGAAGCAATGTCACACCAGTCGTAAAAATATTCCCGGTGGTTGTAAAACAGCGGCAGGAAAACGCTGTATAAATCGTAAAATTCAAACAGGCCGGGAAGGTGGTAATATGCGGTTTTTGTGGTTGAGTGTTTCATAAATGCCTACAAAATCGCGTAAATAACAGCCAGTCCGATGACAATCTGGATAATCGCAAAACGAAAGACAACCTGAGCGTCAGACCATTCTTTGTTCTTGCGCATATGGTCATGAATCGGTGTGCGGATATTTTTCATCAGATTAATATGAAGGAAACGCATAAACGAAACCTTAATCAGTCCGAGACCGCCGTCTAAAATCAGCATAATCGCCACCGGAATGTATAAAAGCGGGTGGTGCAGCTTTAAGAATACAAATGCAATAAAAATACCGATTGCACGGGAACCGGCATCGCCCATTAACAATTTACTCGGTGAAGCGTTAAACCACAGATAGCCTAAAATACATACAATCATTAAAAGCACTGCATGACGGAAATACGGTTCAATGTCAAATACACGGAACAGCACGTAAGCAGTAGAAAGCGTTACGGCAGAAAGTGTGCCGCACAGTCCGTCCACGCCGTCAGAGCAGTTGGTCACATTAATACTTACCCAGATTAAAACGACAATTAAAAATCCGTAAATCAGCGGATGCAGTGTTACGGTTTTTGAAAAGAATGCCAGTTCAAAGGTATTCGGGTTGTAATGCAGATAAGTAAATGCTGCCATTAAGGCAATGACAAAATCAATCAGTCCTTTTTTTAATTCGCCCCACGGAGAAGAAGAACTGTCATCTAAGTAGCCGCTTAACATTGCCGCAAGCGTTAAAATCAGATAAATGATAATTTCCGCATCCAGTTTGATAAATAACACGCAGGAAAGTGTGAAAGTCAGTATAAAGATAATTCCGGCACCACGCGGCTTGCCAACGGATTTGGAACCGTTGATGGCATAGGCACGTCCGGCATCGCGCGGAAGGATATTCTTGCCTAAAGCAATGGCTGCGCAGGTCAAAATAAATGCAAACAGCACACTGATAAAAGTAACTTCTTTTATCAAATCAGAACTGATTAAATTGTAAATCATTGTAATACGTACTCCTTTTTTGTATACATCATTATATATGTTTTTCCCAAAGTATAGCACACTTAGTTTTAGTTTTGTACAAAAAAGCAAAAAAAATATAAATAGTATTTATCTGTAGAGTATGGTACAATTAATAATCATAAACGTGCAGACAGCAGAATAAAATTTGTAAAGGCGGAGGCGGAATATTTATGGCTAAAAAAGACTCAACAGATGTATTTATGACAGAACTGGATGCGTATCTTTTTGGGGAAGGTACGCATTATGAGATTTACAACAAGATGGGCGCACATAAGGCAGTAAAGGACGGACAGGAAGGGGTCTATTTTGCGGTGTGGGCGCCTCATGCAAAGGATATTTTTGTAGTCGGTGATTTTAATGACTGGAAAGCCTACGGATACGATATGAAACCGGTATCAGACGGCGGCATATACGAATTGTTTATACCGGGTGCAAAGGTTGGTCAGATGTACAAGTTCTTAATTGTGACACCGCAGGGAGAAGCAATTTATAAAGCAGACCCGTATGCCAACGAAGCCCAGCTTCGCCCGGACAATGCATCTATTATTACGGATTTGACAGGTTTTCACTGGACCGATAAAAGCTGGGTTGAAAAGAAGAAAAAGGAAAATCATTTAGAAAGTCCGATGGCAATTTACGAATGTCATCTCGGCTCATGGAAAAAGAAAGAGGACGGCACCGAAGACGGTTTTATGAATTACCGTGAGATTGCGCCGGAGCTGGCAGACTATGTAAAGGATATGGGCTATACGCACGTGGAACTGATGGGTATTGCAGAATATCCGTTTGACGGTTCATGGGGCTATCAGGTAACAGGTTATTATGCGCCAACCAAACGCTACGGAACGCCAAAGGATTTTATGTATTTTGTGGATTACATGCATTCGAAGGGAATCGGAGTTATTTTGGACTGGGTACCGGCACATTTTCCAAAAGATGCATTCGGACTGGCGGAATTTGACGGACAGTGTCTGTATGAATATGCGGATTCCAGAAAGGGTGAGCATCCGGACTGGGGAACAAAAGTTTTTGATTACAGTAAAAATGAAGTATCCAATTTCCTGATTGCAAACGGCATGTACTGGGTGGATAAGTTCCACGTAGATGGTCTGAGAGTCGATGCGGTGGCGTCCATGCTGTATCTGGATTACGGAAGGACGGAAGGCAACTGGATTCCGAATAAATACGGCGGCAACGGCAATCTTGAAGCGATGAGCTTTTTAAAGCATTTTAACAGTATGATGCGCAAGCGTTTTCCGCAGGCAGTTACGATTGCCGAGGAATCAACGGCATGGCCGATGGTCAGCGGTGACCCGGACAACGGAGAATGCCTTGGATTTACATTTAAGTGGAACATGGGCTGGATGCACGATTTCCTTGAATATATGAAGCTTGACCCGTATTTTAGAAAGTTTAACCACAGCAAGATGACGTTTAGTTTAATGTATGCGTACAGTGAACATTTTGTGCTGGTGCTTTCGCATGATGAGGTTGTTCATCTGAAATGTTCAATGCTTGGTAAAATGCCGGGCGACCGGGAAAGCAAGTTTGCCAACTTAAAGCTTGCATATGCCTATATGTGCGGACATCCGGGCAAGAAGCTGTTATTTATGGGGCAGGAATTTGCCCAGTGGAACGAGTGGAGCGAAGAACGTGCATTAGACTGGTATCTGTTAGATGATCCGTCCCACAAGGAAATGCAGCAGTTTACGAAAAAGTGCATGAAGCTCTACAGCAGTTATCCGTGCCTGTATGCGACGGATTATAAGCCGGAAGGTTTTGCATGGATTAATGCCAATGATGTGGACAACAGTGTGTATTCGTTTATCCGCATCAGTCCGGATGGCAAAAAAAACCTGTTGTTTGTACTAAACTTTACGCCAGTGGCAAGAAAACAGTTCCGTGTCGGTGTTCCGGCAGACTGCAAGTACCGTCTGGTGCTGGGCAGCCACGAAAAGACGCAGGAAAAGCAGCTGACTGTGGATAAAGGGGACTGCGACGGATATTCCCATTCCGTACTGGTTGATCTGCCGGAATATGGAATTGCGGTTTATGAATTTACGGCAAAGCAGCTTGAGAATAAAACACGGATCTAATAGGAGTAGGATTGTGGGAGTGCGCAGCACGGAACAATCCGTAGATATCATAATGATATAGAAATTTGTGCATCTGCCTCAATAAATATGGACAAATGCAGCTTGTATTCTGTACATAGTCTGATATGATGAAAGAAGAAAGGGTGGAAAGGAGCATACACATGAAAAAAATTGGATTTATCGGCCTGGGCCTCGTATTCGGTCAGCAGCGCGCGCGTGGACTGCGCGTCGTAGATGGTCATGCCGGCGAACAGGATCAGGCCGATGGCGCAGACGATCTTGGTCATGCCGTCGACCTGCACGAAGGCGAGCACGATCTGCGAGATGATGAGCACAATCAGGCCGATCATCAGGATCGGGCCGGCCTTGAGCATGTTGAACTTGGTAGTCATGCCGAACATGGTCAGCGCAAAGAAGAACGCGGCGGTGACACCGAGTGCCACGCCGATCGAGCCGAGGTCGTAGACCATGAAGATCGAGCTCAAGGTGAAGCCCATCAATGCGGCGTACACATAAAACATGACGCGCGCGGTGGCCGACTTCATCTTGGTGACGCGCATGCCGAGCACCACGGCCAGGGCAATCTGCACCACGCACAGGCCGATGAGGCCCACCATGCCGGTGGCCATGAGGAAGCTGTAGTAGGCTCCAGTGATCTGGCCGAGCACGGCGACCACGGCGGTGACGAGGATGCCGATGGTCATCTCGCCGTACACCTTGGTCACTGAGACTCGGCGGGCTTCCTCATAGTTGTAGGTCATCGTCGTGTTGATGGTGGCCGCACCCGCACCGGCACCAGTACCCTGCGGCACGTATTGGTAGGTGGGAGCGCCCTGCGGCTGGGCATAGTAGTTCTGGCCGTAACCGGACTGTGCGTATTGCTGGCCATATCCAGACTGTTGGGCGGCGTTGTAATCAGGCGTGTTGTATTGCGGGTTGTATTGCCCGTTGTTCTGGGGCTGCTGACCGAATGTCATAATCGCTCCTTTAGCGTTTGTTCCAGTACCAATCTTAGAGGAACAAAGCTGAACATTCCATGAATATGATCGATCGGCTCGTTCTGCTCATCTCAAAGCGTAACGGGCGTTTCCACCATGCGCGTGGCATGCACTTGAGATTCGATTGACATTCGATCGCAGCTTGGACCGCCGCGCGATTCACTGCAACGTGAAGGTATGCGTCACCTTGGTGTCTTGATCCGTTGATAGGAACGCAGTGACATCCACCGTAATCGGCGAATCGTCTTGCAGCACATAGCCCAGCGTCACCGTTGCCGCGGTCCCGGGCTGTGCTTGGGCCAAATACGAATTCGCGTCATAGCCTTCAGGCTGATCGAAGTATACTGCCGTCTCCAGTTCGGTGCCGTTCTGGAACACGTTCGGGTGAGCCAAAGTGGCGAACGAGTTGTTCTTGGACGTGTTGTTCGTCCATTCATAAGTCACCAGAGCGGTGGGCTTGCCGTTATAGTCGTTGACGCTTTTCACGGCGGAGACTATTTTCACGTGGGCACCTTCGATATCACCTTCCAAATCCTGCTCGCCCTGCGCTTTCTGCTCGGATGCCTTGCTCTTGGAGGCATCAGACGATTTGCCCGCGGACTTTGATGATGAGGATTGTGACGTGTCGATGCCCTTGGACTCCTTAATGGAATCGTCAATGGCCTT